>JGI24540J26637_10001241_pt1 | contig 11222 bp, 17 predicted proteins | sample NorSeaMetagenome_FD_26637 | JGI IMG/M metagenome (IMG submission 26637) | reverse complement strand
GAAACCCATCATAGCCATCATCTCCTTGCTCANCCCCCCCCCCTCTCCCGATTCTTCCTCCTCCTTCTCCTTCTCTTCCTTCTCCGCTCGTTTTTTCACTGCCTTGGCTTCCTGCTTCTTTCTCCATTTTTCAGCTTTCTTTCGCTCCTTCTCCTTCTCCTTCTCCTCAAGTTCATGCTTCAGTTTGTCCTCAGGGCTCATCATCTGCTCGGCTGCATCTTCCAACTTAGCCTTGTCGCTTTCTTCTGCCCCCCGCTTCTTCGAGGAGTTCTTCTTCTTCTTCTGTTTCATCATTTCTAACTTTGCGTTCACGTTCTCCACAGTGGATTGCTCGACTCTCATGGAGAAGCCCAGGGCACGTTGATGCTTCTTCCCGTTGATATGGTCCAGGTACCCAAGACTGCGGGGTCGAGGCGACGGGGCAAGGACGGTCAGATAAATATTGGCTTCCCTTACTCACGCCCCTTTAATCATAAACTTGACCCACTTTTCACTCACCTGTCCTTCAAATAACAATCACAAACCTTGCAGTACCACCCAACACCATTCGCACTCTTTGAAACCCCATCGGTTATGCTAGGACCCGTCGGTTCCGCCACTATCTCACTCGTCCCAACCTTGTCATCAATCCCTGCAACCCTTCCAGTTCGAGCCTTCAGGTACGCACGCTGAGAACCCTCCGGCTTCGCCATACCATCACTCGCCGCAACAAGGTGCTGCTCCACAGATTTAGACTCATTCAATTTCTGCAGGGATGGAGAAGCAAGAGGAGTCCTTGTGAGCCACAGGAACCATCGAAGAGAAGGATGCTAAGGACAACATAAGGAGCAGAGATTATCATCAATCCAACACCAGCCGTGACAACTTCCAAATTACGCACCTTAACTCTCTCTTGCTGAGCGTACGAGTCATCCTTCTCCTCTCCTCCCCTTGCTTTCCTCTCGGCAGCCCTCTTGGCAAATGACTCCTTGTCCCATGTTCGTCTTTCAACATTGACATTTTTCTTATAGGATTGATCAGAGGACATATTGTATGACTGGTCTACGAATTACGTTATTACAAGGATTTCACAATTTTTGGCCTTTTCCTTTTTTCCAGCATGAAATCGCCATCGCCCTTCTTTCTCTTATTCCTTTTGGTGCTCATTTCATCGTGTGAGATTGACTCGTTCCAATTAAATCGCGTGAAGCCCCTCCAAGCTCACAAAATTGGTAAGTCTACTCGAACCTTGAGATTTGGATCGTCGTTAAAAAGTGCTGCTTTGGGGTTCGAGGAGGAGACTGTGACGCCGGAGAGGCAGTGGAAGGAGGTTTTACCTCCTCTTATTGCAACCTGTCGCCTTTCTAATGTTCCGGGTGCTTGTTTCATGGCAATCTGTGGAGCATTTCGTGCTTGCAGGATGCTTAGGCCTATTACGTTGCTGTCGTTCCTCCGCACTGAGATTCTCACTCTTGGGTTTGCAAACATCCTCCTCTGTTTGTCCCTGGTCACCGCAACAAGCATGGTTGTGAATGATTACTTTGATGCTCGCAGTGGTACAGATTGTGTCAACGTGGAGAAGGATTCTTCGACGTTGCTCGACAAGCCCATGTCTGACGGCACGGTTCCCTTGCCGTACGCTAAGAAATTTGTCAGCATTCTCTACTCGACCTTGCTTATTGCCGTGTGTTTCTTGCCTCAGGTGGGAACCCGTTTGGCTGGTGAGTAAACTACCCCTTTTCCCTCGCGCGTCCGAGATCTCTGCGTCTAACCCTCACCCTCACTTTCACCACCAACCTCTCACATGCAGTCGTAATAAGTAGCATTCTGACCTTTCTCTACACGAACCAAATAAAGCCTTTCACTTTCTGGAAGAACTTGAGGTGAGCATCTACGAGTGAATCAGGAACATAGCATCAAGGTTTCTTTCCCTCCTTCACTCATAACCCTTATCTTCGCTCTTAACCCCGACCCTCGCTCCTAATCTTGCTCCTCGCTTTGCTCTTCGCTTTGCTCGTTGCAGCTGTGCCACTGTCATTGCATGCACCCCTCTCATGGGAGGCATCAATACTATGAGGGGTCTTTCGCCATCTCTCCACACAATTTCTTTAGTTTACGCTTCACTGACTCCCTTGGTCTCTGCTATTTTCTTTGGGATTTTGCACCGTGAAATCCTAATGGACATTCAGGACGTTCCAGGTGACAGGGCTGCAAACATAAGGACGATACCAGTCGTTTATGGGGCGACAAAGGCCGCATCTGTCGCACTCGGTTCTGTTACATTAATGAGCGGGGTAGTCGTGAGGGAATGCCTCAGAGCCATGAAGGCAGGCCTCTGCTGGAAGTGCTACCTTCGCCCCTCTTTGGGGTTGATCGGAGTATCTGTGATATTCTACAGGTGTCTCAGTGTTCTCCGTGCTACTACAGACAGCAAGACCTCCCAAGGCGAGAATCTTCCCTCGATTTATTCCTGGGAGTTGACCTCCAATACGATCGTTGGAAAAATATACGGCAGTGAGAGCTTCGAGGACGGGGAGGCCATCACGACAAGGTGAGGAGGATGGGCGCGAAGGATGTCAAGCCGCGTAAGGTCACTTCGAACCAAGCTGACTCCTTTTGCCCGTTGTACCGTTCCTCGCCCAAACCCTCCTTACGATTTGCTTTTATCCGCTCCACTCCTTTCCTCCCGTCGCAGCTCATTAACCACTGATTTTTCTACTATCAAAGACAGTTCAGTCGTCGTCACGGAAAGCGGCAGCAGGTACCTTCTCAAAGGAGGAGAATGTGAAGAACAGCAAGAGGAGAAAGGAGAGCAGAACGACGCAGTCTTTGACTCTACTGCCGTGGCCATAGACGAAGGGAAACTCACAATGTTCATGGTCTTGATGGCCCTCAGCTAAAAGAGCCGCCACACACACACGCTAACGAAAAAAAGAGGTGGGGTTTCATAAAGTAGATTCATAGCCACTATAATCCTCATCATTGTTCTATTTTTCAAATAGGTAAGGGGACATGAAAGCAGAAGTTGCCACACTCGTGTCCCCGTCCACAGCCCCCTTACCATCCTCCTTTTCCGCCGCCCCTTTTAAGCCTTCGAGCATTTGTATCTTCCCTAGAAGTTTGCCGCTCTGGCTCACCATCTTCCTGACCTCGCTAGTCATCCTACCTACCCCCCCTTCTTTGAAAGCCTCATAGAGATCGTTGGCCTCGTCCGTCGAAGAGATTGTTCCTTCATCCTCCTCCCTCTCCCCCCTTTCACTCCTTGATCTTCTCTGCTCCGCAGACTCCGCAAGAGGACTACCACGGTAGCTCTCTGCCCTGCCCCTGCTTCTCACTGCAGAGGGCATTACTTCCTTCATCTGAAACTGGTCGGCATTTCTTTGTCCCTCGTCCTTCTCCATGAAGCCGCTTAGAAGTTTTTCGTTTTCCCTGCGTAGCCTATCGACTTCGTCTTGAAGGACTCCAACTTTGTTCTCAAGTTCGGAAGGAAGTAAGGGGAACGAATTGGACTCATTATCGGCGGCGTTGCTGCTTGCCCGAAGGTCTACAGGGGATACTGCCCCCCTCTTGATACCCCTCCTTTCGTGTTCCACGATGGCCAAAGTCTCAGCCTGACGTCTCAAGGCGTCAAGTTCATCCACCTGCTGCTTGATGGCCTCGTCTTTGAGCTCGACCTTCCTTGCCTCCCTCTTGAGGGCCATGATGATCTCCTTCTCTCTCTTCTCCCACTGCTTGTTCAACAGTCTTCTTTCTTCAAGGAACTCCCGGCCTAGGTCATCTCTCGCCCTCATCTCGTCGACGAGACGTTTCATCGTCCCATCGAAACGAACTCCCTCCTTTCTCATGATCACCTCCGCCTCCCTGTACCTGTCGACTAGAGCCTCATTCTGCTCCTCAAGGGCAATGCACCTTTCCTTCAGGGCTTCAGCCTCAGCCCTGCTCACTCGAACCTCCCCTTCCGCATCATTAACCGCACCGGCAATCTGTTCGGGGTTGAGAGCGTGTTAGAAGGAATTTCTCGGGTCACCATCCTTTGATCGCTCATCTCACCTTATCCCTCAACTGATCCAGTTCTTTCTCCCTATCTATAAGGTGCTGCGAAGCGTATTTCTCCTTCTCCTCAACCTTTACACAACGGTCCTTCCACTCATTCAGAGCCCTTTCTTGAGCAGCATCAATCTGGCCAATGTGGTTTCTCAACCTATCGATTTCCGCGTTGTCCTTCTCTTTGACCTTCTCGCTCACTCTTAGAGACGCTTGAAGGAGGTTGAAGTCGTCTGTCAGGCTATCATTCTTTCTTATTATTTCGAGAGTTCTGTCACTGGAAGACGCATGAGCCTCATTTGTCAGCTTGAGCTCCGTCTTCAGCACATGTATCGTGCCCTTGAGGTCGTGAATTTCGGACATTAACTGTCCCTCAACGCTCGTGTGCTGCCGCCGTAAGTCTACAACCGTGCTCGCAAGGTCATCACCTCTCGCGTCTGATTGGTTTTTAATTTTGTTAAGGCGAGTGAGTTTGTCTGCGACGATTTGAGCCACCCTCTCCCCCGTTTTCTTCTGGGCGAGGTTCTTAGTGGTGGCCAAGTGGTGCAGCCGCCTTTTTTCCGCGTTCGCAAAGGTCAAGTCCCTGCTCAATGCCTTGATGCTGTGATGGAGCGGGAGAAGCGATTGAGAGCGCAGCAAATGATTCGTTAGTAATAGAGCAGCTGGATGTAAGTCAGGGCTCCGCTCTCCCCCTTGCCTCACCTATCGTTGTCATTCACGGCTTTCTGTCTTGTTCGCTCCAGTTCCTCCCTGTTAGAGCGAACTTCGCTGGCTAACTTTTCGACGATGGCTCTATTCATCGTCGACATTTTAATGTTCTTCTTGTTCACCTTTTGTAGCTCACGTTCAAGAAAACCAACTTGCCTCCAAACCTCTGATAAGTCAGATATCATAGCCTCCCGCTCTCCCTTGAAAGCCGCAGCTGGAGTTCTAATGATATCCTCCGTACGCGGGTAATTGGTGCTAGGATGGGGGTCGTGCAAAGAAGATTGAAAGGTTGTCCGCATAGTGTGGAGCTTGGTGGCCGACTTTGGCTGGTGGTCAATCATGCAATTCTGCCCTCCAACAATCATGTCGGACATGTGCAGTGCTGACCCCTGCATCTGTTGCTGAGGCTCGCGTTGGGCGGCTTTGTTGGTCATGTCGGTACCTACCATGGTCATGTTGGTACCTGCCATGGATATGTTGGTGCCGGCCATGGATGCCTTTGCGGCCTTTTGCTTTGAAATGGCGAAGGGAGTTGTTTTGGCAGCGACGGGAGTCTGCTTTATCGTTAATGGCAAGTCGGCGGTGGAGGCCGTCGAAAGCTCCTCACTAAGATCGTCATCCTCAGCCGCGGAGGTAGGGGCAAAAGTGTAGGACTGTGAGGAAGGTGCTGTGAGGACCGACTTTTGATGTTTGCGATCAACGTCAGCCTGGCTGTCTACCGCGGCAGGGCCGGAAACCGGAACTCGGTCTGCGTAAACATCATGGACATCGTCGAAATCGTGCGTATCGCCCCCCTCCGATCCAAATCCGGTGCTCTCGGCAAGGTAAGAAGGTGCTGCGGCCTGCTGATTGGCATCACCACCGGTGGCCCCCATCGATGCCCTACGAATCACGCCCTTCACCCACTCTTCAGTTGGCAGAGAAGGATCCATCCCTTCCCAGGACGACGCGAGCTGCGACTTTCTAACCTTTTTTTCAATGGTCCTTGTGGCCACCTGAACTGTCAAGGGGGTTGTTGGGGGAAGGGGAGAGGATGGGGAAGGCTCCTGTTCCTCATTTCCGGGAGACAGACCCTGCTGTGTAGATATCCTATCTACGAGAGCGTTAGGGTGTCCCCTGGAAGTTTCAGGAGTAGAAGGCCCAACTGTTGCGGGAGCCGCCGCCGCCGAAGACTGTGGTATTGAATCTGGGGCTGGACGAGCCGCCGAACAGGGAGCAGGGTTCGCAGCCACATATCCACCAGCCAAATTAGCGGGCCTAGACCGACGCCGAGAGAAGGCGCTTGGCATCAGTGATGGGGATTGTGTGGGGGAGTGGAGATGTCTGACGGGAAACGAAGGGAAAGAGATTTTTTGTCAAAAACAAGAAAGTTTGCAAGACGATCGAACAGTTAGAAATACAAGTCAACGACTCAGAACGGAGAAACGTAGCACAGCCAAAGTAGCCCAACCCCAAAAGCTTCGAAATACCAATTTTCTAGGCTTATTGCTCGAGGCAAAGTTTTAAACTCGAGGTAGAGATAGAAGCTAGGGAGGGAGCTAAGAGAAAATAGAGGCTCATTTGGGACACTCTGCGACACGGACGAGACGAATATACAGATAGAAAGCGAAAGGAAGCTTAATTCGGAAGCAGGATGGCCACAAGGACAAACCTTCGTGGTGGGGAGGCTGGAGAGGATGATTTTTTGTGGGGAAGAGCGCTACAGACTGACGCCAATGGAAATATATTGACGGAAAACCCTACGACCAGGGTCGGGGAGGTGGGAGTCGGAACGTTCATCCTCCTCTTGCTGGTAATTGTCTACATTGGCATCTGTTGCTTCGGCTCCATGATGAAGAGGCCAGGGTGGCTGTACTGCTGGAGCACTTTCTTTACTTCGATCATAATGATATTCCTTTTCGAGGCCCAGAGGACGGACAGGTACATCCAGGAGGAAGAAACTGTCACAGATGTGGACGAGTATTTCAATTTCAGACTATTCACTCTCATCCTCATGATATGGACAAGCTTCTGGACATGGTGAGTTGCGCGAGGCGAAAATCTAGCAGCGGGGGTGGGGGTGAAGCGACGAGTAGAGGGAGGGCTGAGGAGCGAGAGGTGTTGGGGAGCAAAGGGAGGAGTGTAGGAGGTGTTCTTTACCTAGCTGCAGCTCTGCGGAAGGCTGCTGCTCCGAACCAGCCCCCACACGCAACATCCTAACCCCACGTACCACCCAAACCCGCACCACAGCTGCGCGTGCGTCTCCTATGTCCTGAGCCCATCAGTCCAGGCTCAAAGTACAGATCAGGTGGAAAACGCCTTCATAAAGTCTAGACCCCTCTAAATGTAATACTAACGACGACTTGAGCGTGTGTAACAAATAAATTCTCGATAAGACGACAAAAAAAGTTTACAAATTTTTCCCATCCCACTATTCGTTCGCGTATCAGACCCTAGATCTATCACACTTTCAGTAATTCTTCCCAAAGCTCGTCAATTGTGAATGAACCAACCTAGGACATCCACTTACTCCAATTATCCCTCAACACCGGTCCTCCCTGCCGCCGACAACATGTTGCCAAATATTCTACCCCAAATCAACCCCAAAGGTGATCCTCGTCGTGTCAACGAGGTGAATAAGGATGTTCCTCCCAACGGCGATGGAATGAGAGTGTTGTGCGTATTCGAGGAGAAGACTTCCATCACGTTTGTCAATTTCGACGAGGTGAGGGTGTTTGGAGGTGTGTGGGTTGAGGGGTTGGGACAAATCTACTAGTCAGAAGGTCAAGGGTGTGCAGGTGCCTGTGTGGGCGGAGCTCGCGCTGAGAGGAGGGAGAGTTTTTGAAGTAGTATTGGCTCCGAAAAGTTCTCACCCATGAACCCTTTCGTGCCCCACCCATCACAGGTCTCTGGCACCATGTCGCTTGAGACTTCAGCCTGCTTCGGACACGACACCAAGGACACCATTGAATCATTCATGGCTTCCATAGAGACGCCCAATTTGATCCTGGTGAGCCAAAAGATAGGTGAGAATGGAAAAGGAATACTGATGCCGAGCGGTGAAACTCGCCGCGTTGATGTATACAAACCTCTTCTAATCTGTTTCGCTCCTCACCCCGCTTCTTGTGGACCACACTGTACAACACACTTCGCTCACTGTCTTCACCCCTTTGCAGCTTCCAACGGACCACTTCTCGAGCTCCTCGTGAGCGCCACCTCGAACCCAGGGTCCGGAGCTGGATCCCCACCCCCAACTGCGTCTACCGTATCCCTGAACGAGAAGGAAATGATTCCCTACAAGGTCCTCAAGAATTGCAATTTTGACCAGGGGACGTCAATCAACCTTATAACCACCAAGCTTAAGGTCAAAGCGATGGAGAAGGGTTTAAAAGCCGCAGCGATTTCGAACAACGCTGTCTCTTTCCCGCCCCCCCTCGACCCAACCTCAGCCGTCACGCCAAGTTACAAAATCGAAATGGCTGGGGCGGGGGGAGGAAACTACCACGCTCTCGCAACCCTCATTGACTTCAACTCATCGACCGAGGTGAGGAAGTGGTAGAAGCGAGATATTTAGAGTTAGGCGCGAGAAGTGATTCCTGTGAAAGTGACACCAAGTGACATCAACCTCCGACAGAAATCGTCATATTCAACAGACTAACACTGTAATAATAACCCCACATTGCACGCCGCGTTGCTCGTCGCAGGTTCGCGCAGTGGGCGGACTCATGACCTACCTCCAATCGACAGTCTTCAGGCTCACTGAGAACAATGTTATCGAGGTGAACCGTATCGTGTCCTCCCCACCTTCATCCTACATGAGGGTCACGCCTCTTGCTCTTCGCTCACTTCATATATTCAACGAAGAGCACCACCCGTTGATTGCAAAGGGGACTGGGGGAAGCAAGGAGGGATTCTCGTTGTTCTCGCTCCTTGACAGGTGCGACGGCGAGAAGCATGCGATGTACATGCGAAGTAACTCTGCTCTTATCCTTCCTATGACACGGCTCTGACCCCCCTGTTCGTTCCTTTTCGCTTCGCTCTTCGCTTCTTGACAGATGCTCCTCAAAGCTAGGTTCGAGGTGTATGAGGCAGTGGATGCTACGCCCGCTGACGAACCTGAAGGAGGTGAGGCTGGCAAGGAAGGAGCAAGACGAGACGTAAAGCACAGACCGACACGTGCTCCATTTTTAGACCACCTCTTCGCTACTCACTATCCGTTCCATCTCGTTCACCCCCGCTTCGCAGATTGGGCTTAGGCAGAGCGGGATCGAGCTCCTAATGAAATCTGAACTAGGTGGTATCATTCAGCAGCTCTCAATATTCTTTCATAAGTTTGCCGACGTTCCGATTGTAATTTCAAGGATGCAGAAGTGCCAAACTAGGCCTCTTGACTTTGTGAGCCTCAAGATCTCAGTCGATGCCGCAATCCAGATCCACGGGCTCCTCTGCGGCGACATCAAGCGTGCTGGTGAGACGTCCCACCACAAATTCATCACGCACATTACCAAGCTGATCAACCAGCGTTGTCTGATCGAAATCTCTCGCAAGATCGAGGCGGCAATCGATCTTGAGCTGACCAGGCAAACCAAGGAGATCTGCATCAACGACGGATTCAGTCCAGACCTAGACAACGCGAAGCTAAGATTCGACGAACTCGATGATTTACTCTCGAGGGTTGGGGTCTCTGTCGCCCAGCGAGCCCCACAGTTGGGTCCGCTCCAGGTCATCTTCCTTCCCCAGGTCGGCTTCCTCGTGACTGTCCAGAAGACAACAGCCCCAACCTCGTTCGTGCCACCACAAGACTTTAGTTTCACGTTCGAAGAGGCCGAAACGATCTACTTCAAGTGCGAAGAGATGTACGTTCTCGACGACCAGGAGGGAGACCTCGACGCACTCATCAAGGATACGGAAGCCTTCCTTGCGGCCGAGCTCGAGGAAGAAATCATCGAGCATGATCTCGCCATCCGTAACACTTTTCGTGGATTGAGCGAGCTAGATTGCATATTGAGCCTGGCGGCAGCTGCGGCCGAGCTGAATTTCGTCAAGCCGGAAGTCGTGGACGATGAGAACATCATCTTGATTGAGAACGGACGCTCTGCGCTCCAGGAGATTGTCACTGAGCACAAGTATATTCCCAACGACACCGCCATGACGAAGGAGAGCCCGATCGCCGTCATTACCGGGCCAAACTACAGCGGAAAGTCTTGCTATCTCAGTCAAGTTGGCGTCCTCCAGTTCCTTGCTCAGATTGGGTCATACGTTCCAGGTGAGAGGAAAGACAGCCAGCGAAGCGAGATGACGAGACTGGTGAAACGAATAACCTCCATTAATATTGACGTACCCTCTCACCAACTGTAAATAACTGATCCTACAATGCTCACCAATCACGCATCCTTAGCCTCGAGGGCAAAGATCGGTGTCGTGGACCAGATTCTCGTCAGGATCAACTCGATCGAAACATGCTCGACCCCCCAGTCTGCGTTCCAAATCGATCTAACCCAGATGGGAGGAATCCTGAAGAGGGCGACGAAAAGGTCTCTCGTGCTCATGGATGAGTTTGGGAAAGGGACGTCACCTGCGTCCGGGATCGCACTTCTCGGGGCAGCGATCGAGGAACTCTCCACGAAGGGATGCAGGGTCATTTGCACGACGCACCTGCTCGAGCTCTTCTCCTTTGCAATTCTTCAAGAAGGCAAAGGAGGAGTGGCGCTTTACAAGATGTCAATTCACATTCCCGAGGACGCGAAAGAAGACGCAGTTCCCCTCTTCAAGCTACAAAAAGGAGGTGAGTATGGGTGTGTGATAAGTGTGGAGTACAAGGAGTTTAGCGAAAGGAGCGTAGCGACAGTCCTGCGAGGAGGTTACCTTTCCGTGACCAGTGATACACTTTATACACACGCTAACATAACGTCCTACGTCGGAATCGTTGCAGTCGCATCGTCTTCAGACGGTCTCCTATGTGCAAAGATGGCTGGGCTCAGGCCTGACGTTCTCGAGAGGGGGGAGGAGGTGAGAAGAATCGAAGTATGCGCAAAAAGCGGCGGCGAAAAAGATAGTAGGGAAGAAATGTGTGGGGAATGAACGCATCGCTCAATAAATGCTAACCCCTGTGTTCGTCACTTCCCTTGTTGCCTTGCTTATCGCAGCTCCTAGAAGCCGTCACAAAAGGAAGTAGCATCACAAGACTCGAAGACACAAGCGATCTGGGCAACGAGACGCGCAATATGCTAATATCCTTTCTCAAGGAGGAGAATTGGGGGACAAGAGGGGTTGAAGAGCTTGAAGTGTTCCTGGAACTTGTTAAAGAGGCGGTTTGCTGAACAATAGAAATGCACGAATAGATAGATCTATATTATAGAAAAAAAACAATACTTGGGAAACGGTTATTTAACGTATATATTTAGGGATAATGTTATTCAACTAACATAATTTAGATTAAAAGGCTGGAACCGGCATGTGTTGGGATTTTGTCGGGAAAACCATCCTGGGGGGGGTGGAAGTGAGGGAAAGAA
>JGI24540J26637_10001240_pt1 | contig 11226 bp, 6 predicted proteins | sample NorSeaMetagenome_FD_26637 | JGI IMG/M metagenome (IMG submission 26637) | reverse complement strand
ATTTTGTTTCAAGACGTCAGCTACATCACCCGGAACGTGCGCCTGTCGCTCGCAAATGGCGCAAACAAAACTTGCATCATGTCAAGCAGAGAATTCAAACCAGCTTTTGTCACGCATGCAGTTTATTGCACTGCCAGTTGATGATTTGTGTCTTTTCACACCGAATTCTGATATTCCGAATACTGCAGTTTCTTTCAGATTTTTAACGTTGATCCCGTGCTTTTTGACAAATCCAAGTGCTGTCAAATGTCTGTTTGTGCAGGATTTGTCTGCTCATTATATCATTGCTTATGAAAATTTTGCGTCTCGTCGACTTTTAAGTTCAGACGAAAACTTGCAATTTTTGACAAGAAGCCCATTGTGTCGAGATGCGTTAGCAAGCGAAGTTATGCCGTTTACGCAAAAATCGTGTATGCAAAGTTATAAAAATTCAATTGAAACGCTGAAATTGATCAATTTTGATACAATGTTGCCAGCTTGCACATTTTGCTCTCCAGAAGACTTTATTCATGCTGCTCAGCAAAATCCAATTGCAATTTTGAACTTAATAGCGCACATTCCAAGCGTTTTGCAACGACATGGCTTGCTCAAGCCTGTGCTCGAATGGGCAAAATTGACGCAAAATTTTCTAAAAAAGACAGCAGAAGCGATAAAGATTCACGTGAAAGCGAACAATATGACTAAAGAGCAAGTTTTAGATTTGTCAGAATTGTCAGAAAACAACGAGTGGCTCTCCGCCCATCACATTTTAGCAATGGATATGTTATTCAAAAATGTAGCAAGTGTATTTGCAAATTCAAACAAAAATTCTTCAAATCAGGTTCCTATTAATATTAATGTGCAAGACAGAGTTGTCAGGTCAACTAGACATCTCTTGCTGTTTCGTGACCTGTTTGAAAACGTGGCGGCTTCCAACATACAATCCGTTGATAAAATTCATGATGATTTTTTTCGAGAGCTCAATGCCGTGTATAATTACAATACCATCAGTACAGAATCCGCTTCAGATTTATTACAAAGTGCACGCATGTCTAAAAATACGGATGATGAAACACCGGGCTTATGGGCCTCTGCTGAAGATCAAAGCAAAAAACCATTCAAACCATTATTTGAAAATTATGACTACGCAAAATATTCGAAAGCAGCCAACGACTGTGACGAGCTTAAAACGCTATGGTTGATTTTATTGCATGCAGTCAATGGCACAAAAATGGGTTTCAAAACTATCTCGAACGAACGCGATAAATTACAAAGTAAACCAGCCGAGACTTTGCGGGACAGTTGGCCTACGTTGCGCAACTCCTCAAACTCGTTTGCAATTTTGCAGAAAATTGATCTCGAACGATTTAATGATGATAGGATCATACAAATTACGGCTTTTGGCGTCGATTTTGTGCTCGACTTATTTGGTTTACAAATTCAAACGTTTTACGATATGATTTACAGTGTCGTGATGTTTGGTAATGGTGCCCTAGAATGTGATTTGATTGCTATGAATGTTTGTAGTAAGTGGAACGTAACAATTTTTAATAGCTTCATTATAATCGGCATATATTTCTCAGTTGTTTACGCTGCATTCTCGTTCTTTAAATTGGGAATTGTAGTGATGTTTGCCAGCCCGATTTTCTTTGTATTCATGTTGATGTTGTCATATGGTTTCACCCCTGGGTGCATCGGATTGGTTCCTACGTGTTTGGTTCAAGATTTGCATTCGGCTTTAAATAGTTTTTTGCCATTTGTAATGTCAGTGCCAAAAGCATTTGTCATTTCTGAAGAGACCGACAAAAATTGTATAGAAGCGACAAAAATTTCTGCCAATGAAACGGAACTTTGTTCAAACCTGATAAACAACGGTTTTACATCTGTTGTGGAAAGCCGAGAAAAATTATTGTACTGCATCAGCCAGCAGCCGTATGCACGGAAGAAATGTCTGAAATCTTGTGAAGATGAAGAATTTAATTTTAAATTGGCAAGTGAGGTGATAAATTGGATTGTAGCATCAATTGGCAATAATGCAGCCGAGTTTTACAAGACGGACGTGTTACTCCGAATTAAGCCATTCTCTTTTACATATTTGAACATCGATGAGTTGGTCGATGACTTGGAATGGAGAGTTTACGTGTTATCTAGAGGAGATTCTGACCTAATCTCTGCATTTAACATTTGTACTGTTTTGAACATCTACAAAATTTTGCCGTACCTGTTTTTCTTCTTAGTTGTAGTATCATTTTTTGCGTTTTTGATCCTGGCAATTGCTGGTAGCTTTTATCCATGGCTTCTGTTCATCGCATCATTGTTTTCCAGTATTTTTGCTGCTAACAGTGATGATTAAGTTACATGTCGTCACTGAAATAAAGCTCTTTAACCGTGTTTTTTAAATCATTATCAATGCGTTGAAAAGCATTGAACTTCAGTGTCGCAATAAAAATCGAGAAAATTGTGAAGAAAACGAGTAGGACTTCGTTCATTGCCCACACAGACGCCGATCGTCGTTTTGCAATAATTTATTTGCAATAAAATTAGAAAACATAAAAAAAAAAAAATTACAACTTGCATTTTTTTATTTTTTTATTTTCTTTTTTTTATTTTTTTTTAATAAAACTAAAATGCTATCGAAGCAATTTCAAATCGTGTTTGAACAACCAAAGAATGGATGCCAATGCATGCGAGCTTGCTGAAGCTCTTTCGAAACAAACTGAAACAGTGCAAACGAAGACTTGTGCCGTGACCATATACGATGAAAATGGCAACGAGCGTTTGTGTCCAAATGCCGTTTCCCAATCAAAAGCAAAATATTTAAATCCTGTTTGCTGCAAGCATCATGATGCCAAACCAGGAACGATTGCACTGCAAGAATATAAAATTTTTAAAGAATTGAATCAGCTGGAAAAAAAGATTTCAAAGATTGAGAATTATTTGAATGGCGGAAAGAAATGCTCTGTATTGACAGACGCTGGACAATGTAATAATTTGGTTCCTGCACAATCTGCAAAAAAGCCTAATCCTGTTTGCGGTATGCACTGTACCGCAAAAAACGATCCGGCTCACTCTGAATATGTTGAGCACGTCGTGAAAAATTGGCTTGATGATTTGATTACTGAGGTCGAGATTGATTTAAACGGTCCGAAGTGTATGAAATGTGACGAAACGGCGGCAACACAAACATTTGCAAAACAAAAGAACGGAAGATTTACAAAAATTTGCAATCGGTGCCACGCTATTTGTTTCAAGCATTCTGAAAATCCACTGGGCCGTAACGAAAATGCGCCACAAATAATTTGTTACAATGGTGTATGCACACCATGCAAACGGAATGGAAAATTTCAATGTTCATTGTGCCATTTTGATGATTGTTACATTCGAATTAAGCATGGAAGTGCATATGGACAATTTTGCGAATTTCATTTCAAACTTGAAAATCCGGATCATGCATTCACGAGAAATCACAAAACGAAAGAAAAACTCTTTTTGCCACTACTTGAAAATTTTCTTCAAAACATTGATGGTATTGAAGATATGCAAATTAACCCAAAACTGAACATTGAATTGCTTGACGATTATAACGAACCTCATAAGATCCTGCCTGATTTTATCATCTTTTTGACTCATCGAATTATTTTTGTTGAATTTGACGAGCATCAGCACACACATGGAATTCAGTACGAGCCAGAAAAAGAAAAACGCCGAACCGAGGCACTGCATGATTATGCCGAGAGGTTGAACAAGAAATGTCTGATAATGCGTTTTAACCCTGACAGTTACGTTGCGAAAGATAAAACTCGCTTCAAATCGTGTTTTAAAGTTTTCCAAGAGACGAAACTTGACGTGATTAGAGATGATCAAGAATGGCAGGTGCGCGTGACTCATTTTTTGGAAGAGCTTCAAAACTACTTGCGCTGCGATTCCGAGCAGCTTCCGTTGTATGATTTATACTACTTTTTTGACGGTTTTGACACGTCTGTGCTTTCTGGCGTTGCATCAAGCAGCCGAAAGAGAAATTTAGAGCAGTTTGAAGCCAATGGCAGCGCGTGTTAATGGTTTTTAATACAAAGCAAATTTTTCTTGCGCACAAATGCGATAACTTTTTTGTTTTTGCAGTTTGTCTAAGCACCAACAGCAAACTCCATGTTTCCGAGCATAAGCTAACGGAACTTCATGCATTTTACACATGTCACAAATAACACAACAATCCAAGCAAATTAGTGCAGAGCATGGCAATTCCACGAAATTATCGATGTGCCATTGATGCATTTTTTCAAATTCTTTGAATTCCCAGTGATATCGACTCACACGTTTCAAAGCGTCTTGAGATTGCCAAATCTGACATAACTTACACTTTCTGTTTTCTTTGCTAAATTTTATCTTTTTTGAGGGCCTCTGCACGTTTTTTTGATATCTTTGATTTGCCAAAAATTTTCCCCGTTCTTGTGTTTCTATCATTTCGTAGTTGAACTTTTGATAATCGTTTTGCAATCTTAATTTCCACGTCGATTCAGTGTAGCAATCAAAAATAAATTCTCTGTCAAATTGTTTTTGCGCTTCTTCTTTTTTTTCTTTGCGTTGACATTTTTTGCAAGTTCCAAAATAAATTTGTAAATTGGGAATGGTGACGCGATAATTATTCTTTTCGGCGTCTTCGAGTTGTTTTTGCATGCCAATAAGAACCTGTGCATCGACTTCAACGATGTCCAAGCCGCTTTCAATAGTATCATAAATTTTTTTCTCATCTGTTTTATGAGTGTGAAACACTTCTATCGCGAGCACATTTTGTTTGCCTCTCTTTTTGCCCAAATTTCGAGCCAAACAAATATCATAGATGTATGTTTTGTCTGCACTGATTTTGTTTCGTAATTCTACATGCACTGTATCAGTGGTGAACGACTCGAAGCCATAGTGCGGCCCACATGTCGTACATGCCTCTAAACAAAAATCGTAAGCACCAACAAATCTTTTAAGCAAAAATTTGGCTTGTAAGTGCTTGAAAGATTCGCCCGTGCTACCAGCACAACTTGATGAACTTCGTTTATGAGCAAAATAGGCTTTGACACGATAACGTGGATGTTCTGTTCTTCTTAATTCCAAATCAGATTCACACAGATCACACGTGTATAGTTTCAGGTCTGTAACATTTTTTGGAAAAGTTGCTTCAAATTCTGCTGAGGCAATGTCAATGTTTTGTTTTTTTTTTCTGCAAAAAACTCTTGCGAATACGTGAGGGTTGGATGAATTTGACATTTTTCACGTTTTGGGAGGCAAACAAATTGCTTATGCTTTATTGTAATTATTATTTTTTTAAGATATATGCAAAAAAATTCTATAAAAAAAAAATAAGTTTGAAATCATTTGAAAAATTCCAGTCTTGAATGCTGGACAACGAGTTTAATACAAGTGTTCATTGACCTCCAGCGAACCAATTCGCAAAATCTGTGTCTGATCGTTTTCGACAATTATCTGATGTTCAGAAATCAACTCGTCGCGTTTCTCGAGTGAAGTTACATGGTGCGGGCACAACGCTTCAACCGGCTTTTGTCTAGTCGTTTTTGCCCGATGAACCATGCCAACAAATCCTGTACGTCTTCTCTTTTGGGGTTGGCTATTAGGAGGTCCAACGATGCACCTATCATGTCTGGTAGCTACTAAACGTTTTGCGTGACAAGCAAATCCCATTTGCGATTTGAAGCCGGCATTTCGCATTTCAGAGCGAAGCTCGTCAGGCATTTCAGACAGGCTACCCACTGCAAGTTTCTCGTCAGGCAATTCAGCGAGGCTAACCACTGCAAGTTTCTGCGGGCGTTTCTGCGCTTTTTTTTGCAATGAACTCTGTTCGTGTTTCTGCCCCCGTTCCTGCTTGTCTATGCACGCATTTGATCTCGACAATTTTGACTCTAATGGTGTCTTGCTGTCTTTCTTTTTGCGATCCAGACGTGCAGAATAATGTTGCATTTGATTCAGTATATCTGAAGCTTGAATTTCATCCATTTTTATCACGCATTCTGAACATATTGCCGTTAAATAGCAACAAGTTGTAAACTAGTTACACTTGTTGTGTAATTATGATCAAGTGCATATTTTTTTTTTGCTCACCAAGAGTCATGGCAAATGTAATAAAAAAAAATTGCTTTTATTTTTTTCTGATTCAACAAAACAACAATTGATTTATAAAAATTTACAATTCTAGTTTTTTAATATGTAGTGGAAGATGTATCGTCGGAAGATGTATCGTCGGAAGATGTACCTGAATCCGATGTGTTATCTGATTCGTGACTGCCAGGCTGCATGCCATCACGATTCTCAGACAAATCAAAAAGACGATAACACACTGTGTTGCTGGGATTAATTGGGCATGGATATTCAGAAATGACAGATTCTTTTTTTGCCATAAAAAACTCGAGGAGCTCAACGTAATCGTCGTAGTTGATTAGTTCAATTATGTTTTGCTGGGCCCGGGAATCAAAAAACGAAAAAGAGGTTGCAACAATTGTGTGGTCCTCTTTTCGCGTCAATTCCAGAGAAATCACTGGAACTTCCAAATAATCAGCATCTGGGCCAACCAACCACTTGTTTTGCACGGGCGAGATCTTGACAAATTTGTTCGATGTCACGCCGTAAATGACTATAAAATTTTGGCTTCTATTTGCATATTGTGAAATATCATCGGTTATTTGGCTGACATTTGTACGTATCATCGAAGATAATTCGGGAGCAATCATTTGGCAAAAATTATTCATAGTGTAGAATTGATCACACAGCATTACATAAATTGTTTTTTTTTGCATTTTTGACTGATACGCAAAATTTGAATTATTTGGATTTTTTTTTAAATACAAAAAAAAGAAAACAATTACAATAAAGCTGTTGCGTGTTTTGCACACATAATAAAAATGAGTTCTCAAAAAGCTTCAAATGTGGATTCTTTAGAAACCACTTCCGAATCGTTAGCGTTTGGCCCCAAAATAGACGGAAAAATACTTACAATCGACGCCTACGAAATCATCAAATTTTTTCAACAGTATGACGAATCAATTAAGCCTATTCCTACTTTGAGAAATGGCTTAAAATTTATTGACGTGCATTTTGAAGATGCAAAAAATGAGAATGAAAATGTCATTGAAACAAGTGGCATTGATTACGTGTTGAACACTAGAAACAAGTTTGATGTTGCTGCCGTTTGGGAACTATTCGATGATGTATTTGACAAAGCATGGTCTTTTCGGCGTTGTTTGGTTGGTGAAAATCAGAATAATCCAATGCCAGAACTGACAAATGAAAATTACAAGAGTTTGATTTTTGTGTGCAAACAAAGAGAGGCGAATCGAGTTTTATTGAGGCCCATGATGAATGTAATTGATTGCATCAAATTTCTGGGATCCGATTTTGCTGTTGAGAAAAGAAAGAGTCGAGCGTTTCTTAGGTGTGAAGATCGTGTTGAAAAAGTGATGGAAAGAAATGCAGATAAACCGGATTTGACTGTGACTGGCTGCGAGGAACAAGCAAGCACGCAATCCAAAAAACGTAAACTTTTGAACGATGACATGTTTTGGACGGCAGTGTGCTTGGAAAATCAAGTGGCGTCTTTGAACAAATTGCACAAAAAACTAGCAGAAAACCAAGAGGACAAAAATTTGAAAATGTGTTTAAAAAATGAAGCGTTCATTTCCACTACTGTTTCTGTTGTAAATGCAAATTTTGCAATTCTGCAACAATTGCAAATGTCAGGCCAAGCGGCAATTTGATTGTGCACGGGTGTAGACTTTTTTCCTAGACTTTTTTCTTCAAAAAATAAACGTTTGAAAAAAAAATTTTGAAAAAAAAAATGGTGCTTTGTATAAAACAATCTTACTCTGGCAGGAAAACAATGAAGAAATTAATGGCCAAAACGAAACTTGAGCTATCAGGCGATTCAGATGATGAAGACAAACCATTGTGGGATTTTAGTGACGACGACGCGTTTGTGCGATCTTCATCATCATCTTCTGACGTGGGCGAATCGAGCAAGAAAGTTGCAGGAACAAATTCATCTTCCAAAGCCACACGAAAATTTTGCGAGATTGGGCGATCTTCATCATCATCTTCTGCCGTGGGCGAATCGAGCAAGAAAGTTGCAGGAACAAGTTCATCTTGCAGAGGCAAACGAAATTTGTGCAAGATGGATAGTGATGGCAGTGACAGCTCAGAATGTTCTGAGGATTTGGATTGCTCAGCGTTCTGCATACAACGTGCCAAAAAATTCGCTGCCAGAGCATGGTCAAACATTGTTGTAAAGAAAGAGACAATTGACGATGCGCTGGATTCGGTGCAAATGATTGAGTGCAAAGATGGTCCGTCCGATCTCCCTGAGGGGGGCATCGGCTTGTTTGCTTGCAAATTAGCGAGAATAGGTGATGTGATGGCAGTACTTTCAAAGCCCAGTTCGCAGTACGTAATCGCAAATGAGGAAGACGCACCTGCGGAATGTGTACAGGTGCACACGGGTCCACACCAAAGTACCTATCAAACTTGGCAGCGGAAAAGAGGCAAATCAAGATACAATGGCGGATGTGCCAACGCTCCAAAAGACGGCAAAAACCGCGACGCAAATTGTATCATTGTCAAAGTTTCAAAATTAGAAAATACAAAGAGGGAGTATGCAACGGTGCTTGTTGCCATTCGCACGATCAAAAAAAATGAAGAAATCTACGCAAGATACGACAACAGCCACAACAACACAGAGTTTTTTGAGGCAGAAAAACAAGCATCTTCAAGCACAAAACAAGTCGAAGTGGACACCAAAGCTTATGTAGGATTTGCAGGTGCGTCTAAAGCTGTTGGCGTAAAACCATATTCAACAAGAAAAAAACAAGTGATAAAACTTGAACAACCTGACGAAAAACAAGTGATAAAACTTGAACAACCTGACAAAGATGATGATATTGATGTCGCTGTCGCAGGTTGGTCCGATGCTTTCGATCAGTACAGAGAGGTGTACTTGATAAAAATGCAAGAACATCGAGATGGTTCTGTGTTTACAACACTATATCGATGCAAACTACAAAACAGTGTAATCAAACGATTCCATAATGGCAGAGCACACGAGAAACAAGTAGTTACAATTCCCCCCAGCACAAAACCGATCGAGGTACGTTTTTCAGTGGATATGCATGAATTAATTCAAATTTGCCAAGATGAACAAATATTTTTCTGGCCAGGTGCATCTCCGGAGTGGTTTTTGGCCAAAAAATTAACAGGTGACTGGAAAATTGTGCAAGAAGTGGAGCAATCAATTGTTGAAGTTGAAAAATGCTGGCTTAATAATTTGATCAGCCTGTTTGGTGTCGGCAGACCATGGGAACATAGGTTTGGCTACTTTTTCAATCTTTTCTTACACGAATGTGCTCAGATTGGTAAGCACAAGCGAAAAAAGAAGAGAAGTGATTTCGACTGTTTGGAATTCATTCCTCTGTGTGTACAACGTTCCAAAATCGTTGAGGATCAGTTTCATCCAAGTGGTTTTATGCCACAGTCAATTTTAATGTTTTTGGGACAGGATGAGGTAACACTCAAAATGCTTGATCATGCTTTTGAAAAGTGCATGTGTTATGGTGTAACACAAAAACCTGGCGGCTGCTGCTGGTTTACACAATGGTAGCTTTTTATTAACTTTTGATCAGCTTTGTGGCTGCTGTTGCGTAAGCTATTGCGTAATTACAGTTTTGTTTAGGATTTGTCATGTACGCAGTTTGAAATTTTCAATAAATGTGTTCATGAATGTCAATTTTGCTGCTTAGATCCTGACTCAATTTTTATCAGTTCAGATTCCAGTTCAGATTCAGAACACGCTTGTGGTAAGTGATAACATTTCCACATGTCGCAAACGTGAACCATGCTCGCTTGAGACCAGCTCGGAAAAGATGGCATTGGCATTTGATGCTTGATTTTTTTATTATGCATTTATCATTTATTAGGTCGATCTGTTACAATTACTGAAATTTGTTTTTTTTGTTGTCAATACTCTCACAGTTAAAATGTGTACTATAGTAAAAAGCACCACATGCTGTTTTACGTTGACATTCAATTATATATTATGATGTGTTTAATATTTAACGTTTTCTCACTTACAATGTCAGATTTTTTTGCGGATCTTTATTCTTCGAATATTCGACTGCCAAATTCTCAGATTAATGAACAACGAGACCATCCCTATCCAAATGGAATGGGTAATTTACCGCTTGCTGATGGTAAATATAATGCCACTACATCTCTTTTAGACAATATCAAACCCTACTCTGGTCCCAAAACATCTGAAATTTCTTCCGACAGAAATTATAGGCAAACAGCTCATCGAAAGCAATATCCCGTTCCTCCNATTTATGTACCTGAACCTGATGTGACAGCAGTACAGACCATTCAAATTGCTTTACCCGTTTCATTTGGNGACGTTGTGTTTTTGTTGCATGGAAAGAAAAAACAATTTATTCTATCACCACGTCCNTATACTCATGTTTCTGATAAAGTTGCGCAAATTATGCCAAATTACAATTGTTTTTGTAATGTAGCTACTGCCAACTACCTCTTGGCCGGAATTTACAATCGCATTTTATATCTGCACAAGACAAATGGAACATTGTCTGCGAATACAGTCAGTAATCGCGGTAATGCCTGGGACGTGTACATTCAACATTTTGACATGTACAAAGATGTAAAGAGATTGTTGGATCAATACAGGAACAAAGACGCTGAGAGTGAAAATTTTGATGTTTTTTTTGTGATGGCTGTGAAGAATATCTTGGAAAGAGTTGTCAGATTAAACATAAAACCGTTTGGAATTGCTGCGCACTCTGATATGCAGGGTGGTCAACATGAAGCGAATTTGAATCCAGTTCAGGCAGCAGCAAGTCTATACACAACGCTTACTGTAGATGGTCAAAATGTTGATTTGAANAATATTTGGCGTGCAACNGATGTCAGTGGAGGTGACAAATTAATTTTTCGACTAGAGTTTGTGGAAATGGACATTGCGAACGAAAGCNNGAAAACAATTCAATTTGGATTGAATCATCACAAAAAGAGTACTGTGACACGATCACTTAATTTGCTTGGCGCACCCAATCCAAAATTGTCGGGTTTTTTTCAATTAGTGCCAAGTACTTATGCTCACGACAACGATTGGTCCACAGAAGTAGTAAGTGTAGGAAATCAAAACATTTTGCCAAATTTGCAAAATCGAAAATTTACTGAGGAAGTGAATAA
>JGI24540J26637_10001238_pt1 | contig 11242 bp, 12 predicted proteins | sample NorSeaMetagenome_FD_26637 | JGI IMG/M metagenome (IMG submission 26637) | reverse complement strand
ATGGAGCCAATAGAGGAGGTAAATTTTTTTCAGGAGGACATTGCCAATATCAATTCCATAGATGAAATATTCTTATTAAAAAATAAATTTGATCTTGTTATTTCAGATTTAGCCCCCAATTTAAGTGGTATAAGAGCAGTTGATGAAGAAAATATTTTTGAGTTAAACCTTCTTACACTGGAAACAGCTTCCAGTTATTTAAAAAAAGATCAGGGCTATTTTATTATGAAAACATTTCAGAATAGTTCATTAAAAAAACTTAGGTTAACAATGGAAAAGTCTTTTCAATTAGTTCAAACTTACAAGCCAGCTGCTTCTAAAAGCAAGTCTGGTGAAATATATCTTTACGGAGCAAAGCCATTATGAATTCAGTCTTAAAAAATGCCTTAGTTTGGGTAGTTCTAGGATCAGCCTTAATATTTATTTTTAACAATATTGATAACAGCACCTCAGCTAAACGTGAAATGGTTTCCTATAGCCAGTTTAAGCAAGAGGTTTTATCAGACAATATCTCATCGATTACCTACAAAGGCGATCAAATGACTATTTTTGGAGAACGCCTAGATGGATCTAGGTTTGAAACTCGTCATCCAATCTACAAGAGAGATGAATCTGTTGATTTAGCTATTGAGGAGCATGGTGTTGTTACTATCTTTGAAACTGTTGAGCAACCATCTATATGGGCTCAGCTTCTTGTTGGCGCATTTCCTATCTTATTATTATTAGGAATTTTCTTTTTCTTTATGAGACAGATGCAAGGAGGCATGTCTGGAAAGGGCGGGCCAATGTCATTTGGAAAAAGCAAAGCTAAACTAATGGAGGGTGGAAAGGTTACTACTACTTTTGAGGATGTTGCAGGTTGCGAAGAGGCCAAACAAGATGTTCAGGAATTAGTTGATTTTCTTAGAGACCCCACAAGATTTCAAAAGCTTGGTGGAAAAATACCACGAGGAGTTTTAATGGTAGGTCCTCCGGGCACCGGTAAAACTTTACTCGCTCGAGCAATTGCTGGTGAAGCAAAGGTTCCATTTTTTTCAATCTCAGGATCAGATTTTGTCGAGATGTTTGTTGGTGTTGGAGCATCTCGAGTGAGAGATATGTTTGAGCAGGCTCAAAAGAACTCTCCATGTATTATATTTATAGATGAAATCGATGCGGTTGGCAGACATAGAGGTGCCGGCATGGGTGGCGGGCATGATGAGAGAGAGCAAACATTAAACCAATTACTTGTTGAGATGGATGGGTTTGATGGCAATGAAGGCGTGATTGTTGTTGCTGCAACCAATAGACCAGATGTATTAGATCCAGCATTACTTCGTCCAGGAAGGTTTGATAGGCAGGTGGTAGTTGATTTGCCTGATCTGAGAGGCAGAGAGCAAATTTTAAAAGTGCATATGAAAAAAGTACCTCTTTCCAAAGATGTAGATGCATTGGTTATAGCTAGAGGCACTCCAGGATTTTCTGGAGCAGATTTAGCAAACCTTATCAATGAAGCTGCATTATTTGCTGCCAGATATGGTGATAAAAAAGTTAATCAAAACCACTTAGATCTTGCAAAAGATAAAATTATGATGGGTCCTGAGCGCAAGTCTATGATCATGAATGAAGAGCAAAAGAGAATTACTGCGTATCACGAGTCCGGTCATGCAATTGTTGGTCGCATGATGCCAGAGCATGATCCTGTATACAAAGTAACGATTATTCCTCGTGGAAGAGCTTTGGGAGTCACCATGTTTCTTCCAGAAGAAGATCGATACATGCAAAGCAAGCAGTATCTTCATAGCAGAATAGCTGCATTGTTTGGAGGAAGGATTGCAGAAGAAATTATCAATGGCAAAGACGGCATAACAACGGGTGCCTCCAATGATATTGAAGTTGCCACCGGTATTGCCACAAATATGGTTACAAAGTGGGGCTTATCTGATTTAGGACCCCTTAAATATGGTGAGGATGATTCTAGTCCATTCCTAGGTCGCTCTGCATCTCAGGCACCTAAGGGCATAAGTGGAGAAACCTCTAACAGGATTGATACTGAAGTTAGAAAAATTATAGATACTGATTATAAAAAGGCCTATAAAATCCTTAAAGATAATTTAGACAAACTTCACGTAATGGCAGAAACATTGCTTACCTATGAAACCATCGATGCGGATCAAATAGATGACATCATGGCAGGAGCAGTACCTAGAGCTCCAAAAGACTGGGATGAACCAAAGACACCCAAAGCAAAAAGGACTAAAAAAACTTCAATTAAGGGCCCTGCAGAAGAGCTATAATTCTTTTATGACTATTAAATTTGGTACCGATGGTATTCGTGGACCAGTAGAATCTAAAATTACTCCAGAGGTATGTCTGAGAATAGGACATGCAGCTGGAATAGTTCTCAAAGAGATGGGCTGGGAAACTGTCTTGATAGGAAAGGATACAAGGGTTTCAGGTTATATGTTGGAATCTGCATTACAAGCTGGCTTTATAGCTGCTGGAGTTAATGTAAGATTACTTGGACCTCTTCCCACACCTGGTGTTGCCTACCTAACTAAATCATTAAGAAATCAATTTGGATTAGTTATTAGCGCCTCCCACAATGATTATCTCGACAATGGAATAAAGCTTTTTTCAGGCAGTGGAGAAAAAATTTCTCGTGAAGCCGAAAAAAAGATTGAAAAACTTCTTGCTGGTGAGCTTAAACCTGTTCCAACAGCTCAGCTTGGTAAGGCCAGAAGATTTGATGAATCAGGTGATAGATATATAGAATTTTGTAAATCTACAGTTCCGGATGAAGTTTCATTTGAGTCACTACGAATAGTATTAGATTGCGCTCATGGTGCTTGCTACAAAGTAAGTCCTTCTATTCTGGAAGAACTAGGCGCAGAAGTCATTTCCTTGGGAGCTAGTCCCGATGGTTACAATATTAATCATGAGTGTGGCTCAACAAGCCCTGAAAAAGCTCAAGAAGAGGTGATCAAGCAACGAGCAGATTTTGGTATTGCTCTAGATGGCGATGGCGATAGGGTAGTGCTAATAGACAACAAGGGAAACATACTTGATGGCGATGATATTATGTATATCTTGGCCTATGCTAACCCAAATAGAACAGGTCCATGGTCTGGAATTGTTGGAACCACAATGAGTAATTTAGGCTTTGAAGATGGCATAAAGAAATTAGGTTATAAATTTAAACGAGCTGATGTTGGGGACAAGCATGTGAGTCAGATGCTTCAAAAAGAAGGCTGGTTGCTTGGTGGCGAGCCATCAGGTCATATTATTTGCCGAGATTTAGTTAGCACTGGTGATGGAACAATTGCAGCGTTAAAAGTCATCTCATCACTTCTTCTGCTGGAGAAAGAACCAGCTGATATTTTAAGAAACTATACAAAAATGCCACAAATCAATATTAATGTAGATGTTCAAAATAAAGATATTCTTTCTGATGCCAGTATTCAACAATCTATTAAAGAAATTGAATCAGACCTTACTGTTGGAAGAGTGTTAGTAAGACCATCTGGTACTGAAAATAAAATTCGAGTAATGGTTGAATCAGATGATGAGCCTACTGCAAAAAAATATGCAGAAGATATAGCAAAAATGTTTATTAGTTAGATATGTCATTAACGTTAATTGCTAACTGGAAGCTTCATGGCTCCAAGTCCTTTTCTCGGGACTGGTTAAATAGTTTTAATGATTCTTATCAAGGCTCCAGCCTTTCATCCATTGGAATTGCACCACCTTCTATATTTATAGATGATCTTACAAAACACATAGATAACCCTGGTATTTCAATAGGCTCTCAAAATGTAGATCATTTTCCCTCTGGCGCAAGAACTGGAGAAATATCAGCAGATATGGTGGCAGATGCAGGAGGGCAATTTTCACTTGCTGGACATTCCGAAAGAAGAATATTTTTTCAAGAAACTAATGCTGATATTGCACTAAAATTAGATTTGATCAGTGAAAGTTCACTGATTCCAATTTTATGTATTGGTGAGTCTGTAGATGAAAAAGATCAAAATAAAACTGAAATTATTTTAGAGCAACAGCTCATCGAGTCTTTGAGCGCTGGTTCAAAATTACAGAATCTAATAATTGCATATGAACCTGTATGGGCTATTGGATCTGGAAGCTCGGCAGCGCCTGAAGAAATAAATTCAATTCATAAATTGATTAAAGATATAGTACAATCACGTTTTTCTGCGTTAGACCTCCAAGGGGTTATATACGGTGGAAGTGTTAATATAGAAAATGCATTCCCAATTTTAGAAGAGGAAGAGGTTGATGGGGCTCTTATAGGTGGAGCATCGCTAAATGGAGAAGAGTTTGCAAAAATAGCAAATATCTTTAATGAATTAAAGGAATTATAAGAACATGATTATTACAAGCATTAAAATTATCTGCATTATTCTCGCCATTATTTTAATAGTTCTGGTCATTTTACAGCAAGGTAAAGGCTCTGATTTAGGCTCAGCATTTGGTGGAGGATCTTCTAATTCTATGTTCGGTGCAGTTGGTCCATCAAATTTTCTTGGAAAGCTAACTGCTGTAATTGCGGCATTGTTTTTAATTCTTAATTTGGCTCAAGCTGTATTGTTAAAAAATGAAAATACAGAAGTTTTGTTTAGCGAAGATGAGATTCAAGAAGCTACAAAGGTAGTTGAAATCCCAGTAGAGTAAATCAGATAATTTTCAGCAACTTTTTTGCATGCATGCTTAAGAGAGTTAGCGCTCCTGCTATCACCAATAATTCGGAATAGACCCCACTAAACAAAAAAGACAGCCCAAGCATAGAACCACCAATAAGAAATGGTTGAGACTTAAGACCTGTCAGATCTAGAAATCTTTCTTTCCCCAAATTACCTGAGTTAAACTTTATTAAAGAGAGAGCTGCTAGAGAAAATCCTGTAACAATCAACCAAGCATGATTAATTGAATCTTCAAATAGCATAAAAATTACTAAGTTAGAAGTTAAAATTCCAGCAAATATTAATACAACTAATATGCAGTGCAAAAAACAAAAAAAAGACACAGCAGCGCCAGCAGAATTTAATATAATTGAAAACTTACCCATTGTTATATTATAACATAACAATGTGTGACAACTTAAATGGTGCCGAAAGCGGGACTTGAACCCGCACGAGCTTTCGCTCACTAACCCCTCAAGCTAGCGTGTCTACCAATTCCACCACTTCGGCAAAGTGCGGAGATTATATCAAGATATTTTTTTTAATACTGAAATAAATTTAAATAAACTTGACCTTCAGTGCATGCTTTCTATACACTCTATTTCTCTGCGATGCGGGGTGGAGCAGTCTGGTAGCTCGTCGGGCTCATAACCCGAAGGTCGTTGGTTCAAATCCAGCCCCCGCTACCAGTTAAAGAGAAACGTACTGGGGCATTAGCCCCTTTTTTTATTTATATAGTAATGAGAATAGAAGAAATAGAAAACACAATAACACCAGTAGTGGAAAGCCATGGATGCGTTCTGTGGGGTGTTGAGTTGTTAAGAGGTAAGAGAAGACCTACCATTAGAGCTTATATTGATGCTATAGCTGGAGCGACAATCGATGATTGTGAGAAAGTTGCGCAGGACCTCAATTATGAGCTTGCAATAAATGATTCGTTTATCGATCAAGATTATGTTTTAGAGGTCTCAACACCGGGCATAGATAGAAAGTTTTTTAAAGCAGAGCAACTAGCGCTATTTATTGCAGAAGAGTTTACTTTAAAGTTAAGAGAAAGCCTTGATGGAAAAAAAACTTTGACTGGAAAATTAGTAAATGTACAGGACAATGAAATTGTATTTAATTGCGGCAATGAAAAACTTAATTTAAATTTTTTAGACATAGATTTATGTAGACTAAAACCAAATTTTGACGAACTTATGAGGGTGAATAAATAATGGAAAGTATTGAAATATTAGCAGTTGTAGAATCTGTTTCTAATGAGAAAGGGATTGAAGAAGGAATTATTTTTGGTGCATTGGAGACGGCTATTGCCACGGCTTCATTACGCCATTTTCATGAAGATGCAGAAATCACCGTATCGATTGATAGGGTTTCTGGCGAGTACTCGACTCATAGACATTGGATCGTATCAGAGGAGACCGTAGAAGATTTCCATAAAGAAACACATGTTACTGAGAATGATTCCAAGTTAAGCCTTGGAGATACCTATTCTTTAGACGTAGATAATGTAGTGTTTGGCAGAATCGAAGCTCAGGCAGCTCGTCAAGTTATGATGCAAAGGGTCAGAGAAGCCGAAAGAGACACTATTGTTGCAATGTTTACTTCTCAAAATAATTCTTTGATGAATGGAACTGTAAAGAGGGTTACCAGAGATAATATTATAGTAGACATAGGCAATGATATCGAAGCAGTTTGCCGAGAGATCAGCTGCTCCCAGGAGAGATCTATAAAATCAAAGATCGCATGAGAGCAATACTACAAATTAAAGAAATTGAAGGCAGAGGCTCACAACTAATGCTTAGCAGAAGTTGTCCTGAAATGGTCACAGAGCTATTTAGAATAGAAGTTCCAGAAATTAATGAAGACATAATTGAAATTAGAGGGATAGCTAGGGATGCAGGCTCTAGATCTAAAATTACAGTTAAGACAAACGATGGTAGGATCGATCCAGTTGGTGCTTGCGTTGGAATGAGAGGCTCAAGAGTTCAATCTGTCTCTGGCGAACTTGGCAATGAAAGAATAGATATTATTATCTATGATGATAATCCAGCTCAAATGGTTATCAATGCATTGGCTCCAGCTAAAGTCGAATCAATAGTCATGGACGAGGATTCAAGATCAATGGAATTAGCGGTTAATGAAGAGAACTTAGCGCTCGCAATTGGTTCTAGAGGTCAAAATATCCGCCTAGCTTCAAGATTAGTAGGCTGGGAATTAAATATTATTAGCAGCAATGAAGCAGAGGCAAAAGAAAGAGTTGTTGAGGCTGAGTTTCAAGCAAAACTTATGGATAATCTCAGCATCAATGAATCAGAAGCAGAGTCACTCATAAGAGGTGGATTTCTAAATTTTGATGATATAGCTTATGCAGAAGACTCCAAGCTATTAGGCGCACTAAAGCTAGAAGAATCTCGTGTAGAAGAGATTAAAGCTGCAGCAGCAGATGCCGCATTAATGGAAGCGATGGGTGAGATTACCCAAGAGGAATCAAATCTAGAATCTTTAACCGAACTTGGTTTTAGTGAAGAAGAGGTTGATATCTTGGTATCTAAAGCGCTAAAAAGCATGGATGATATTGCAGAGCTAGCGGTAGATGAGTTACAAGATATTATTGAGATATCTGATAAAAAAGCTGCAGATATTATTATGAAAGCTCGAGAAAGCTGGTTTAACTAAAACAGGACAGTACATTGGCATTAACAGTTAAAGATTTTGCGAAAGTCTTAAAGATCAAGGATGAAGCTCTATTAGAGAGAATGAAGGCGGCTGGGCTTCCTCATGTGAAAGCATCGGATGAAATTACTCCGGCTGATAAATTGGCTATTTTAAAATCTTTGAAAGATCGAAAGGGAGGCGGAGCTCAGGCTGTTACCTCATCTTCTAGTAGCGGAGGTGTTACCGTTAAATCAAAAGGGACAGTGTCTCAGCCAACGAATACTGCACCGACTCAATCTGATGGACTGACCGATAATATTGAAGCAAAAAGACAAGCAGCAGCTGAAAATCTAAAAGAGCAGCAGCAAAAACGAGAAGACCAGATTAAAGAAGCAATTCGTTTAAAACAAGAGCAACAACAAGCAGCCAAAAAAACTCAACAAAAATTTCAGACTCCAACAAAAGCTCAGCCAAGAGTAAATGTTAAAGATCAGCTTTCTAGGGCAGCTAACGAATACTCACGAAGAGAGAAAAGCTTTAATGATGATTCCGAGCATCAATTTGCGAAGCCGGTTGAATTTATTCAAAGAGATATAGAGATACCTGAGATGATTCAGGTTGGAGAGCTTGCGAAGCTTATGACAATTAAAGGGGGAGAGATCGTTAAGACCTTAATGAGCTTAGGTGTTGCTGCCACTATTAATGATTCAATTGACCAAGAGACAGGTATCTTGGTTGTAGAGGAGCTTGGGCATAATGGTATTGCTTTCAATGATTCTTCAGTTGAAGATGAAATTCTTGGAAATATTACTTACTCAGATACTCCCAAGACAAGAGCACCAGTGATCACAGTAATGGGTCATGTAGATCATGGAAAAACAACTTTACTTGATTTTATAAGAAAAACTAAGGTTGTTGATGGCGAGGCTGGCGGAATAACCCAACACATAGGCGCTTATCAAGTTCCAGTGGGTGATGCGGTAATAACGTTTATAGACACGCCTGGCCACGCGGCTTTTTCATCCATGAGAGCAAGAGGAGCTAATACTACCGATGTAGTAATTTTAGTTGTTGCTGCAAATGATGGAGTGATGCCTCAAACAGAAGAAGCTATTAATCATGCAAAAGCAGCAGGAGTTTCAATTGTTGTTGCTATCAATAAGATGGACTTACAAGGTGCAGATGTAGAAAGAATCAAAGGTGATCTAGCGGCCAAGGACTTAACACCAGAAGACTGGGGTGGCAATATTCAGATGATTCCGGTGTCTGCTTTAAAAGGAGATGGCGTTGATAAGCTCTTAGAAGCCGTGGTCTTAGAATCAGAGTTATTAGAGCTTAAGGCTCATCATGAAGGACAGGCGCAAGGAGTAGTCATTGAATCAGAACTAGATAAATTTAGAGGCCCAGTTGCCACTCTATTAATTCAAAGTGGAACTTTAAAGCTTGGAGATATGGTTGTATGTGGAGCTTCAACTGGAAAAGTTAAAAGCATTATAGGGTCTGATGCATCAAAGCTTAAAACAGCTGAACCATCATTTGCAGTTGAAATATTAGGCTTAAATAGTGTTCCTAATGCTGGCGAAACTTTTCAGGTTGTTAAAAATGATAAAGAAGCTCGAGAAATTGCAGAATTCAGAGAGAATAAGCTTAAAGATAGAAAAGTTTTAAAGCAAAGAGATGAAAGTCTTGGAAACATTTTTGAATCCATGGGTCAATCCAATAAAAAAATTCTTAATGTCATTTTAAAATCAGATGTTGCAGGTACTTCAGAAGCTATTGTTGCAGCATTGAATGACATAGGTAATATTGATGCATCCATTAAGGTTGTCGCATCTGGTGTTGGTGGCATCACCGAATCTGATGTTAATCTTGCGGTTGCAACTGAATCAATGATTTTGGGTTTCAATGTTCGATCTGACAACGCCGCTAAAAAAATTGTAGAAAGTGAAGAAATAATTTTGTCTTACCACAGTATTATTTACGAGCTCATTGATGAGGTGAAGGCTCGACTTAGTGGATTGCTTGATCCTATAATTAGAGAAGAAATTCTTGGAACTGCTGAGGTGCTAGAGGTATTTACTTCTCCAAAATTTGGACAAGTTGCTGGATCCATGGTGATTGATGGGTCAATTCTTATAAGTAAACCTGTTCGCGTTCTTAGGGATGACGTGGTAATTCATCAAGGTGAATTAGATTCATTGAGAAGATTTAAAGATGATGTCAGTGAAGTAAAAAGTGGAACAGAGTGTGGAATAGGAATTAAAAATTACAAGGATATTCGTGCCGGTGATAAGGTTGAAGTCTTTGACAGGAAAGAAGAAGCTCAAACTATCTGACTACATGTCATCATCCAGAATTCCAAAAGTAGAAGATTTTTTAAAGAAAGAGATCTCTCAAATTATTTCAGCACAAGTCCAGGACCAGCGATTCAAACTCCTAAATATAGTAGATGTTAAAGCGTCAGCTGACCTTGGGGTTGCAACCGTTTTTTTTACCATCATTAATGGAGATAAAAGCCAAGCTCCTGAAAAGAAATCATTAGATAAGTTTGCCTCTATGATTCGATCTAAGTTGTCGAAGTTCATGAAAATTAGAAGAGTTCCAAAACTAATTTTTAAATATGATGAAAGTTTAGAGAGATATAATAATATTGATTCAATTTTAAATTCCCTAAGTGACTAACGGATTTTTATTAGTAGATAAGGAGTCGGGAGTTACCTCATCCAGGGTTGTTCAGGCCGTTAAAAAAAAGTTTCAGTTTAAAAAGGTTGGTCATCTTGGCACATTGGATCCCATGGCAACTGGATTATTAATTCTTGCAATTAATCGTGGAACCAAATTCTCCTCTTTATTGCTAGAAAGCCACAAATCTTATGCAGCAGAAGTCACTCTTGGAGTGCAGACAGATACTGACGATGCTGAGGGAGAGCAAATAGTTGCCAGGCCAATTACTTGTAGCAAGGAAGAGGCAAATCAAATGCTTTTATCTTTTTTGGGTAAAAGCAAGCAGAACCCACCAACATACTCTGCACTTAAGGTTCATGGAAAGCCTATGTATAAATATGCTCGTGAAGGCATAAAAGTAGAGAAAGCTCCCAGGGATATAGAAATTAAAACCATAGAAAATATTTCTATTAATTTGCCAAGTATCTCATTTGAGGTAAGTTGCTCAAAAGGGACATATATTCGCTCCATTGCGCGAGATCTTGGTGAATTACTAGGATGCGGAGGACACTTATCTGCTCTAAAAAGACTAACCCAACAAGACTTTTTATTAAAAGATGCAAAAACAATAGATGAAATTAATGAACAGGATATCATTCCTCTTGAGCAGGCTTTCAATCATCTAGGTTCAGTACATATTTCCGAAGAGCAATTAAAGAAATTCATGAATGGCTCTGCAATTGATTTAAGCCTTTCCGAGAACAGCCTTTTAAGAGTATATAATTCTGAAAATGTATTCATCGCATTAGGCAGAAATTCTTCAGAAGGATTTAAGCATGAATACCTTGTTTAAAAGGGTAATTAGTAATAAGCTACAGCATCTCAGACTTTAGATATGCAAGGTTTGGGTAATTTTTAGAGCATATCCAAGGAGAAAAAACATGGCTTTACTAAAAGAAGAAAAGAATAAAATTGTTAAAGAATTCCAGAACAGCGATGCTGATACTGGTTCCTCAGAAGTACAAATTGCACTTTTAACGGAAAATATCAACAAACTCCAATCTCATTTTAAAATTCATAAAAAAGATCACCATTCTAGAACAGGCCTCATTAGAATGGTTAACTTAAGACGAAAACTATTAGCTTATCTAAAAAGAAAAAATCTAGAAAGTTATCAAGAAATAATTAAATCTCTTAAATTAAGAGGATAAACAAAGGAAAATCGTGGAAGAAAATACATTAAA
>JGI24540J26637_10001235_pt1 | contig 11258 bp, 7 predicted proteins | sample NorSeaMetagenome_FD_26637 | JGI IMG/M metagenome (IMG submission 26637) | reverse complement strand
TTCCCTCCTCCTCCTTATCTGCCGCGCCGAACAAGGCATCTTCGAGAACCGAGCCCTTGGGCTTCTCCACCTCAGGGGCCTCCTCATCTGCCGCGCTGAACAAGGCATCGGCGAGGATCGAGGCCTTGGGCTTCTCTACCTCGGGGGCAGGGAAAGCAGATGCAAGATCAACAATGCTACTAAGCTGCTCACCATTCAGCAAGTTCAGCGGCGGCAGATCGACCTCCTGGAGCTCAGCGTTGATGATCTGCTTGAGTTTCTTTTTTCCATCAACTCCCTTTTTCTTAAGCCAATGCTTGAAGTGGGCCTGCCCGGCGATCTTCTTCTCCTTCTTGAGCCTCAATCGAGCGGCCTCCAACTGCAGTTTCTGCTCCTCAGAAAGCTGGTCCTCCAAACTCGGGAGGCGACCGGTCGGAGCTCTACTCAGCCTGCTCGAGTTTAGCCATTCAGACTGCTTCTTAGAGGTCTTCAATGTTCTGGCATCAGCGTTGCTTTTCGACAGGGCGTCTACGGCCGCACGGTTTGCTTCTGCAAACCGTCGGTCCAGGTCCGACCCCGAAGCCTCGTCAAGGAACTGCACCAAGGTGTCGATTTCATCCTCGCTCATTCTTGGCTCGCTCTCCTTCCCAAAGTTGGGATTCGTCCTCCTTATCCTCAAGAAGCCTTTCATTGCTTCATCGAGCTCGCTCAGATCCACGTCTCCATCCCCGTTCGCGTCCAAGAATGCAATCAGTGCAGCCACCTCATAGTCCGTCATCTCCATGTCCAATAGATCCATGGCCATAGCAAGCTCCCCGTGACTCAAGCGCCCCTCTCCGCTGCTATCGTACTCCCTAAAGATATCCTGAATCTTCTTCTCCTGTTCGCCCTCTGTAATGAACTCGTATAACCTCCCCAGGACGCTTGCTGCTCCTGACTCCTCGCAAGCTAGAACCTTGGATCTGGTCTCTTCGTCTTTCAACTGTTTGGCCTGCACTTCCGCCATTCGCCTCTCCTGGTCCTCAACGGCTTTCCTCATCATTGCATTCTGGTGGGCGGTAGGACCAGCCATGGCCCTCAAGCCCTCGAAAAGCTCGTCCCTGCTAATTTGCCCGTCCCCACTCTTGTCCATCTCCCTGAAGAGGTCAATCATCCTTTGCCCCTTCTTCACCATAGACGCCTCGAGATTTCTCAAAACCTTGGCAGCACCACTTTCTTCAGCCTCCCTCAACCTCTTGTTCAACGTCAGCTGCTTCGTCTTTGCCGCCATCTTCTTGTTGACCTTCTTGATGAGTTTTTCCTTCGCGATTTTCTTTTTCGCTCTCTCGACGCCGGAGGGGAGGGCAAGCCTTTTCAAGCCAGCCTTCATCTCATCAGGTTCGATGGATCCCTCCCCGTCCTTGTCCATCATTCGGAATAGGTCAATCATTCGAATGTTGGCTTCGTTCATATGAACTTCGAGCCTAACAATAATCGCCCCAGCCTCTGCCGCCTTGGATTCTGAGTCTGCCAGTTTGGAGAGTTTAGCGATTGCAGTCTCGAATTCAGGTATTGTCAGGTCACAGTCTCCGTCAGGGTCAATGAACTTGAGAAGAACGTCAATGTCGGATTGACAGAAACCTCCCAATTTCTTCATCCCATCTCGAAGTTCAATCCCAGTCACTTCGACAGGGGACCCAGGAGGACCGGGATTCGTATTGCAGAGGTTGAACCAGTCCGTTGGTGTCTCAAAGTCTGGATGAACCTCCTTGATCTTTTCGAGCAACTTCGTCAGGCCCTCTCTTCCCTTTTGTTCAGCAACCGCGGTGGCTCTGGCTCGCCTCGCGTCTCGAAAAGCTGCCTCGAACTCGTCCGTTGAGATTCCGTCCCTGTTGGGGTCCATAAAGTTCATGACCAGGTTTATGTCTTCATCAGAGAAGTCAGGTTTTTCTGCACAGGGATGTTTTTTTGAAGGGTTAGAGGAACCGAATTACGAGGAGACACACAACCAATGGACGGCTTCCATATGAAAATTCACTCACCTTCCTCGACTTTGCTGGCCTCTTCCAACTGTTTCTTCAGATTTTCCAATTCCTTCGCCTGACTATCCAAGTCAATGACTTCCCGCGTCTGGTCCCTTCTCGCGATCCTGAACGCAGATTCAAGTTCCTTAAAGTCAACCTCCCCGTCATTGGAGGGATCGAGAAAATCAATAACCTTTGCGATTTCCTCCTCATCCACAGCGGCCTTGGCAAGGTTCTCAGCCTCTTCAATTGCCTCAGCCATCTTGTTGAATTCTGCCAGAGCTTTCGCGGCATCCTCTTCGGCGGCCGCAGCGTAATCGACTTCCTCTTGGTTGTCGGAAGATTCAATGGGGGGGGCAAACGCTGCATCAAGGTCACATAAACGAACGTGATCCCGGCAGTTGTAGGAAATAAAGTTGACGAGAGGAAGCACCGACTCGTGGAATTCTGAGAGGAGGACGCCAGTCAATATCGACATGATAGTCGCTTTGGGTATTATGTCCTTCTCCTTGAAAGGTTGGAACATCTTGGAGAGGTTTGGGTGGTGCTTCTGAAGTTCCGTTACGGTGGGAGCAAGAGCATCGGAGACCGAGGCCTGCCGAATTCTCGCGGCCATCACACGGAATAGATATTTGAGATCATCAGATGACAGGGAAGGTGCATCCTCCGAAGGAGCTGCGTCGGTTGTTAGCCCGAGCACAGCCAATACATCAGTGAAAGGAAGGTGCTTCGAGGAACTGTAGCCAGCCATCTGCATCATTAACAAATCCTCCTCAGATGCTTCACTAGACCTAGTCTTTTTCTTCTGAGTTGACACAGCATCTTGAGGCTTCACGAGGCGAAGTGAGGCCTCCTCCATTGCCACCCTATCCTTACGACGCATCATCATCTTGGATTTGAAATTCGCGCTCGATGGACCAAGGTTCTCTCTAGTATAAGGGAGCATCGCGCTGGTAAGGGGGGCCATATTAGGCAAAAAATTATCAACGCTCTGAGCTTTTGGGGGACCTTCATCGCTGAAAGGGTCACTTCTGAATATGAGTGTTTCAATCAAAGTGGCGGTCAGATGGTAAGAGATGTTCTTTGCGGTTCAGACGGAATCCGGCGAAGTCACGTTTCCTGGGCGAGGATGCCTCAAAATGAAATGAGGATCTCAAAATCCTGATGGGTTTCGGCCCCGGACATCGTCAATTCTTGCCTCCTTGGTGACGAACTTTACTCATTTATCTCACCCAAGCCCTCAACAATGTTCTTATCACCCCTCCTTCCCTTAAACTTAGCCGCCCTTGGACCATAGACGACAAGCTTGGAGTCGAGTTGACGCAGAATGGGGAGGAGGAGGGTGAGGTTGAGCTTTTGAATTCAAATTACTCCACGACACGCTTCCCTTATTCGTACGCCTGGTGGACCGGAGCGGGCTACAAGAAGCACGCGAAGTCCAACCTTGACGTTTGTGAGAGAATGAAGATGGTCAGCCAGAACAATGTCTATGAGAGTGTAGGACAGAAGATCAAAGCCGACCTTATGGACGGAAATGCGGTCGTGCTCTTCGCCTATGGACTTAGTGGCAGCGGCAAGACCTTCACTGTGTTCGGTCCTGATGCTGCCGACATCCCAGAGGCATGGTTCAAGCACTCTGAGCCTCATGAGTTGTGGGGTATTTTCCCTCACCTCGCCTACGACCTCTTCAACGAGAAGCAAGACGGCTGGAAGTTCAGTATGATGTACTTTCAGAATGTCGTCGACATCGTTAGGGATTTGATGTCCCCGATGGTGGACGAGAAGTCTTATAAGTCAGGAATGAGGAAGGATAAGGACGGCTTCATGAACATCGAGTGGTGCCAGGCGGCCACCCTCAAAACCTGGGACGACCTAAGGGAACAGTTTCAAAAGAGTAACCAAAAGAAGGCCATCAGTCCCACCCAGTTCAACCACCAGAGTACCCGTGGGCACTGTATCATGACCCTCGAGGTCGAGATGCCCATGCCGAGCGACCCCACCATGAAGCAGAAGGGCAGAGTCTACGTGTGCGATTTGGCAGGAACGGAGCCCGCGGGCGACATCTTTTACGCAGACTACCAGAAGATCAAATACATGGAGAACGGCAAGGAGGTCATTGAGCATAAGCTCAAGGGCCCTCATAAGGACCAGAGGAAGACGCAGGAGCTCCAGAACCAGGGCAAAAAGATCAACCTTAGTCTGAGTGAAATGGCCCAGTTCTTCATGAAGATGGCAGACGCTGTCAAGAAGAAGACCCTCAAGCCTGGAAAGAGTATCCCCGGCTGCAACTCTTTCTTCTTGTGTAAGTACCTCAAGGATACCATGTTGCAGGCAAGGACGTATCTTTTCTGCGCCATCAGGCCCGAGGTCACGTACCATCCTTACACCTTTTCCACATTGGGTTTCGCCACCAACGCCAGTGTGATCAAGTGAGTTTTTTCCAGACGAAAAGAAATACGCGGCGTGACACGCGACACGCGCAAAGCAATCCTCTAACGCCCCATTCCCTTTCCTTACTACCCGCAGACTCGCCCCTAAGAAGGCCACCGCGAACATGCCTGACAAGGAGCGCAAGCTTATGGCAGAGATGGGGGAGCTCAAGGCTCTCTTGGCACAGTACCAAGCCGGGGAAATTGGAGGAGCGGGAGGCGCAGACATGGCCGCCCTGCTCGCAGCCAAACAGAAGGAGATGGAGGCTGCCATGGATGGCGACAGTGGAAATGCAGCCGCCAAGAACGACAACATGATGAAGCAGCAGGCAGAGGAATATGGAAGGAGGGGCATCCACCTCACTCATTTCGAGAAGGACACAAAGCACCCTTACTTCATCAACCTCGACGAGGATCCTTTCAGGTCAAACCGCTTCATGTACCTCCTCTCCAAGGAGATTACCGTCTTTGGACCTGGTGGAGACATCAAGCCTCTTGCCCTTAGTGTTACCAAGAACCATTGCAGCGTCCAGAACTCTCACACCGACGCCACGGATATCACGAAGGAGTTTGACACTTGCACCCTCATCGGAGGGTCGGGGGAGACTGTCCATAACGGTAAGAAGATCACCAAGGATGAGAGGATCGCCCTCAAATCGTTCGACCGCATTGTCATTGGTGGCGAACTACTCCTGTTCCGCCAGCCTGGGGTCGACCCTGAGGGTAGCGACATGCCTACGGCCTCTGAGGCTGTTGAAGAATACCAAAACTGCATCGCTAACGCGAGTGGCGAGCAGCAGAGGATGCTCGACGAGCAGATGAGGGCATTCCAGGCCGAGAAGGACCAGTGGAAGAAGGACACCGAGAACCAACAGACCCAGGACGAGATTGCCAAGGAGGAACACGCCAGGGCCATGGCTGCCGTTGACAGGGAGATCTTGGAGCTCCTTCCCAAGACAAAGGAGCTGAAGAAAATTGTCGGTCTGCTCGACAGGGACTGTCTTACATTCGATGTCACGCTGCAGAGAACGGACGACAAGCTCGGCGTCCCTAAGGTCAAAGTCAAGGTCATCAACAGCATCACTGACGAGAGTATCATCATTGACCCCTTCGAGTTTATGAAGAGTTATAGTGTCGTTAAGGACGAGATGATGAGGCTGAGTATGGCTATCGAGAGTGAAAGGGACTACGAGGTCGATGAGGACAAAGACCCCATCAAGATGCTCTTTGACAACACCTTCCAGCTCGGAACTACTACCATTTTCCCCGAGTACTTGATATACGGCTTGAGCACCGACGAGGACGAGGAGAACCAGGACATCAAGAACATCAGTGCCCCTTACAACAACGTTGGAAAGCTGCAGGTAGTCTGGCAGCCCCTGCAGGGGCCGGATGCGGAGTTTGATGAGGATTATATGCCCGAGATTGACGACCCTAGCGACCTGATTGGGAAGCCCTGGACGTACAGACTCAAGATAAGCAGCTGTGCCGCGCTCCCCATTATTGTTGACGAGTGCCAGATTCTTTACACCTTTAACGGGCAAGAGTTCTCCACTGACAAGCTCATGGAGCAGAGCACTCACAACCCTGAGTTCACCTACGAAATGGTCCACCACGTCGAGTGCGTCGACCAAGAGTTCTTGGACTACTTGATGAAGCCCTTCGAAATTGATATTCATTGCTCGCCAAAGGTAATGGGAATGAAGACCAAGGTGTCCACCAGCAACGAGGCGATCGTGAACAACCTGAAGGCCGGAGTCATGGTCAGTGGCGGTGGAGGGGGTGGGGGAGGAGGCGGGGCTGACGCTGGCGAGCTCGAGAAGCTCAGGACAAGGGTGAAGGAGCTTGAGGCAGAGAACGCCGCTCTCAAGGAGGAGAACGCAGCTCTCAAGGGAGGAAAGGTCGTTGGCAGTCTCGAAGAGGCTAAAGCGCTCGATAAGTCCCTGAACCAGTGAGTCCAAACACACAGCCGAAGATATATATAGAGGGAAGGATTAAGATAGGGGCGAACATTTTCTTTGAGAATTTAACTGGAGCAGAAATTTATTAGACCAGTTCTATATAATAGACTTTCTCCCTCTGCCGAGGGCCACTTCGAAGGCCTCGTTCGCAGCCCTGACTCCAGCCTTGATTGCCCCCTCCATGTGCCCCGCCTCTTTTTCTGATTCAGTCCCTGCGAAAACGACTCGTCGGTCAAAGGGATTTCTAAGATGATTGTGCCCATAATCAAGGTGCTGTGATAACTTTTCGTCAAATGCCTGGTCAACATTAAAGTTGGAATACGACCAGTCAATGAAGGAAACGTCCGAAGGAGAAGAGGCGCCTTCTCCGAAGCATTTCGTCAAATCGGCAACAATATTAGCCTTGATCGCATCAGAATTCCCTCGCGCGGTCGGCCGTGCAAACCCCGAGATAGCACAAACACCTCCGTCGCTAGCATCCCAAGTTGTCTCGACAAGGTGAGATTGTTGGAGGATGCCAAAGCCTGAGAGGCCCTCGTCCTTCCAGAACTTGGTGGGATAGACGGCCACAAACTTGAGAATATCAACCATCCACGTCTTCGTTGCTTCCATGAAGTGCTTTCGAAGAGGTGGAAGTGAAGGAAGGAACTCAATCTTTGCGATCGCTGCAGGGGGACAAGCCATGATGACAGCCGATGCCGTCAATGTTTCCCCGTTCGATAACTCAACCTCGACCACATCTTCCTCTTCCACCCCTCCGGCGCCTATCGCCGTTATGCTCGTCCCATATGAATATTTGACCTTGTTAGATGCGCGAAGGTCTCCTATGTACTCAAGGAGCTTGGCAGGGAGCTGAGAAGCACCTCCTGCCATTCGCTGCCCCCCCGCGCCGCAAGGCGACTCCCCATACCTCGCTTCTCTTTTCATTACCGATCCCGCCGCATTCACTGTGACTACATTCCCCTCCCAAGGCTGATCAAGAGTGTTGATAGAGAGATCCCTGAGAAGCTTCCTTAAGGCATTGTCTGATTGCCAAGACCAAGACGCACCAAGGTCGATTGTGCCGCCTGGGATGGACCTCAGGCGCCCGCCAGCCTTCTCACTCGCCTCAATTAAATGCACTTCTCTTATTCGCGCGCTGCTTGGCGAGTCTATTAACTGCTTGAGAGCAACGAGTCCAGACAATCCCGCCCCGACGATCACGATATCAAATCCCTTTGGATTAGCCTGTGCTGTTAACATCACGCAGAGTCGAGTTATAGAACTGTGGCCAGTTGTTACATGGGGTGTGAAGACAAAACTTAAGGATGGAGATTCTGGAAAGCACACGCTCTGTAGAGAGCACCGAAAAGCCGAAAACAGGGCCTGGAATCTCGATCATTGCGAAGACCAAAATTAATTTGTTCTCCATGCTCAAGAAGAAAAGAACAGCAAAATTTATGACGACCGCGGCCTCAGCTCTCAACATTGAAAGAAGAAGTGCAGTTGAGGGCGTTTGTCAAAGGATTAGGGAATATATGAGGAAGAATTTGAAGGGGGGGAAGGCCGGGCGCTACATCAAATCAGGCGGAAAGAAAGGGAGATCTGCAGACATTCAGCTGTCTCTTGCAAAGCTTGAGGAGAACATCAACAATACAGTTAGATTCTCCGTGCATCCGATCCACGCCGCGCTAGTGGCTTCTCTAGCATTCTCCATAGAGTCCAAGTTCGCAAGAAAAACGCCCATCATAGCTGCGGAATTCGCTCATATAGCCGCTGATTACGGCAATATGGCATGCAAGATGTTGGATTGCATCATCCTTGACGAGGGCAACGAAGAAGAGAGATGGAAGGATGTCATTCACAAGAGAATCTCGGGTCACAGTGTTCTGGACCTAGGTGAGGGCAGGAGGAGCGAATGCAGCGAGCGACTGGAGGAGCGGAGCGACGACCTTATACAGCATAGTGCAATAACTAACAAACTACTGCCCGTCGCTTCGCTCATCGTAGCTCTCATACTAGAGCTTTACGAATTCTTAACTCACCCTTTTGTCGTCAAGTTCGTCGATACAGCCTGGGTGGGCGATATTTCGAACCTCGTTCAGCACTCCGGCTTTGACGCCCCTGACGTTTACGATTTTATTGAGGAGGAGGTAGAGATAGACATCACCTTTGACTGGTTTGAGAACATGGGCGTTGTCTGGCTTGGTTCATTGATGAAGAGCTACTCGAAAAAAATGACTCAAGACTTTGCCGAGGGGGTCAGCGACTTGCTGGATCCAACGCTCATCATCAAGAGTCCCTTCGCTAGATTCGTCTTTAACTTCGTCTTCTTTCTAACGCGCGTCGGCGTTCAGCAAGCCGTGCTTGTTGCCGATTACTCTCCAGGAAGAGGTTATAACTTTACCACCCTGGAGATTTTCCACATCATTCTTGCAATTGGGTTCCTTATGGGGGAAATCCAGGAGCTCAAGATTGCGTATCTCCAGGGGGGAACGAACTTGAGGCGTTATTGGGAGGATGTATTCAACTGGCTCGACTGGGGGATCCAGTTTGTCTTCGTCACCTACCTTGGGTTTACCGTCTGGGCCCAAAAATCCAGCATCGAAGGCGACGAGGATCTGGCACGCGATCACTATGACTGGGGAAAGAAGGTCCTTGCTGGAAATTCTATCCTCTTGTGGGTCAGGATGCTCGATTATTTGAGCATTCACAAGGTGAGGCAGCGAGCGTAGGCAGCGAGCGTAGCTGCCTAATGTACGATAAGCGAAGCGAATTGCAGAAGGTAAATTTTTGCTAACCCTGTTTTCTCTTCGCTTCACTCATCGCAGGTCCTCGGCCCCGCGGTCAGGACCCTGAGCCTCATGGTCAAGGACTTGACTACGTTCACAGTCATGTTTGCGTTCGTAATAATTGGCTTTGCAAGCGCCTTCAACGTGTGGTTCCACGTAAGTCCTGGCTTCGAGACGCTCCCGGAGAGTATGCTGACACTTTTCACGTTCTCTTTGGGCGAGTTCAAGTTCGACGACGTCGCAGTGTCTTCTCCCCTCTTCGGCCAGGTTGCCTTGGTGATCTTCCTCTTTATTGGAACGATTATGCTTCTGAACCTTCTCATTGCGATCCTTTCATACACTTTTGACCACGTTCAGCAAAAGAGTTACGACGAATATAGACTGGGAAAAGCCAAGATTTTTGCGAACATGAGCTGGGACGAGGCGGACATTTTCATCAAGGGGGTTCCACTTCCTGCGGCCTTAAACCTCTTCAGGGTTATTACGTTCCCCCTCGGATTAGTGCTCGGGGAGAAGGTGGGGAGGAGCTACGGCTGGAGCAAAGAGACAGCAAAAGCATTACACCGCCTTCCTACATAACTAACAGCCTGAGCGAGGAGCAAAACGACGAGTGACGGCTGAAGTAAAGCGCCAGCAAAAATATTCCATGACATTCCTACATTACTAACAACCTTCCACTGGTCGCTTCGCTCATCGCAGCTAGAGAAGACGCTCAACCTCCTCTTCTTTGTCATCATCATCGACGTCGCATTGATGGGCATTGTCACGGTGTACACACTTTTATTTCTTGGCTTCAACTTGATAGCCACTGCCCATGCAGGCACATTGTTGGTCCTCGTCGGGAATGCGAAGAAGGAGGAGATTACCTTGGCCCTCGCCGAGAAGGCTGAGGAGGATAAGGAGGAGGAAGAGATGAGGAATAAGGTGGTTGGGGGTGGGGATGATGATGAGGAGGACGAGGAGCAAGATGACGATTTTTTGAAATACGAGGACGAGAAGAAGGGTAGCTGCAATTATGCAGAGAGGCTGGGGAGGGCTAGGTGAGGCATAGCGAGGAGCTAGACGACGAGCTGACAACGTTACAATTGGGAGCATAAGGCATGCGAGCTCGCACTTCACAATAGAGCGAGGAGCGAAGCGACCAGCTGACAACGTTGGCAATGGGAGCATAAGCCGTGCGAGCTTGCACTTCACATTCCTCACCCATTATCCCAATCTCTTTCGCGACTCGCTTCGCGACTCACTTCGCTCATCGCAGCACCTCGGCAGTGGACACCGTGCTAAACACTTTGACAATTTCCGCAATGATTGTTTTCATGTTGGTGAAAAATATCGTCGTGAAGCTCCCTACCATTCTCGCCGGAGCATGTTGCAGGGCTCTGCACCGACAGAAAAGGATGATAGAAACCATCGTCCATCACGGAAAGATAAAGAAAGCTAAATTCTCTAGAGCGGAAAAACAGGTTATCAGTAAGTGGAAGAAAGCGGCGAGGAAGGCCCTGGACATTTCCAAGGGCAAGGAGTCTATCAAGTGGTCCGACATGAAGAAAATTTTGGACTCATCGGGGATCGCAAGAAGCAACTATGAGCTAGACCACATGGGAGAAGGAGGGGTGTCAGAGCAGGTCGGGGACCAGAAATTCGATGTATTGAGTTTGAGGGTAGGGAAGTATCGAAGGTCTACCTCGAGAAGGAAGAGATTCAGGGGAAGTAGCGCAGGAGGAAGTAAGAGCGGCAGTGGCACCAGCAAGAGGTCCGACGCGAGCAGCGTCGGCGACGAGGATGATTTCCGGGATGATTTCAGCGTCGCGATTTACAATGCCTTCTTTTACAAGGGGGTCAACGGGAATTCTCACATAGGCATGGGAGAGGAAGACGAAGATTTCTACATCCTTTACAAGGATTTCATTGTATTTATGATGTCTCCCTATCGGTCGAGGGTCATAAGGACCGACGGGAGTGATGTGCTTCCATTCGTTGGTGGTAGGAGCGTTATAGAGCTAACCAATGCAGGGCTATTGGAAGAGGAGGAAAGGGAGAGGGCGGAAGAGGAGGAGGAAGAGGAGGAAGAGGAGGAGAAGGAGGAAGTGGAGAAAGAGAAGAAAAAGGAGGGGG
>JGI24540J26637_10001234_pt1 | contig 11258 bp, 11 predicted proteins | sample NorSeaMetagenome_FD_26637 | JGI IMG/M metagenome (IMG submission 26637) | reverse complement strand
CCCCCCACCCCTCGTTATCGTCATCATCATCATCATTTCTCGCCGCCCTCCTTCCCTTCTTTACCCTCTTCTTCGCCTCATCATTGAAGCTGGTGACTACAGCTTCCCTCGCCCCCCGGCTCTTGAGCTCGTCCTCAATGTCGGGATCGTTATTTGAGATCATTCTAGTCTCCGAGTCCCACCCTTGCAAGGCCGAATTTGCAGCCATGATTGCCGTCACGCCGTCATCGCCCTCTTGGCTCTTCAAGGCGAACCATGTCCTGATCCTTCGCTGTTCCTCCAGTTCCACTTGTGCCATCGCCACAGATATACAGAGTAGGCTGTCTACCGTGGCTCTTTTTGTGGCAAATCTCGGAGACAGGAAGTTTGTAGCGTCATTAACGAGGTCCAGAGTGCAATTCGTCTGCTCTCCGAAAAAAAGCGCGTGGCTCTTGTGTTGCTTGTGTTGCTTGCCAACCTCGTCACTGCCCACCCCCCCATCGATCTCCACACCGTCGAAATGCTTGCTGATGAAGCCGTGCAGTACCTCGAGGCAACTCCTGTACACTGTTTGAGCCGGCCACCAAGGATTACCTTTCACCCTTCCCCAAACCACAGCGCACGTAACTGCAAGCGCATGCTCCTCAAATACTATCCATCTGTGCACGGGAACCTTCCTCCCTTCCGTCCCTGACCTGAACCTCACCAAGAATTCAAGCTCCATGTGCCCTCCGTGACCGAAGAAACTCTCTGGAGGCTGGCAATTGTTGAGGATTTCCTCCTGAGAAGGCCGAGCCACCGGATTCGTCGTGGCAACGTAAGGGCGGGCGTGCTTCCTGAAGCTAATTATCCTTCCCACGTGGTAGGTGTTGTCCTCTGGGCAATATAACCTCACCGATTGACCCAGGAAATTGTCTCCGTAGTTGGTAGAGTTGGACAACTTTAAAGTAGAGGAGGGGAGCGGGGGCGAAAGTGCCAAAGAGGTGGGCGACGTAGTCCCCGCCTGTCCCTCGGAATCCTTGTGGTCCTTATCCTCGTCCTGGTTCTCGTCTTCCATCATGAGTTCACCGACTAATTCAGCCAAGGCTCCCTCCTTCCCGGCAACGAAGTCACTAATTTCACTCACAAACCTCCCACCCTTCCCGAGCTGGGTCATGAACTTATTGACCTTCATAGTCCCCAGTCCCCCCCCACCCAATATCTCCCTTGCCCTCTTCCTCACAAAATTATCGCTCGAGCCGCAGACACTTCTCGCGGATTCGCAGCCCTCGAAGTAAGTGTTGAGACCCCTGCTCGCTCCCATCGGACAGCAGTTGAAGCAAAAGAACTCGGATTCAGGGACAGAGTCCAGCCCAGAGCACTTGAGGTGGAACTCCCTGCTGCAGTAACAGCCGTCACAAAGGATAGTGGGCTCATCCAGCCGTGCGCACTCCGCGTCGCGCTTCCCATCGCAAACCGCGCACCTTCCAGGCGTGGTGTAGTTTACGAGCTGACCATGTCCGTCCCTCCAAAGTCCACTCACATACTCCCTCCCAACTGGAGGATTCGAGCTCATCACGTTACGAAAAGGAGCCAAAGCATTACCACCACCGGGCTTTCCCGCCAGCATGTTATGACACTTCCTAAGAAAGCAGGATTGTCTCATCGTTCCTGGACCGCCATTTTTTTTCATGTTCAAGCAAGCTGTACATTCACCACACTCCAAAGCCATGCAACCCTGGTACCATTTAGTTTCCAAAAAAAAACGTTTGCATTTAGGGTTAGATCATAGCGAGGAGAGAAAATTGGACAAACATAACCACAACGCGGGCGGAGAAACTGATTGACCAGAATCTTTGGCTTCCTAATCGTCCATCAACCGCAATTCTCACTCAAACACCAAAATATATCCTCACCTTGCATATTCCACATCGCGTCTGTCTAATTCGACCGGCCTTAACCATGATCTTTTTTGCCAAGTTCCTATGGAGCATTTTTCCACCCAAGAGCATTTTTCTTGAAGTTAAAGGTCGGGTTTGGTTCGCACAACCAATTGATGATGTCGTTTAGAACTCCCCTAATCTTACGAACAATTTGCCTCTTGCTGGTGTGCCACATCTTTCCCGCTCAGTTAACAGCGGGTTTCGAAGAAGGTGACATTAATGACTTTTTCAAAACGAAAACGAGGTATCCGTCCTTGTCCGATGTATTGGTCAATTTTCCTTCCCTTCAATCTTCGGAGTTGACGACGGAGGAGTCGATAAAGAACTGCTTTTACAAGCTCAATACTCTGTCGAGACTTGTCCATGGTAATTATGTTGACTACCGGCACATGACGGAGGTGAGGAAGTTTTATCACCGTTGTGTTCGCGGAGTTACTTATCATGAGTTTGTCGATGAGTTCTCCTTTTCGTCTACCATTCCCTCTCCCTCCTCCTCAATTAAGGAGGCTTACTTTTTGTCGAAGAGAGAACGAATGAATAGTCTCTTGAACCAGTATGAGGGCCAGTGTCATGAGAGCATGAGAGATGACACTGGGCAGTTCGAGATAAACAACATTAGGCGCACAAACACTCCCATGGATCTGAACGGGAGGGGCAACTTTTACCTCACCTCTCTTCACCATCTTGAGCACCACGCTGATCAGCTCGAATATCTTGTCAATGTTGTGGAGGCACTCCCTCCTCTCTTCTTAGACGTAGTTTACGCAGTTCGTTACAAGATCATCCCGGAGATAGTCAGGGTGCATGGGGGGACCTCCTGTAGCTACAACGTCCAAACCCGCGGCTTTTCTCCATCCGATTGCAAACCAGACTTTCGGATACTGACATACCTATTGAACCCTTGGATGACGGATGCAATGCACGGCACGTTTGGCTCCCTCATCCACATGCCGACCCCTCGGGCTGTTCCGCCCAAGGATTCCTTCTGCTTGAACCCCAACTTAGACTTTGAAGAGATCCAAGAATCATACATTGCGGGGAGGGTAGTCGTGATCGACAATCTTTTGACGGACCGATGCCATGCGGAGCTTCGGCGGTTAGCTCTTGAGGGCACTATCTTTTATGAGGGGAAGAAGTCTTATCTCGGAGCTTACGTAGACGAGGGGATGGGCGAATCCCCTTGGTTACTCACACTCTCTGAGGAATGGCAAGTGAGGTTCCCCAAGTTCATGTCAAACCTGCCTCTGTCAACATCCTGGTTTTACAAATACGACTCAGATTCATCGGCAGCAGGAGGAATAGGCATCCACGCCGACCAAGCCATCGTCAACATAAACATTTGGATAACCCCAGATTCTGCTAATCTCGACCCCGATTCCGGAGGATTGATAGTCTATGATACTGCCCCCACGGCCGAAGAAATCCAAGGAACGGGCTTCCAAAAATGGAACGACAAGGAATTTGAAGGATTCAGGGCGGAGTGGCTTAGAGATAACGGGGCGAAGCAAATGGTAATACCGTATAGGGCCAACAGAGCAGTAGTTTTCGACTCAAGAAGGTTACACGCCACTGATGATTACTCCTTCAAACAGGGTTACGAGAACAGAAGAATAAATCTCACTCTCCTGTACGGAATTTCAGGTGATACAGGAGGTAGAATAGACAACAACATCGGAAAATTCCCTAACGAATATAGTACACACTCTTGATGAATTAAGGGCCAGTGCATTAGTTTTCCTTCTCCTCCTCGACGTATTCCTCGAACAAATCATCCGCATAGTGAAGAGCATCGTCCTCTTCGCCTTCTCCTTCTCCTTCAGTCACTTCTCCATCACCACCTTCTCCCCTTGGCCTTGGTGTCCCGAAGACGCCCTTCTTAATTTCTTTCCCCTCAACCGCTCTCGCAAGGTTCCTCTCCGCTTCAACCAATCCTGCTTCCAGCGCGAGGAGTCTCTGTACATTAAAAACAGCACTGCACGCTTCAAGAACACCTCCACAGCGCTCCACAATGTCATCTTGCATAGATTCTATAGCCATATGCATCTCCTCCGTCTTCTCCTCGGAGTGGTTGCTATCGGGCATCATACTCCCTTCGTCGTCAATAAACCTCTCCTTGAATAGCGTGTGAAGCTCGTCAAAGGCAGTCCCGAGCATCTTCCTGCATTGTTTGGTGGCCCTTGCAACAAGCCTGTCAAGGTCCGACACGTGCTTTTGCATATTTCCAATTAGTTCGATCCTTGTTGGCTGCGGTGTAGATACCCTAGAAGCCTCAACTGCTGCATTGATATCATCCCCGCATTCACTTCCTATCGTAGCGTCCATGTCCTCTTCTCCTCCACTGTCCACTTCTTCCTCCTCTTCATCTTCATCTTCATCTTCATCTTCATCTTCATCAAAGTCATCAATTAGTGGTTCCATGACCTCGTAAAGTGGATTGTTGTTGCCATCTACAATTTGCGCCGGTATGTCAGGCGGGGGGGACGCCTCGTAGTCACCTGAGTAAAAGAGGTCCAAGTCGTCATTAACAGGTTTAGGAACCGCTTTCTCTTCTCTCCCGATCCCCTCATCCTCGTCGTCGTCCATGACTCTCCACTGAACAGCTTGGTCGTTATTACCGGGGTCAGTGTTATCATCGTCATCGTCGTTTTCGTCGTCATAATGGCCACTGTCTCCTGACTTTGACCCAGCCTCAGCGAACTCATCCAAGTCAACATCATTCTCACGCTCGTTATCTTCCTCATTTACAGTAGAGGGAAGGGAGGCATCTTTCGAGTCATGTTTATCTTTGAGATTCAGAGCAGCAATCTTTGACTCTGAGAGGTAGTCGTCCTCATGTTCGCTGTTTCCTTCCTCGACCCTATTAGAAAATTTCTTCGGGGGAGCTGGCCTCACCCTTACAACCCCAACCTTTGAGTGACGGGGCGGCGGCGCGGCATCGTGCAGATCGGTAGTTGAGGGGTGGCCGTTGACCATCATGAGGGATCCGAGGTTGGCATTCTTACTTAGCCCGGGTGCCTTATGTTCTGCTTGGCTATGGTGCGACTGTTGCGCCTTGTTGTAGTGAGATCGGGTCGAAGTCGATTTCATGTACGTATTGTTACGAGCAGTGGGCTTCGCCTCCATCTGCTGGTGCCGAGTTTGTGCGACAGCGCTGACATTACGCTGACCTCCGCGAACCCTATTTCCACGTATACCAGTGTTTCGGTCGTTCCTTGGAACTGGTAGAGGTTTCCCAGCAGCCCCTGTCTTCACAGCCCCAACGCCGTTGACGCTGAAGCTGGTCGGAGTTGCCGGTGCATTCTTTGCGGATGGGTTATTGTCTGCCTGGTTCCGCGAGGGAGCACCAGTGACTATTCTTTTTCGGTCGTATTTGTTTGGTGTGGGTGGTTTTGGGTTCAGTGCNTTGGGAGTGGCGGGGGATTTGGAACGATGAGAAATTCTAGAACTACTATTGGGAACGTTATTTGCCTTAGGAGTCGGAGCGGGAGAGATAGCAGAAGGCGGCGGCGGCGTAGCGTTGGCATTTGTTGTCATGGGGGGACTCCTCGGGGGCTTTTCCTGCTCTGGATGAAGAGGTCCTGTAACGTCCTTCATCCTCGCAATTTTGTCAGGAAGGTCCAAATCATGCTGGTCAATCATGTCTTGAACAAAACCAAGCGAGAGAAGGTCGGACACCGAAGGACGCTTCGAGCAGTCGTGGGTCAAGCAGAGCGTAACGAGCTTCTTGAGGTTTTCATCTGCAGGGTGATCGTCCGAGATGGGTGTAAATTTGCCTTTGATAATCTTCAAAATGAGGGCGCACTGATTGCGGGCTTCGAAAGGGTGCTTGAAAGTCAGACACTCATAGAGAATGACGCCCAGGGCCCAAACGTCAGATTTATCATTGTAAGGTTTGTCCTCGCACAGCTACAAACGGAAGCAAGAGAGAACCGAACGTGGGAGGTCGTTTGTTAGTACATAAATATAGTAAAGAATGGAGGTGCCAAGTTATACCTCAACTTCGCGTGGCAATCACTTCGCTCCCTTTTCAATCTCATCTCACCTCAGGCGACAAGTAGTAGGGAGTTCCTACCACTGTGTTTGCAAACGCAGTACTCGTCCCCAGCAGCTTCGCGACCCCCAGGTCCCCAATCTTGACGAAATAGCGAGGGCCCGCCTCAGGATCAGGGTTCGCCGTAAGGAAAACATTGGCAGTCTTCATATCCCTGTGAAGCACCTTCTGGGTGTGAATGTCATAGAGGCCGAGCATCATCTGAAGCATCAGCGACCAGCAGCGGTTCGACTCCAGGTGCGTGTCATCCTGGGGGTGGGGGGGGAGTGAAGGGGAGGGCAAGGTTAGGGGAAGAAGGACGAAGGAGGGGCATCTTAACCAGGAGATTGACCAGACAGCAATTACACACCTTGGACTTTCGACGTTTCAGTAGCCCCTTCAAATCTCCGCGATTGCAATACTCCATTACAATGTACAAAGTCTCATTCTCCACGAATGAGTCGAAGTACTTGACCACATAAGGGGACTGAATCGAGGCAAGCAACTGTACCTCATTTATTGCCTCAAGCTGCTCCGTATGAGCAAGCTCCCCAATCTGTATCGTCTTAATCACGTACAAAAGCCCATCCCTCAACCGCCGAGCCCTATAAACTGTACCGAAAGAACCAGAACCAAGCTTCCCCTAGAAGTACGAAAAGGAGAAAGGGGTGGATGAGCGGGACAAGGCTTCATGCGGAGAAAATAACAACGGTGCGGACTCACCTCTACCTTGAAATCAGACAGCGTAGAGCGGTTCGCCATCTGAGCAACCCGTATTGAATACTGGACAAGGGGAAATTCTAAATCCTCAATTCAGGAGCAGACCCAGGTGAGATAATATGAAAGATACGGGATTAGTCGACGCAGCAGTGTCTGTGCGTCACTTTGATACTTTGATATCTGATCCTCTTAACTCATTCGTAACTTCATGAACACCTTATCCCCTTCTGTCCGCTCGATCGTTGATTGCTTTTGCACCCCTCAACTCCCTCAACTGCAGCAACCACCAATCAATGGCTCCATCATCGTCTCCAACGCTCGCAGAGCTTACACTTCCAAAGAAGGTTCCACCTGTCTTGTCGTTTTTGGTAAGGACTTTGAGGTTTCATTACCACCTCACGGTGAAGACTGGAAGTAAGGCGGGTCTTACTCTTGCTGGAGCTTCTTCTGAGTTGACTGATTACTACACTATCTTGGCTACGCTTCAGAAGATGTTCGCCAGTACTGTCGGGGTTACTAGTCAGACGGTGCAGGCAGTCGAGGGTGGCATGGTCAAGGAGAAGAGGTGAGGCGGCGGAGGGAGGTGTCGGCTAGGGAGGAGTGGCGGTCGGGGCGAAGTACGGTCGGACTATTCGGGCGCAGGGCGACTAGCACTACGGCTTACAAACACTCCCACTGTCGCTTTACAGTCTGACGGCAAAGGAACTTGCTGCTTTGGTTGGAAGGTGTGGTGAGAACCAGGGCTTCGTCAACGCTTCCAGCTCCATCAGCTTGGGAGACCTGCACGTGTATTTCTCGCTAAAGGGAGACGAGGGTTTCGAGGGCGGTCCTTGGTATGATCGTTGGATTGCTTGCATGTCCTCCTTTGTGAAAGACACCATTGACTCTCCAGTTGGCTTGTCTGACGTCAAGTTGATCGGTACTGTCGAGGCGACTGGCTACAAGGAGACCAAGGCCGTGGGCGCTACGTTTGTCGAGTTGGGCAGCGCTACTGTGGTTGCTGGGGGTGCTGCTGAGGGTGGTGATGGGAAGAAAGGAGCGGGTGCAAAGGACCAGAAGACGGCCGCGGGAAAATCAGGAGGGGGTGGAGGAGGCCTCAGTGAAGATGAGAAGAAGGCCGCGAGGGAGAAGAGGGAGAAGGCCAAGGCTGAAAAGGCCTCCAAGAAGCCCAAACAAGAGGCAACCCCGGCTGTGGCGCCCCCCCCTGGCAACACCGTGGGAGCGCTGGATATTCGCGTTGGAAAGCTTCTCAAGGTCTGGGAGCATGAGACCGCTGATAAGCTCTTCTGCGAAGACATTGATCTTGGGCCAGAATTGGGTGTTAGGCAGATTGCCAGCGGTCTTAGGCCGTTTTACAAGAAGGAGGATATGGAAGGTAAGCTCGTGATGGTCCTCTGCAACCTCAAGAAGAGGAACCTTGTCGGATTCCCCAGCCACGGTATGGTCATGTGCGCTTCGAACGACAACCACACCTCTGTGGAGCTTGTCATCCCTCCCGAAGGTGCTGTTCTTGGAGAGAGGGTCGTCTGCGCTGGTTTCGACACCCCCCCCGAGCCCGAAAACAAGATCGCCAAGAAGAAGATCTTCGAGAAGATCGCCCCCGAGCTTGTGACAGATGATAACGGTGTGCCAACATACCAGGGGGTGCAGTTCATGACCAGCAAGGGACCGTGCGTGGCGGAGAAGAAGATGAAGGGCGGACGCGTCGCTTGAGCGAATTATATAATGCGGATATATTTCAAAAGGCGACGTTGTTTATTTCTTCAATTATATCCCACTCTCCACCTCCCCAATCACACCCAATCTAGGGAATCACCAGTGGCCAAACGTCCTTACATCCAATCTCCTCAACCCTTTCGATCTCAACTGTGCCAATAGCCTGGTTCATCCACGGCATCCTTTCCTCATTAGGAGTGAGACTGACCCACAAATGAACCTCAGTGGTTGCGGTACAAGCACTCTTGGCCACACCGGTGCAAGCACTGCAGTCGTTCGAGAGCTGGCCGTAAACGACATCCCACGACTCCGCTTTGAGTTTACCCCAAACATAAACATACTGCGACGAGCAAAGGAAAGGGTTGTTAGTTAGGATAGGAGTGCAGAAAGATTTGTTGTTAGGGTAAGGGTTGCGCCAGCTGCTTCCTCAAAATGCTCCATGCATTCGCCAATCTAATATGCTCTCACCTCTTCAGCGTCTTTCCAAGTGTGACCCCCAACTTCCTCATCTCCGCAGTTCATGTTCAAATAGCACTTTGCACGTGGGTCGATACTGCGATGGGCGAAGCGACGAGCAGAGGTTGTTAGTTATTGCGCTGTAATATAAGGTCGTCGCTTCGCTCCTTCCGTCCAATCTCACGTCATTGTGTCCATGGCGCCGCCAAGGACCTCGCCTTCCACACCTAGGTATGCAGGGTAGCGAATCAAGAGGTGGGTGTCAAATGTCACTTGATAGATCCAGTTGTAGTTCGTAGCGAGGAAAGGCACATTTGTCGAGAATGTCACCTCCTTGTTAACAACATCAAAGGACATGCTCGTATAATCTGGTTCGTAATGCTCCGAACTGCTGTCGAACTGTCCCTTGAACTTCTCCTCCTGCAAAACGATGTCAATTGTCCTCGGTGCCGCGAAGAAGCCAACAAAGATGAGGAAGACAAAGAGGAAGGGAAGGCAACAGCGCTTTACGCAGAGACTGCGATGGGAGAAGAAGCACAGGCACCTGTTGCCCTTACAACAGGGACTAAGACAACAGCAACGATCGTAACACTTGCAGTCCTGAGCTGGAACATCATTTTCCTTCAGGTAAGTGGAATTCCCGCAAAGGCAAGAGAGGAAATCATTGGGTTTTGGGGAATCTGTGCCGTAAGCAGCGCTAAAGACGAAGTAAACAGGGGTTAGAGGAAATCAAGATCCGAAAAATCACGACTAAAATAACCAAAGAAAATAGGGCACCCCATTTCCCCTCATGGTTAAAGGCGGGTAGGATTCGTTACCTTGTGGAGGACTCTTTTCCAACACCCATGGGTTGCATGTCCTCATTCTTGCGACCAGGCATCTCGAACGGAGAGGATTGAGGGTATGCCAACAAAGAAAAAGTCGCAACGCCCTCAGGGGAAGGGTAATCTAACTTCTTTTTTGTGCTCCCAAATTCGAGATGCAAAGTTGAGCTCAGTTTGCTCCTCAATATCAATTATCAATTGCACTTGGTCCATATCCCAGTCTCAAACACCTTTTAACCTATTATCACTAACATTATGTTGGCAATAAGATATAATAATTCATCAGATATCGAGCTCTTCTTGGATTTTTTGAGAAAGATCCCTCGTGTCGATAAGAATGGTTTCCAGCTTAGAAATAAGATCTGGATGGAGAACATCTGCCCTTTCATAGAGAGATCCGATGCTCCATGGGTGAGACAGATCGGAGAGGAGGGTGGAAAGCGCCCAGAGAAAGAAGAAGACAAAGTCAAGAAGCCTACTCGGTGGGAGAAAAGTGTAACAAGCAACTTTGTCTCTGATTGTGACGGTTGCGTGGTTCAAAACCAGAATTATCAGGTGATTAGCGTTAAGAGCAATGTCACTATTTCCCTTACACCGGAGAATTCTCCAGTGAGTAGTCGTCAAACTTCCTCTGAAGTCAACTTCGGTCCCAGATTGCACACCAAGGTCAATATTATTGGACATCCTACGTTCTCCCCGGCAAGCTCGGTCGAAATAATGGCAATGAGTGGGGGCAGGCGTTGTGCAAGGCTCTACATTGAGCTCACAATCCACGCGCTTGGGAGACTAGAGGAGGAGGAGGACAGGTGAGGCTGAGCGAGCTGCCTAACGTAGCTCTATGCCAGTTAATCCAACCCGCTTTACTCGTCGCTTCGATCCTCGTCTAACCCTTTTTGCGATTCGGTTCGCTCATCGCAGGATTAACGAGATTAACGCTGACATCTTCAAGCAGAGGCTGTGGAAGAAGGGAAGGGAGATAGAGGAGGACGCTAAGGGGAGGGAGGTTAGGGAGAGGAGGGGAACGTTGGTCGGCAGGACGAGGAGGGGGTTGATGGTCCTTCCTTGAGGAAGGATAGGAAAGCTAAGCTATGGTGGGCAATACAATATACGGATATACGAACGAAACTAATCGAGGGGAGATATATTGAAAAAACAGCAGAGCTACTTTAGCAAGGTCTTCTTTTTCTTTGTTGCACCTCCGGACCCCCAAGTTTCCGCCACCTCCCTCTTGAATCCTTCCAGACCAGTCATGTCGGACTCAACATCCGCAAGTTTCAACACCGTCACGGGATGAGGCGGAGGAAGGTGAGAAGGGTATGGTCGGGACTTCTTTCCTGACGATGTTGCAGGGATGGGTACGTCTAAAGGGAGGATTGGAGGAAGAGCAAGTGAAGCGAATGCAGGGTGCAGGATGAGAGTAAGTTGCTTTCAGTGGTAAGTGAGAATGATTTGTTTGGCTGTCGCTTGCCCGTGTCTCTCGGCTGTCGCATGTATCTGCATCTTGGCTGACACTGTCTCCTGTCACTGTCTCTTTCATCCGTCGTCGTGCCCCCCTCTTCTTTTTTCACACGTCCATCAAAGCTCCTCCCCCTTCCCACACTCACCATCGAA
>JGI24540J26637_10001231_pt1 | contig 11271 bp, 7 predicted proteins | sample NorSeaMetagenome_FD_26637 | JGI IMG/M metagenome (IMG submission 26637) | reverse complement strand
CTATTAACTTTAGCTAAATCTTCTCTATACCAAATTCCAGCTAAATAATAACAAACCATAGCTAATACTCCAAAACCACCCATTACTATCATCGTTATCGTTAGAGGTTCTTCATAATTATTGAATACATTGTCTGCAAAAAAACCTGTTAAGAATGCTCCTAAGGCTATGCCAAATATATTAACACTTAATACCCAAAGTCCGATCACTGTCCCTCTTATTTTAGTAGATGTTAAGTTTTGAATAGTAGAAAATACAGCTCCATAAAAAAAAGAAATATTTATTGATATAAAAAATAATGAAATATAAAACCAAATACTCTCTGGAGATACGATTCTGTATAAGATAATTATAGGTGTCATAATTAAATAAGAATAAAATAAGAAATGCATTGGCCCACCTTTTAACTTGTTACCTAATAAGTCAGACAAGTAACCTCCAACAATAGTTCCTATTCCACCTCCAATTATAAAATATAATCCAAATAAACTATTATATTCTACAGCTGTAAAACCTCTTTCTTGAACAGCCCAGATTGAATCAAAACTTCCTACGCCAATAGGAATATTATTAAGTGTTCCAGCTAAGATTACAAAAAAAAGAGATTTAGATGAGGTAACGGCTTTATAAGTATCTTTTAAACTATCTTTAAGTGAAGAACTTTTTTCTTGATTTTGCATTCCATCAATTTCACCTCTTATAGGTTCAGTTAAAAAATAGATAAATATGCTTATTAGAGCGCCTATAACACCCAGCCCTATAAATATGTTCCTCCAGCCAAAAATAGGTCCAAGGGTTGCTTGAATTAAAAAACCTAGTCCAACTCCTAACGGGATACCAAAGTAATAAATACCACCTGCCATACCACGTTTTTCTTTAGGAAATACATCACTTAACATCGACATTGCACTGGGTGTCAAAGAAGATTCGCCAACACCAATAAATGCTCTAGATAAAAATAATAAAAATACATTTTTAGCCATGCCCGTTAGTGCAGTCATTGAACTCCATAGAAGTAATCCAACTGCTATTATTTTAGTTCTACTTAGCCTGTCTCCTAATGCTCCAATAAATATACTGCACGTTGCATAAAAAAATAAAAATACAATACCACTAACTAAGCCCCATTGAGTATTAGTTAAATTAAAATCTGCTTTTATTTCATTTCCAAATGCAAACAAAATATTTCTGTCAATAAAATTAAGAACATTTAAAAATAAAAATAAAAATAAGTAAAAGTAGGGAGATTTAGTTTTCATGCATACTTATTTAATAAGATTTTTAGCAATTTGTCTTAAATAAATAATTCAATAATTATTCAGTTAAACTCTACCAAAATCATCATCGTATCTAGTAATATCGTCTTCACCAAAGTATGTGCCTGTTTGAATTTCAATTATCTTTAAAATACTATCATGTTTATTTTCAAGTCGATGTTTAACACCTTGTGGAATATGAATGGTTTCATTTTTTATTTTGGTAAATATATCTTCATTAATTGTAACTGTAGCTTCTCCCTCTAACACTACCCATGTTTCTTCTCTTTTTTTATGAGATTGAAGACTTAATCTAGCTCCAGGATTTACAACTAGCTCCTTAACTTTATATTGTTTTTTTTCATCAAGAATTTTAAATGACCCCCAAGGTCTTTCTTCAGTTGGTGATTTCCATTCCTCAAGAATCCAACTAGAAGAGTTTTTCTTAAAATCTCCACCAACACCAAATACAAATTCAACATTTGTTTGATCTTTAAATGCATCCATTTCTAATATATTGCCAGAAGTCCTATCGCCACCATTAGCAAATAAGATTTTATTGTTTGGAAATTTTTCTAAAACTGTTCTAATTGCGCCAGACGCTGAGTTATCTTGATCATCAAAAGTGACAATCTCATCAACAACAGTAAGATTTTTTATAATTTCAATTCTTTCTGACAAAGGCATAAAAGGTCGTCCTTTTTTATTAACTAGCCATTCATCAGAGTTAACACCAACGATAAGTTTATCGCCTAATTTTTTTGCGTCTTCAAAATAAACTATATGACCTGAATGCAAAGGGTCAAAACCACCGGTCACAATTACTATAGTTTCAGACATAAATTAATGAGCCTCATCCCAATTATCACCAAAGCTTGATTCTACCAATAAAGGCACATCAAGACTTATTAATGGATCTAAAGCATTTTCCATTTCCTGTCTAATTAATGCTTGATATTTTTCTATTTTACTTTCTTTTACCTCAAAAATTAATTCATCATGAACTTGTAAAAGCATTTTACAATCGTTGTTGTTGGAAATATTTTTTTCATAAATTTTTATCATAGCGCGTTTGATTATATCAGCAGCTGTTCCCTGAATTGGCGCATTAATCGCTGCTCTCTCTTGGAAAGATCTATATGCAAAGTTTTTATCTTTTATTTTTGGAAAGAAACATTTTCTACCACAAAGAGTCTCAACATACCCCTGCTCTCTACATAAAGCTTTGGTATCTTCCATGTATTTTTTTATGCCAGGAAATTTATCAAAATATTTTTTAATAAAATTGTTTGCTTCATGATTTGTGATTGATAATTGCTTAGCTAAACCAAATGCAGAAATTCCATATATGATTCCAAAGTTTACAGCTTTTGCTCTTCTTCTTAAATCAGGAGTTATTTTTTTTATATCAGTACTAAAAATCTCAGATGCCGTTAACGCATGAATATCTTCTCCATTCTTAAAAGCTGCTATCAAAGGTTCTATTTTAGCAATGTGTGCTAAAACTCTTAACTCAACTTGACTATAGTCTGCTGATAAAATTTTATATCCTTTTTCTGCAATAAAGGCTTTTCTTATTAATCTGCCCTCAGTCGACCGTATTGGAATATTTTGCAAATTTGGGTCGCTTGAGGATAATCTGCCAGTATTAGTTGAAGCCATGGCATAAGATGTATGAATTCTTTGTGTAGTTTTATTAATATGAGTTTGCAAAGCCTCTGTGTAGGTGTTTTTAAGTTTAGATAGTTGACGCCAAGTTATTAAATCTTCAGCTACTTTATTTCCTTCAAAAGCAAGGTCCTCAAGAACTTCAATTCCCGTTGAAAACTCTCCTGTTTTTGTTTTTTTAGGGGGTGTTAAGTTAAGCTTATTAAACAAAACATCTCCTAATTGTTTAGGGGACCCAATATTAAATTCTACTCCACATAATTTAAAAATCGTTTTTTCTAGACTATTTATTTTTTTTTCAAATTCTGATGACAAGGACTGTAAATATTCTGTGTTAATCTTTATACCATTAATTTCCATTTCTAGAATTGAAGCTACTAATGGCTTTTCTAAATAGTTATAAGCACTAATATTTTTTTCTTCACTTAGTTTTTTCTTTAGCAGTAAGTATAACTTAAATGTAATTTCTGCATCTTCAGCTGCATATTCTATTGCTTTTTCAATTTCTACATAGTCAAAAGTGATTTGTGACTTCCCAGTGCCAACTACATCTTTAAACTTTATAGTATCTCGATTGAAATGAACTTTTGCTAATTCATCCATACCATGACGATGATTTCCAGCATCATTTATATATGACATAAGCATTGTATCTTCAAATGAAACAACATCAATTTTGTATCTTTTTAATACAGCAATATCATACTTTATATTATGACCGATTTTAATTAACGAACTATTGCTTAAGATATTGTTAAGTTGCTTTAAGGCTTCTTTAAAGTCTATTTGTTCTTCGATAATTTTTCCATCTTCATCTTTGTGTGCAAGAGGAATATAATAAGATCTTTTAACACTTAAACATATTGCAACTCCAATCAAATTAGCATCAATGACATTTAGAGAATCTGTTTCAAGGTCAAATACAAAATAGCCCAGATCATATATATCTTTCATCAATAGCTCTAATGCTTTCATATTTGTAATTGAAATATATTTACTCTTTTCTAAAACACTATCTGAAGTTTTTTCTTCATTTATTTCTATTGTGTTGGTATTAACTTTTTCTTCTGGCAATTTCTTTTTTGAAATTATTTTTATTTTTTGTAAATCTGGATTTTTTTTAGTTAAACGCTCTTTAAGTTTAAATAATTCAAGCTCATGTAAAAAAGGAAGTAAAGTTTCATAATTAATATTTGTTATATTTAAGGTATCTAATGACTGAATATTAGTTACATCATCTTTTAAGGTTACAAGTTGTTTGCTTATTTTAATTAACTCCTTATTGTTTATTAAGCTTTCCCTTCTTTTGTTTTGTTTAATTTGATCTGCAGACTCAAGAAGATTCTCCAAATTATCATATTCATTAATTAATAATGCTGCAGTTTTTAGTCCTATACCAGGTGCCCCTGGAACATTATCCGAGCTATCACCAGCCAAGGCTTGCACATCAATCACACGATCCGGAGCAACACCAAATTTTTCTTTAACATCTTCTATGCCAATGGATTTATTCTTCATTGTATCTATTAAATTGATATCTTTTGTCACTACTTGCATTAAATCTTTATCTGAAGAAACAATTGAAACTTTCCAATTCTTGTCTGCAGCTTGTTTAGCATAAGTTGCAATTATATCGTCTGCCTCAAATCCAGCTAACTCAATTGATGGAATACCAAACGCTGTAACTGAATCTTTTATAATCTGAAATTGTGGAATTAAATCTTCTGGTGGCTCACCTCTATTGGCTTTATAATCGCTATAAATATCATTTCTAAATGTTTTTCTGGCGCTATCAAATATAACTGCTAGATGAGTAGGCTTTGAATTTGATTTAGTATCTTCAATAAGTTTAAATAACATATTGCAAAAACCATTAACAGCACCCGTAGGTAGCCCATCACTTTTTCTATAAAGAGGGGGTAAAGCATAATAGGCTCTGAAAATATAACCTGATCCATCGATTAAAAATAAATGTTTTTTTTCTGACACGATTATTTAGCTATTTTCTAAAATAAAAAGCTTACTACAATAAGGGCATCTAATTTCATTTAAATCTCCCATATCTAAATACACTTTTGGATGACCCAATGAACCGCCAATTCCGGCACAGTTGATTTTTTTTGATTGCACAGTTTCTTTTTCAACATCCAAATCTTTATTTTGAGTATCCATAATTAGGATATTACAAGAGTTGGATAAAAAAAACTATAGGGTATTTTTTTAAAAATTATATTTAAGCCTTAGCTCAATTTTTTCTAGGGAACAATTTATCTAATACAACTGCTAGTGCTGGCAGAGTAGTCATTGCACATAACATGTTAACAATGAACATAAAAGTTAACAACATTCCCATGTCAGCTTGAAATTTTAAGGCTGAAAATGACCAAGTTGAAACCCCAATTGCTAAAGTAAGGGATGTAAAGATTACAGCTGCACCAGTGTTAGCAAAAGTATTTTTAAATGCTTCAGTAATATCTAGTCCCTCTTTTAAATAAACTTGAAGTCTATTATAAATATAAAAAGCATAATCTACTCCTATACCTACCGCTAAAACCATAACTGGTAGCGTTGATATTTTTAATCCTATTTCCATTATTTCCATAAATGCATAACCTAGCATTGTTGCGAATGTTAAGGGTACAGTACAACAAATTGTCGCTCTCCAATCACGATAAGTAATAAATACTAATAAAATTATAACGGCATAAACTAAGAGCATCATTGGTAGCTCAGATGTTTCTATAACCTCATTAGTGGCGTGCATAATGCCAACGGTACCACTAGCTAATCTAAAATTCGTTTCATCAATTTTGTAAGTAATTGCATCTAAATTTGGATTATCATTGAAGAGATTTTGAATTGCTGTTCGAGCAGCATGAATATCTCTTATTTCTGCAGTATCATATTGATCTAAATTTTCATCTTGAAATAATGATGATAGTCTTTGAGTATTTAAATGTCTTGTATTGAAGTTATTTTGATAACCAAAATCTATCCATTCATCTTCAGAAAATTCTTTATATTCAACAAAACCTTCTCTTGCATGATCAATTTCTTGTCCATAGTTTTGAAAAAGAGTTGGATATTTTTTTTCACCTTCTGGTGGTTGAAATGCAAAATTAAATTTGATTGAACTTTCTAAAGATTGATATTTAGATTGATATTCTTTTGCTGCATTAATTACGTGCTCAATAGTAGTAGCTTTATGATCTTCGGTAAATATATATACTGGAAGAATTGTACAATTTTCATTTAATAGTCCAGTGGAAGGATCTGCAATACTTGTTACAAAGCCTAAGGCTCTGTCATGGCGAGGAATATAATTCCACTTTGGATTGCCTTCTGCATAGCCACTAGCTGCCTGTCTTGCAACACCTGATAGGGAAATTACCTCTGTTACCCCATCAACATTTTCCATGTACCAATGAAAATTGTCTTGAACAGACATTACATCATACATTCTACAAGCAAGTTCTGGTACTTCCATTATTACAATTAAAACATCAGAGGTTATATTAAATCTTGAAGTTATTTCCTTAGTATCCAGATTATATATTGCATCAGCTCTTAGTTCTGGAGCCCCCGCATGTAGGTCCCCAATATGTCTGTCTGAAGCTAAAATAGTTGCATAGACAAATAAAATAGAGCTAATACCAAGTGTTATGAATGCTGTTTTTGGTTCAGCAAGTCTGCTAAAGAAACGCATGGCATGTCTTCTTTGAGTAATTGCTTTTTCGGCTCTTATAATAAAGTTGGCATTATAAGTTGCATAGGATGCAGCAAGTGGAAGCATAATAAGATTTGTTACAATTTTCATTGCAACTCCAATTGAAGCAGTAATTCCCAATTCTTGAATCATTCCAATTGGTAAAAAAACTAATGTTCCAAATCCTACAAGGTCTGTAACTAATGCCATAGTTCCTGGAACTAATAATCTTGAAAAACTTGATCTTGCTGCTTGAGTTGCAGACTGNCCATCTATTACCTCTTTAGTAATCTGATTTATTTGCTGAATGCCATGCGAAACTCCAATTGCAAAAACTAAAAAAGGAACAAGAATGGCTAATGGGTCAAGTCCAAATCCTAATAATTTTAACATCCCAAACTGCCATATGAGTGAAGTCAGTGAGCAAATTAATGGAAGAAATGTTAAGGTCCATGATTTAGAGTAAAAATAAACAGATAAAACTGTTAATAGAAAAGCTATGATAAAAAAGACAACAACCCCACCTGCTTCTTTAGCAATATCCGAAATCATTTTTGCAAATCCAATTATATGAATTTTATATTTTTCATCCTCAAATTTATTTCTAATTTCAGTATCAAGAAGCTTTCCTAAAGACAAATAATCAAGAGGTTCGCCTGTTCTTGGATCAAACTCAGTAAGCTCAATTTTAATTAACGCAGAAGTAAAATCATTGGAAACAACTTTTCCAACATGACCACCCGTTAAAATTCTTTCTTTAATTTTTTGTATCTCTGAGTCATTTAAATCTTCAGGAATAATATTGCCTGGTATCACAGCACTTGCTTCGTAGCCTTCTTCTGTAACACGTAACACTCTAATGTTTGGAGTCCACAATGAAGTCAAAGAAGCTTGGTTTGCACCAGGTAAATATCTTACTGCCTCCGATACTTCCAAAAGTTTTGTTAAGAAATCTTTTTCAAAAATATCACCTTCTGTATTTCTTACTGCAATAATTAAATTATTTGACCCAAATAAAGCATCTTCATACTCATAAAATGTTTTGATAAAACTGTGATTACTTGGAAGTTGTTTATAGAAACCTGCATCTAATTTTAATTGAGAAGCAAAAAAACCCATAACAATAGTTAAAACTACAAAACCAGATAGGATGGCCATCCTATTTTTAAAGAATAAATTTTCTATTTTTAATACCATAGTGTTTGTTTCGGTTTTATCTAAATTTCAACGAAAGATATGAGAAAAAATAAGTTATGTATATGAGTTATTGATAAATAATATAGTACTCTTATTGATGAAAAATAGAATACTTTAGGTTTAAATAATTTAAATCTAACTAATCTTCAAGCTGCACAATATTATCAAATTAAGTACATGAATTTATTGGTTATTTCATTTGACCAGTATATCAAGCTGATATACTTTACATTTGCTAAATAAAAATAATTAAGATAGAATTTCATATGCCTACTACTTCAGAAAAACTTAAATTTGCAAAAATTATTGTCAAAGACAAATTCTATAAGATGAAAGAAAATTGGCAAACTTCTCAAAGTGGTAAAAATGCTTTAACAAAAGATCCAGCCTACAACGCTGCAAATCCTAAGCACTTTATTCCAATGATGGATAAAGAAAGATATGGAGAGAGGTCTAATGCGTTTGATAAAATAATTAGTGCTACACATAAGCATTTTTGGGATCCATTAGATAAGAAATATATTGATTTTGATATTCCTTTTGATTTAGAAAACGAACACATAGTTGATCCAAAAGGACCATTTGGTCTAGAGCTAGATATACCAAGTATTGCTGCAAAATTGACTGAAAAGCAAAAAATAAAATTAAACAATGAAAGCTTTCGCTTTGTACTATCGCAAATACTTCATGGTGAACAAGCAGCCCTTTCTTTAAGTGCAAGTTTATGTCATGTTTTAAGAGATCCTGGTGCTCAAGAATATGCAGCCAATCAAACTCGAGAAGAAGCAAGACATGTTACTGGTTTTACAAAGTATATTGAGTCTAGATGGGGTTCTCCATATAAAGTTGGTCCAACTCTTGGAAGAGTAGCCGACGATATTGTTTCTTCAGATGTAGTGTATAAAAAAATTGTTGGCATGCAAATGATGATTGAAGGTCTTGCCATGGGTGCTTTTGCTATGGCTCATGAAGACACTAATGATCCTGTCTTAAAAACTTTATTAAAATATACAATGAGCGANGAAGCGTTCCACCATAAGTTTGGTAAAATTTGGGCTGACAGAACTGTTCCTAAACTTTCTGAAAGTGAACATATAAAAGTAGAAGACTGGGCTGAAAAAATATTTACTGAATTACTTTTCAATTTGATAAACCCATTTGAGAAAAAAGAAGTATATGCCTCTGTTGGCCTTGATGCAAAATGGGTACAACAAGAATTTGAAAAATATATTGATCAAAGTGATGTAATTAAAGAAGAAATGAAAAAGAATAATAATATTTTTAGAGTACTTGTTAAAACATTACTTAAAGCNCATATTATNACAGATAGAACAAAAGCTACATATGCTGAATTTGTTGATATGGAAGAATTAAATGCCGAAGACGATACAGTCGCTGGACAAGATATCGCCGACGAAGGTGTGGAGAGACTATCAGTAATTAATGCCGCTAAAAAAATTGCATAAAGTTATTTTGGTGATCGCTTAGCTAAAATTCTCTGAAGTGTTCTTCTGTGCATCTTTAATCTTCTTGCTGTCTCTGAGACATTTCTATTACACAACTCATAAACCCTTAAAATGTGCTCCCATTTAACTCGATCTGCCGACATTGGATCTTTAGGAGGTTCAGGCTTATCTAAATATGGTGCTTTCAATGCAGCATCAATATCATCGGCATCTGCAGGTTTTGCCAAATAATCACAAGCACCTTCTTTTACGGCCGCTACAGCTGTGGGAATATTGCCGTAACCAGTAAGAATAACAATTTTGCAATCTTGTCTTATTTTTGAAAGCTCAGAAACAATCTGCAGTCCATTGCCGTCCTGTAATCGTAAATCAATTACTGCAAACTTTGGTGGGGTATTTTTTATATATAATAGAGATTCTTCTACTGTAGCAAATCCAACTACGCTATATCCTTTTCTTTCCATTGCAGCCAAAAGTCTCTTACGAAAAATTTCATCGTCATCAACTAATAGTAGTGTATCTAAATCTGTATTGTAATTTTCCATATTAATTAATGAGATATCATTAGATTATCTTTTTTCCAAATAATTTTTACACAAGCTCCAGTATTTTCTATATTTCTAAATTCTATTTTTCCAACTGTTTTATTGATCAAATTTTTTGCAATAAACAATCCTAGGCCAATACCTTTATGATTTTTTTCATTTTTTTTAACATATGGCTCACCTAAAATAGGCAATATATTTGCAGGAAATCCCTCGCCATCATTTATTATTTCAAGAATAACATTCTCATCTTTCAATATTAATTTAATGGTTACAGAGTGCTTGGCATATTGATATGCGTTTTCAATAATGTTACTTAAGCTATGAACTATTTCAGGTTTTCTCAAAATTATAAAATTAGAATTTTTAAAGTAATCATCAATTTCAAAATTTAGTTTAATTTCTTCTAATTCATAATCTTTAACAATTTCATTAATTAGTCTTGGAAAATCAAGCTCATTTATAAAAGAGCTATTATCATTAGATATATCTCCCTGGCGCAAGCGATTTAAAATCTCACTACATCTTTTGATCTGTGATTGAATCAATAAAATATCATCATAGTTTTTTTCACTTGCATCTAGTTCGTTTACTATCTCTTTTATTATGACGGAAATAGTAGAAAGTGGAGTGCCTAATTCATGTACCGCAGCAGCAGTAAGACTCATCATATCAGAAATTTTCTCTTCATCAGAAAGAGCTATCTGAGTCTCATTTAAAGCTTTTTCAACTTTCCTAGATTCATTTGCAACTCTAAAACAATAGATACCTATAAAGGCCAATGAAACAATCAATGAAAGCCATATACTAAATATTTGAAATGATGAAAAATCTGAACTGCTAAATTCAAAAATATTACTTGATATTGGTTGGTAAAAAAAAGCGAGTAATGACAGTGATAAAATTGATACAATTCCTATTATTATTGTTCTAAAAAGATCTAAATATGTCGCTGAAATTATAAATGGGGCAATGATTAGTATACAGAAAGGATTCGTTAGTCCTCCAGTTATGTAGAGTAAAGCAACTAACTGTATAGAATCAAAAATTAAGTAAAATAAAGTTTCATTTGAATTAAGGGTTCTAATTGGCAAGAACTTAATGCTGACAATAATATTCAAAATAATGCTTATTAAAATACAAACTGATGCTAAATAAATATTAAAATTTATTTCTAACCAAAAGAATGCAGTTGCTACAGCTATATATTGACCTAATATAGCAATCCATCTAGTTAAATTTAATGTTCTAAGTCTTAAACCAACTAGATTATTATTTGACAGATTTAGTATATTTAACAAATTTTTTACTTATAATTTATGTTTATGAAAAAAGTTAATCACAAGATTAAATATATAATCTATAAAAATATTTCAATCACGGTAAAAATTAAAAAATATAGATATTCTAAGAATTATAAGGTTACTTACGAT
>JGI24540J26637_10001230_pt1 | contig 11276 bp, 9 predicted proteins | sample NorSeaMetagenome_FD_26637 | JGI IMG/M metagenome (IMG submission 26637) | reverse complement strand
AAGTATTTCACGTTCTTTTTCAACAATTAATCTAACTGACACAGACTGCACTCTTCCAGCTGAAAGACCACTTCTAATCTTTCTCCACAATACTGGAGATAATTCATAACCAACTATTCTATCTAAAACTCTTCTGGCTTGTTGTGCATCTACTAAGTTATAATCTATTTTTCTTGGATTATTAACTGCCTTTTTGATAGCAGATTCAGTAATTTCATGAAAAACAATTCTTTTAGTTTTATTTTCTTTTAATTTCAAAGAATTAAACAAATGCCAAGCAATTGCTTCTCCTTCTCTATCTTCATCACTTGCTAGCCATACCATTTCCGACTTACTTGCCAAATCTTTCAAGTTTTTGACAACAGTTTTTTTGTCCTTTGATACTTCATATCTAGGTGAAAAATCTCCATCTACATCAACTCCAAGTTCTTTTGAAGGTAAATCAGAAATGTGTCCATAACTTGATGCAACAACAAATTCTTTACCTAAAAATTTTTCAATTGTTTTTGCTTTAGCTGGGGACTCAACGATAACTAGATTCTTTGCCATATTTTAATTTTAAGAAGTACAAATGTAGAAGAATTTTTTATATATATATTTTCAAAACCAAAATTAGCTTTTAAAAAAAACTGTTTTATTGACTCTCTCCCTCTTGTAATCTTTTATAATTTTTGATATGACAATTTGTCATAACATAAATTAAATGCTATATTTGTAGACTTAAATAGAATTAATATTTAATCATCTGTGGATAAATTAATAGAAGAAAAAAGACAAGGAGAGGTTTTAAAAACTAAAATTATTTCTAAGAATAGTAAGAAGTTATATATAGAAAGTTTTGGATGTGCTATGAATTTTAGTGATAGTGAAATTGTCGCTTCAATATTATCCGAAAAAGGATACAATACAACTACTACAATAGAAGAAGCTGAGTTAATCTTAATAAACACCTGTTCAATAAGAGATAAAGCAGAGCAAACGGTAAGAAAAAGACTTGAAAAGTACAATGCATTAAAACGAGATAACCCAAAAATGAAAGTGGGAGTTTTAGGATGCATGGCTGAGAGATTAAAACACAAATTTCTNGAACAAGAAAAAATTGTNGATTTAGTAGTTGGACCAGATGCATATAAAGATTTGCCAAACTTGTTAGANGAAGTAGATTCAGGNAGAGANGCAATAAATGTATTACTTTCAAAAGACGAAACTTATGGGGATGTAACTCCNGTGAGACTTAACTCCAACGGAGTATCAGCTTTCATATCTATAACANGAGGATGTGATAACATGTGCACATTTTGTGTTGTTCCATTTACAAGAGGAAGAGAAAGAAGTCGAGATCCAAAAAGTATTATTGACGAACTTAATGATTTGGGTAGCAAAAACTTTAAAGAGATTACTCTTTTAGGGCAAAATGTTGATAGTTATCTATGGTATGGAGGAGGGTTAAAAAAGGATCTTGCTAAGGCTTCTGAAATTCAAAAAGCGAGTTCAATAGGATTTGCAAAACTTTTAGAAATGTGCGCTGTTACACAGCCTAAAATGAGAATACGATTTTCTACATCAAATCCTCAAGATATGTCTCTAGATGTTATTAAAGTCATGTCAAAATATGAGAATATTTGTAATTACATTCATCTTCCCGTTCAAAGCGGTAGCGATACAATTTTAAAAGCAATGAACAGACAGCACACTAGAGAAGAATATCTAAATTTAATTACAAATATTAAAAAACTAATCCCTGATTGTACGATTAGCCATGATATGATCGTTGGTTTTCCAAATGAAACTGAACATGACCATAATGAAACAATTTCCTTAATGAATGAAGTAACTTTTTTGTTTGGTTATATGTTTAAATATTCTGAAAGACCAGGAACTTTAGCAGAAAGAAAATTAGAGGACAATGTCGAAGAGCATATAAAAAAACGAAGATTACAAGAAATTGTAGACCTCCAGCAAGAACATAGTCTTAAAAGAACTAAAGAATTTTTAAACAAAAAAGTAGAAGTATTGATTGACAAAGAATCTAAAAAATCCGATAAACATTGGGCTGGAAGAACAGAGCATAACAAGGTTGTGGTATTTCCAAAAGAAAATTATAAAATAGGGGACTTTGTAAATGTTATGACAAAGCAATGTACAAGTGCCACTTTAATTGGTAAAGCAATTGAACACTCAAAAAATAATTAATATGGAATCAGTTCAAGCAATAAAGCAAAGATTTGGAATTATTGGTAATGACCCAATTTTAAATAGAGCATTAGAGAAGGCACTAAAAGTTGCACCGACAGAAATATCAGTTTTAGTCACTGGAGAAAGTGGTGTTGGAAAAGAAAGTATACCTAAAATAACACATCAGTTTTCTCACAGAAAACATGCAAAGTACATTGCAGTTAATTGTGGTGCAATTCCAGAAGGAACTATTGATAGTGAATTATTTGGACATGAAAAAGGAGCATTTACAGGGGCAACTAGTGAAAGAAAAGGATATTTTGAAGTCGCTGACGGGGGTACTATTTTTTTAGATGAAGTTGGCGAACTACCTCTTACTACACAAGTTCGGTTGTTAAGAGTTTTAGAAAATGGAGAATTTATCAAAGTAGGTTCAAGTAAAGTTCAAAAAACTAATATTAGAATTGTTGCTGCTACAAACATGGATATGTTTGATGCAATTAGAGAAAATAAATTTAGAGAAGATCTATACTACAGGTTAAGTACTGTAGAAATTAAATTACCAGCATTAAGAGATAGAAAAGAGGATATTCATCTTCTCTTTAGAAAATTTTCTAGTGATTTTGCATTAAAATATAAAATGCCTTCTATAAAACTTGACAAAAATGCATTAGAATTATTGATCAACTACAATTGGAATGGCAATATAAGACAACTTAAAAATGTTGCTGAACAGATATCAGTTTTAGAACGTGAAAGAAACATCAATAAAGAAACACTAATTAACTATTTACCAAATAGCCAAAAGTCTAACCTGCCAGCTGTAATCAAAAAGAATCAAGATACTAGTGATTTTAGTAATGAAAGAGAGATTTTATACAAAGTATTGTTTGATATGAAAAATGATTTAAATGATTTAAAAAAGCTAACAATGGAGCTCATGAAAAATGATAATATGTCGGAATTTCAAAAAAATAATGAAAATCTTATTCAAAAAGTATATGAGCAAAACAACGAGCTTAAAAACTATCCAACAATTAACGTAAACGATAATCAAACGAAAGAAATTAAAGATAATAATTACCAATATGTTCAAGAACTAGATTCACAAGAAACATTATCTTTACATGACAAAGAGTTGGAGTTAATAAAAAAGTCTTTAGAAAAACATGAAGGTAAAAGAAAACTAGCTGCTGAAGAACTTGGAATTAGCGAAAGAACCTTATACAGGAAAATCAAACAATTTGATTTATAAAATAATGAAGAAATTAAAGATAATATTATTTAGTTTTTATTTCTGTCTTTTTTCTGGGTGCAGTATTAAATACTCATTAACTGGTGCTTCAATTTCACCTGAAACAAAATCATTCCAAGTAAATTACTTTCAAAATGCAGCTGCATTGATAGAACCTGGTATTGAAAGAGATTTTACAAATAGCTTAATTGATTTATTAATAAATCAAACAAGTTTAGATTTAGTTAAGTCTAATGGTGATTTAACTTATGAAGGTGAAATAACAGAGTACAGAATATCCCCTACCACAGCAACTGCTAACAATACAGCTGCTCAAAATAGATTAACAATTTCAGTTAATGTTAGATTCTATGACAAGAACGACGAGGAAGCTGATTTTGAAAAGCGTTTTTCATTTTATTTTGATTATGCAGGAAGCTCACAACTAATTGGGTCCCAAAAAGATGCTGCAGTAGAAGAAATATTTGAAAGAATAACACAGGACGTTTTTAACGCTTCATTAGCGAAATGGTAAATAGAACATAATATGGAATTTACTAGAATACTTAAAGAACCAAATCTAATNGACAAAAATCAAATAAGCTATTTAAAGTCTATAATTGATGATTTTCCTTATTTACAATCTGCAAGAGCAATTTATTTAAAAGCACTAAAAAATTCTGGTAGTTTTAAATTTCATGGTGAATTAAAAATAGCAGCGGCATATTCTACTGAAAGAAATGTATTATTTGATTTTATAACCAATCAAGAGAAAATTGAATCTATCTTGACTCTTGATAGTGTTAAAAAAGTAAAAGAAAGTATTGAAGAAAAAAAATCTTTTGTAGACTGGTTAAGTATTTCTAATTTTAAGCCTATTGACAGATCTAATAAAATAGATGATAATGAAACTTCTAGTGATTCTATTATAGACAAGTTTATTGAAACTAACCCGAAAATTGGCAACACTAGCAACAAGGTCAGTTCAGAGTTTGATTATATATCTTCAAATGTGTTTAAAGAAGATGCTTTAATGACAGAAACACTTGCTAAAATATACATTAGCCAAAATAATTTTGACAAAGCAATACAATCTTATAATATTTTAAGTTTGAAATATCCAGAAAAAAGTAGTTACTTTGCTGACCAAATAAAAAAATTAAAAAATAATTAACATGGGATCTTTCTCAATACTATTAATACTTATAGTCATAGTTGCTTTTTTTCTAGTAGTAGTAATTATGGTTCAAAATCCTAAAGGTGGCGGATTATCTTCATCTTTTGGTGGTGGCGGAACTCAACAACTTGGTGGAGTTCAGAAAACTACTGATTTTCTTGATAAATCTACTTGGTTTTTAGCTGTTTTCTTAATAGCATTAATTCTTGCTTCGAACTTTGCTATTGATAACAATAACGTGACCTTAGAATCAAAAGCATTAAATACAGAAGAAGTTGAAACTCAAGCTTTACCCTTTGACAATTCTCAAGATTTAAGCCTTCCAGTAGAAGAAAATTAAATTTCTTTAACTTTTTTCTAATATGTAAGTTTGTCAGTAATTAACTATTGGCACAATTTGTGCATTTAAATTATAAAATAAAAACAAAAATTATGGGATTAAATATCAAACCATTAGCAGATAGAGTGCTAATAGAACCCTTAGAAGCAGAAACAAAAACAGCTTCAGGTCTAATTATTCCCGATACAGCAAAAGAAAAACCACAAAAAGGGATTGTTCAAGCTGTTGGTAACGGGACAAAAGAAAATAAAATGACAGTTAAAGTAGGTGAAACAGTTTTATACGGAAAGTATGCTGGAACTGAATTAAAACTGGATGGAAAAGATTATTTAATAATGGCAGAAAGTGATATTCTGGCAATTGTTTAACAAAAAAAATAAAAGAAATGGCAAAAGATATAAAGTTTGATGTAGAAGCTAGAGATGGCTTAAAAAGAGGGGTTGATGCACTAGCAAATGCAGTTAAAGTAACCTTAGGTCCTAAAGGAAGAAATGTAATCATNAGCAAATCATTTGGACCTCCTCAAGTAACTAAAGATGGTGTAACTGTAGCTAAAGAAGTTGAACTTGACAATGAGCTAGAGAATATGGGAGCTCAGATGGTTAAAGAGGTTGCTTCTAAAACAAATGATTTAGCCGGAGACGGAACTACCACAGCTACAGTTTTAGCTCAATCAATTGTAAAAGAGGGTTTAAAAAATGTTGCAGCTGGAGCTAACCCAATGGATTTAAAAAGAGGTATTGATAATGCAGTTAGCGCAATAGTAAAAGATTTAAATAAACAATCAACTCAAGTAGGAAATTCATTAGATAAAATTAGACAAGTAGCTTCAATTTCGGCTAACAACGACAATACAATTGGAGATTTAATTTCAACTGCATTTGATAAGGTTGGAAAAGAAGGAGTAATCACTGTTGAAGAAGCAAAGGGTACAGATACATATGTAGATGTAGTTGAAGGAATGCAATTTGACAGAGGGTTTTTATCTCCTTATTTTGTTACTAACGCTGATAAAATGATTGCGGATTTAGAAAATCCATATATTTTACTTTTTGATAAAAAAATATCTAACCTTCAAGAGATTCTTCCAATACTTGAGCCAGTGTCTCAATCTGGAAGACCATTGTTAATTATCGCAGAAGATGTAGATGGTCAAGCATTAGCAACTCTGGTAGTTAATAAATTAAGAGGGGGATTAAAAATTGCAGCTGTTAAAGCACCTGGATTTGGTGATAGAAGAAAAGCGATGTTAGAAGATATAGCAATATTAACAGGCGGTACAGTTATNTCAGAAGAAAGAGGTTTTTCACTTGAAAGTGCAGATCTAACTATGTTAGGTACTGCTGAAACTGTTACTGTTGACAAAGACAATACTACTATTGTAAACGGAGCTGGAAAAGAAAATGATATTAAAGCTAGAGTTAACCAAATTAAAGCTCAAATTGAAACAACAACTAGTGATTATGATAAAGAAAAATTACAGGAACGTCTAGCTAAGTTAGCTGGTGGTGTGGCTGTATTGTATGTTGGTGCTGCTAGTGAGATTGAAATGAAAGAAAAAAAGGACAGAGTAGATGATGCTCTTGCCGCTACTAGAGCTGCAGTAGAAGAAGGTATTGTCGCTGGAGGTGGGGTTGCTTTAGTTAGAGCTAAAGCTGTACTAGAAAAACTAAGTGGTGAAAATAATGATGAGCTTACTGGAATTCAAATTGTTTCAAGAGCAGTTGAATCTCCGATTAGAACAATAGTAGCTAATGCTGGAGGAGAAGGAAGTGTAGTTGTAGCCAAGGTGTCAGAAGGAAAAAAGGACTTTGGATATGATGCTAAAAAAGAAGAGTATGTTGACATGCTTAAAGCTGGTATTATAGATCCTAAAAAAGTAACTAGAATTGCATTAGAAAATGCAGCTTCAGTTGCTGGAATGATTCTTACAACAGAATGCGCTTTAGTAGATATTAAAGAGGAATCTGCTGCCGCACCAATGCCGCCAATGGGTGGCGGTATGCCAGGAATGATGTAAACATCACTTAAACTTAAATAAAAAAAAAGCGATCAATTAAATTGATCGCTTTTTTTTTACCAAATTCTTACTCTATTTTCGGGAGCTATATACATCTTATCCCCTTCTTTGACTCCAAAGACCTCGTAAAATGCATCAACATTTTTAAGTGGTTGAGTTGCTCTATTATATCCTGGAGAGTGAGGATCCGTTGTAATTTGACTTCTCAAAGCGTCCTCCCTTATCAATGTTCTCCAAACTGTTGCCCAAGACATAAAGAAACGCTCTTCAGCTGAAAACCCATCAATTGGATCAGGTGTTCCATTTTCATTTATGTGTATTTGTAACCCATCATAAGCACCAAGAACTCCACCTAAATCTCCAATATTTTCACCAAGTGTGAATTTTCCATTAATAAATACTCCATCAAGAACTTCCAAAGAACTGTACTGTTCTGCTAAGGCATTCCCTCTTTTTTCAAATTCTTTCAAATCACTTTCTGTCCACCAGTTGTTCACATTTCCATCCCCATCAAATCTTGCACCAGAATCATCAAAAGCATGGGAAATCTCGTGACCAATAACAGCTCCTATTCCACCATAATTTACTGCTTCATCAGCAGTATAATTGTAAAAAGGAGGCTGAAGAATTGCTGCCGGAAAAACTATCTCGTTATTTAATGGGTTAAAATAAGCATTAACAGTTTGAGGAGACATTCCCCATTCAGATTTATCAACAGGCTCACCAATTTCTAAGATGTTTTGATTAAAATTCCATTTAGAAACAGCAAACATATTTTCAGCAAAACTATTTCCTTTATTAACTTTTAAACCAGAATAGTCCTTCCATGTATCTGGGTATGCAATTTTAACTGTAAACTTATCAAGTTTCTCAATAGCTTTAGTTTTTGTAATTTCGCTCATCCAATCTAAATTTTGAATTCTATTTTGGAAAGCCTGTATAACATTAGCAATCATTTTTTCAGCTTTAAACTTAGCTTCTGGAGGAAACTTTGCATCTACATATAGTTGACCAATAGCCTCTCCTACACTGCCGTTAACAGTCTCTAAGGCTCTTTCTTCAGCTGGCCTTTGAGCTTTAGATCCGTATAGTCTTTTACTGTAAAACTCCCAGTTTGTTTTTTCTATTTCCGTTGTTAAATAATTAGCTGTATTATCGATTGTAGACCATTTCATTAAAGTTTTCAAATCATTGATTGAAGTAGTCTCTAAAACATTATTTAATTCTACCATATACTTAGGTTGCATTACAAGAACTTGTTCTAAAGATTTTTTAATTCCCAAGTCAGAAATTAGTTTGTCCCAGTTCATAAAAGGAGTTAAAGATGTTAGTTCATTAATAGTCATAGGATTATTAAAATTTCTGATATCTCTACTTTCAACTTTATCTAATCGCGGTTTAGCCAGTTTAGTTTCTAAATCAAGAATTAAAATTGCTGCATTGTCAGCGTCCGCACTGTTATAACCAATAAACTGAAACATTTTTGATACATGCTTTAGGTAATCCTTTCTAATATCTTTGGTTTTTTCGTCTTGATCAAGATAATAATCACGTTGTAGACCTAATCCACCAGGGAAAACCCATGCTGTATTTACACTACTATCATTCAAGTCTGGATTAGCACCAATCCCCGCAAAGGGAGCAGAAATCCCTGTAACTGTTGCATATACAGTTTGTAATTCTTCGATGTTATTTATTCCTTCAATAGCATCCAACAAATGCTGAATCGGTTTAATTCCAGCTTTATTTCTTGAGATTGTGTCAAGCTTTGTTTCAAAAATTAATAATGCCTTTTTTTGATCAGAACCTTCTTTATAATTATCATTTATTTGTGCAGTTTTAATTATTTCAAGGACGTCTTGTCTAGTTGTTTTTCTTAATACACCAAACCCGCCCCATCTTGATTCATCATCAGGAATTGTGTTTGTTTTCATCCAATTCCCATTTACATAATTGTAAAAGTCGTCTTTTGGATCAACACTAGTATCCATGTTTTCTAATATTATTCCTGGAATCTTTTCATTTTCTGATTCAGAATTCTGACAACTATTAAACAATAAAATAGTTGAGCATACAATTATAGTTTTAAGTATTTTCATGATTTTAGTTTTTAATTTTGGGGTATGATTAAATATTTTTAAATTCTATTGGTGATTTTTAACCACTTCAGGGTCTCTATATTTACAACAAGGATCTAGACTATTGTAGGCCTTATCAGTCGCTGTCACTTTTTCAGTGTCATGCCCTATCTCTGCAATAGATTTGTGTATATCATTTAATTTGATTTTTTTTTCATTATATATTAAACTAATCTGGTTAGTGCTAATATCCCATTTAGAAACCTTAACTCCTTTTAACTTAATGGTAGTAGTTTCTATTCTAGACTTACACATCATACAAACTCCGTCAACTCTAAAATTTGCTTTCGCATTAGAGTTTTGATCAATATTAGATAGTGAAATTAAAACTGAAATTAATATATATTTTATCATCATTAGTAAATTTTAAATCTTAAACCTGCGTAATACATACTTCCGAATATTGGTCCATAAACAAATGTAGTATCAAAACCTTGACTAAATGGATCTTCACTCATAAATATAGGGTTTTTTTGCTTTGTATTTGTTAAATTTTCAGCTCCAATATAAAACTCAAATTTTTCTGAAAAAACTCTGGTCAGTTGAGAGTTAACAGTTGTAAAATCTGGGGTAGGTGCTTGATAGATTGGAATAATTGAAGTTGTATTTTCAGGAATTCTATTAGGGTATCTTTGCTCTCCAATCCAATTAAAGGTTGTATCAAACTTCCACTGAGATTTGTTTTCACTCAAATCTGAGTTAAGAGAAAAATTTAAAAAAATACGTTCTTTTGGGGTCATCGGTTTTCTCAAAATTCCAGAACTATAATCTGTTTTAACGTCATATAGTTTGTAAGCTAATTTTAAGTCAATGTTTTCACTTATATAATAATTAAATTGAGATTGAAAACTGGATGCATAACTCTTGCCTTCTAAATTATAAAAACTAATTTCATAGGGGTTTTCCCAATCTACAACAACTTGGTTCGTGAAATTAGTATAATAATAATCAAAAACTAATTCAGCCTTGCTGTTAAATAAATTAAAGTTTTGTAAAAATGAGACTCCATAGTTCCAAGCATCTTCAGATTTCAAATCATCTGTTGGTAAAATAATTTGTCTTGTTGTAGCAAATAAATTTTGGTTTTCAGCAAATATATTGGCCATTCTTTTTCCTCTACCAAATGAAAATCGAATTACTGATTTTTCAACAGGAGTGTATCTTAAATGAAATCTAGGAGTTAAAAATGTTCCCATTTTATTATGCCTATCAGCTCTAATTCCAGCAGTAAGATTTAGATTATTTAAATTATCAAAATTATATTCAAAAAATGCACCAATAGAGTTTTCAGATCTGTCATTATTAATATATTCTGTTGTAAAGTCATTGGGAGAAAAAACTGATGATGTATTAAAATGTGCATTTACAACATTTTCTTTATAGGTATCAGAATTAAAGTTTAGACCAGTTTTAATCTTATGTCTTGTGTCACTTATAATTGAATTATAAATAATATTCGAAAAAATACTTTGATGAGATATATCATACTGATTTAGTCCAAAGTATGAATTTTGACTATGATCACTATAAGCTAATTGAAAACCTAAAGTTTGATAAGTAATATCTGGGTTAACATAGCCAAACTTAATGGATGTGTCAAACCTTTCAGTATTAACCTCACTTCCCCAGTTATTTGTTGTTAATCTATCTAAGCTAGGATCAAAATCTATCTCGCCTGATTGTTTCTCATCCTCTAAATACCTAAAATTAAAAAAACCGACTAACCCTTTCTCTAAATCAGTGTATTGCCATCTATTTAAAAAATTTATTTGATTTGCTAAAGGACTATCTAAAAATCCATCAGAATTATGGTCATTAGATTGGTCATTAGAATTTAAATGAAAATATAAGCCTGTACTTAATTTGTTTGAAATTTCAGTGTTATAATGTGTGTTTAACTCAAACTTGCCCATTGTGTTTAAGTAAGAATTGAAAAACAAAGGGAAATCCGAATTAGGTTTTTGTAATTCTGCATTTATTTGTCCCGAAATACTTTCATATCCGTTAATAACTGATCCAGCCCCTTTAGTTATTTGAATAGATTCCACCCAGGTTCCAGGTATTAAACTTAAACCATAAACTTGTGAAGCTCCCCTAATAGTTGGAATGTTCTCAGTCGTGATTAAAATATATGGGCTAGTTAAACCTAACATTTGTATTTGCTTCACCCCGGTAATTGCATCTGTAAAATT
>JGI24540J26637_10001229_pt1 | contig 11279 bp, 15 predicted proteins | sample NorSeaMetagenome_FD_26637 | JGI IMG/M metagenome (IMG submission 26637) | reverse complement strand
CCTCACTTCCACCCCCCCCAGGATGGTTTTCCCGACAAAATCTCAACACATGCCGGTTCCAGCCTTTTAATCTAAATTCTGTTACTTGAATAACCCTAAACAGGGGTTTAATTGTTTCTTTTCTCTTTATAGGATCTCTCTCTTTTGCCGAAATCTTGTTGACTGCCCAGGTAACGATGAGAAACAATTCACCCCTTCTCATCCTTAATTTATTGCTTTGGATGGCAATTTCAGTCAATAGTACTATGCTCCGTTTCTTCGTTCTGCTCATCTTTGTCACACGCGTTACACCATTCTCTCCTCAGAGTTTTAATAGCCTTCGAGGCTCATCAAATGGGGGTGTTTCGACACCTCGGTCTCCCGATCTTCGTTTCAAGATGAATAAATATCCAGGAAACCTACGTGAAGCGACATCGTTGATGCTTAAAGCCAATTCTGTGGGTGTTCTTGACGCGTCCTCTGTAATTCTGTCAGCCTCGACATTGCCTGTACTCTCTGCTTTCGTTGCCTATGCGCATTACATCGGCCTTTTCCTTGTCGTTGCTTCACTCGTCGTAGAGAGGCTCACTCTATGTAAGGAGGATCATAGTGAGGACGATTTTGACCTTGGAACGAACGCAGACATTGTTTACGGTCTCTCGGGAACGATCATCCTCGTCTCCGGCTATTATCGTGCCACACAGTTTGGTAAAGGCTGGGAGCTCTACGCCCATGAACCCATTTTCTGGGTTAAGGTAAGGGCTGGAGATTTATCAAGTATCCTTTCTACTCGCTTCGTTTGTCCCATAATTAACCACCCTCCCCTTTCTCCTTCTCTACCGCGTAGATGTTTTTATTTAGCGTGATGGGGTCCGCTTCCTTCTTCACTACAACCAAGGTTATCCAGCGCGCAGTTGCCAAGAAGCAGGCTACGGATGCTGGCTCCCCCCTCCCCCCTAAGTTCTCGCCCGCACTAACAAAGCGACTTTCGTCCATCGTGAACGCCGAGCTCTTGGCGGTATCTGCGATTCCCCTCGCGGCGACCCTCATGGCTAGAGGCGTTGGGTACACAGACTGGCTGCCTTGGTACGTTGGAGCAGCACCGTCTTTCCTCGCTGTTGGCGGTCTCGGCTACAAGTACATCAAGGAAGCGCTTGACTGGATCGAGCCCGATGAATCCGTCACATCTGAACCCCTCGCATCTGAATAACTAACAAACCACTTTATGTCAAAAAGGACTTTTTCCTTATCCTTAGTAATCCTTTATTAATAATAACATAAGCCACAACAGAGCAAAAGAGGGAAAATCTAAATTCAATTCAATCGCAATATCGCCATTTTCTTTCACCCAATATAGCTCTTATTATACTCGACAAACACCCTCGACAACTCATCCACCTATAAAACCAAAGTTTCTCCCTCCGGGCACCTCCCCGCCCCAACTGCTTGGGTTCAGGGCTTCAAGGCCATCATCCCCCAAGATGGTTAGCGTGCGATTGCTCCGAACTTTGACCGCGTTCGTAGTCGGATTTACTGTTCTTCGGACATTGCTGGTTGAGGCAAGCCTCACAACAATTACATGGTCTGAAGGAGGAGACATTGTGGAAGCACAAATTACGTCATATAAGGTGTATAACAAGGCAAGGGAGGTATCGGGAGTTTCTGTACCATTCAATTTCGATAATGGTCGAATTCTTCTGGCAACATGGAAGCCAAATAACTATGATGTAGTTTCAAGGGATCTCATCGACCAGGTTTCGAATGTGGTGTCCGTGGAAGCTGAACAGCGCGGGATTCCTGTTGGGGCAGCAACGGTGTCTGATGTTATGTGGCGGGCGGTTGAGGATGAGTGCTGGTTTTGGGGAGGGGTAGAGTGCAAAGGTTTTGACGGGGTTGGTGAACCCAAGTTCGCGGATGGACCTGCGTGCTGCTTCTGGACGTCGAGCGACCAACAGGCTGGTGGAACGTATGCTTGGATACACCCCTCAGACTCCGAAGAAGAGTGGTGGGAGCGTGTCGGGGATGAGGAGGACGCCAAGGATGCTTCCAAGAACTGCAGCAGCCGAGGGGAGCGAGGAAGCTGTGCAGATAATGTTGGCGGAGCGTGGCTGTGGAAAGAAGATAACGAGGGGGGCGGTGGCTGCGTGTCCTATAGCGCTTCGGAACAGGCGCCCTTCAGGGCGGCCTTACCGTCACTCTTCCCCACTGTTGCAAGTACTGGACAAGGTGAGATCGGACGAAAAGCGAAGGACGGCTTGAGCGAAAGATGGTTGGAGCGAAGCGATGGCTAGTGCTTTGCGTTCTTAGATATCTTTCTCTCTCTCTCTCTCTCTCTCTTTCTCGCTTCACTCGCAATATCTTCTAACATCTCTCTTTCTTCCTCGCTTGCCCACCCGCAGGCGTGGTTGATTTTGGCGGCTCTATTGGAATGTATGCAGCTGCGTTCCCGGAAGGAGCGGGTCGAAGGGTGACCGTTGAACCACTAGTGAGCCAGCACTGTCTGTTTCCTGGGGTAACTCTCGATTCGACAGACTATTTATCCGGGCCCCCTCCCAACGAAAAAAACACGAGAGGCAAAGATCCGACACTCCTTTCTGGCGACTTTGAGCTTGTGATATCCTTCGAGGCGGCCGAACATGTGCACCCGTCTAAGCATCCCCTCCTGGTTCGTTGGCTTGCCAGAGCCCTGCGGAAATCAAACACAAGTCGTCTGCTCTTCTCCGCGGCGATGCCAAGTCAACACGGAGACGGTCACGTTGGGTGCAAAACGCCCGCCCGATGGCGACGAGATATTGAACAGTTTTCTAGGGAGGCTGGGAGCCCACTTGTTCTCGACGTTGAAAAGACTGAACTTGTGCGCGCCGAAGCGGGAGAGTACCTCAACCATATCCTGCTATGCTTCAAGCTCGCCGAACCGGCGGTCACCACCATAAAGACACCCGAGTCTAACGGGTACAGATCTGTCTCTGTCCTCAAAAACGCTTGCGTTGACGGGGAGGGGAGCCTTGTTGTTGTTGGGGACGAAATGAGAATCGTTCAAGATGCTGTTCCATGGGGAGGAAATATAGGCGAAAAGTGCTTGGACGCTTTCTGTCAGCCCCGTCAACTTCAGGTGAAACGGGCTGAGAGCCTTCCTGCAGATTTGGAGGTGAGGGGGGGCAAGGAGCGAAGGACGGGAGGAGCGGCTGAAGTGAAGCGACAGCAGTATATCGCCTTTCCCCCTTGAAGCAAAGGAATCTTTGCTGGAGCGAAACGACAGCAGCATGCCGCCCACCACTCTATATATATATATATGCGGCAGTCGTCGCTTCGCTTAGCCAGTCGCACACTTTTTCGCTATCTCTACGCTCCTCCTTATACTGCGTAGCACTATAACTAACAACCATCCACGCGTCGCTTCACTCATCGCAGACCGGGTCGACTCTGTTTGTGCACGACTCCCATACTCTCGTGAACTTCGGTCACGCCTTCAGCGACTTCGCAAGGGAGGTCGCCTACTTCGTTGCCGAGAGGGAGGAAGGGTTCCAAAGGCTGGTCATTCCGAAGCGTTGGTCGAAAGTGAATCCAAGTTGTACACCAATTGAGGAAGTAGTGTTGCACCAAAGTTTGCTGTCCAGTGGACTAAAGGGCTTTAGCGGGGGGGGCTGTGAGCCTCTAGCGGCTTGGCTTTATCTCTCTTTGAAGGATTCCTATTCCCAACAGAGACCCGACATTGTCACCTATGATAACAATATCGACAATGTGCAATGCTTTTCAGAACTAATAATCCCAAACGATCTCGACAGGGATGGCCTTACGATGGGCACGACGGCATCTAAGCAGGCCAAGGCTGTTACCCTCCTAGCAGACGCAGCTAAGAACGAAGCCATGGGTCTTCCCCCTGTTAGGTCGGGAGGAGCAATTCAAGTTTCCATCTACGGCCGCCAAGACGCCCCGAGAAGAAGGCTAGGAAACTATAATCAGTTGAAGGAAATTTTGGCGACCACTGAATTTTGTGGCGAAACGGGGAAATTCGGCCTCAACGTGACGGAGCCAATCTTTGGGGAAATGACCATGCACGAGCAAATCAACTTGTGGGCTTCGGCTGATGTCGTGATTGCTCCCAGGGGCGCCCACGCGGCTGGTCTAGTTTTCATGCAGCCAGGATCCCTATACGTTGAGATCATGCCACCTTGCCGAACGGAGGACTGGGAGGTGTTCCAAATTGCGAGGTGAGATCGGACGAGGAGTGAAGCGACGAGCTAAAAACGCAATCGCAGGCGGCGAAAACCCCACGTGCACATAATTAACTACAAGACGTGCTTCCACCGTAACTACCGTAAATATTATCACCCATCATCCCAACCCCTTGCGCGATTCGCTTCACTCATCGCAGGTCGAGGGGAGTTTTCCTCGTTCAAATTCCTGGGGAGGGCAACTGCGTCGGAGAAGATGCTTCGGAGGGGGACTTCAAAATAAGCCTCGAAAAAATAGAAAAGGTCAGGCAGCTAATTGGTTGCGAGGAACTCGGTGGCTTCAACGGAGGAAACGACGGGCGCCTCTTGGCGGATAGATGCAATGCAATTTGTGACGACGGGGAAGAAAGACGGGGGGAGAGATCGTTATCAAGAACAACGACGTTTGGCGATGGGACAGGTGAGGCGGAGCGAGGAGCTCGTCGAATCGCAAGAGCTTGGACTTCTGTACAAAGACGCGCCTCCTTCTCCAGCTACCGAAATAATCCTTGCCATCATCCTAACCCTTCTCACGATTGGTTTCGCTCATCGCAGAACTCATCACGTTACCTTACAAGGCGTGTGTCAGCACAGTTAAAGAAGGTGTTCGCAAGGTGACCATTTTCCCTCCTACAACGAAGTCTTCTCCCCCGTATGTCTCGGGAAGCCACCTCTTCGACTCGCGTCTAGCCCTCCCAATGTTTTCCGTCTCCTCTCCGCCCCTCCCAAAACAAGACATGATGTTCCCTCGCTCCTCGAATGTGATCATAGAGGTTTCCAATGACCAAGACTTGTACCAAAGCTTTAGTAGCTACAGCTATGGTTCAGCCCTCCTCCTGCCTCCAGACGTCGACGGGGAGACCACAAACCCGTGTCATTTTGCATGGCACTGCGCGATTCCTGCCTTGACAGCGTCCTTAAGGCACGATCGATTCGACGTGACGTTTGAAACCGACCGGAGCGTCGGTTCCTTCACAGATTGGCAGTCGTCATTCCTTGATTTAGTAACCGCCTCGTCGCCAATTTTGGATTCCATCTTTTTCTCGTCCAACACTGCGTGTGCGGAAAAGCTGACCATCGTCAGTCCGTCAATTCAGCTCATCAGTGGGGTAATTGATGCTCAATCCCTCCGTTCGCTAGTTGCTAAGTCCTACCCGCAAGTCTCTAGCTATTACGAGGGCAGGGCTTCTTTTGAAATCGAGGAGCGCCTTTTGCAAGGTTCACCCCTGTCTCCCCCTAGCCATTCCCCTCTGGTCACTCTTCTCGTGAGAGAGCCCGGGGTTGGAAATGGCCGGCAGTTACTCAATCAGGAGGAGGTTGTGAACGCGATTGGTGGTGTACTTTCCAAGTTATTTCCTGACGAAAGGTGTAGCATCAAGGTAATGTCCTTTGATGGGAAAACACCCTTCGAAGAGCAGGTGACCGCGGTCGCAAAGTCGACTGTGGTCATCAGCATCCACGGTGCAGCACTCGTTAACACAATGTTCATGCCACCGGGTACTAGTGTCATTGAAATCAGCTCTGAGCGCTTTGAGCATCCCATTTTCCAGAGGCTCTCCGCTAATTCCGGACTGCACCACTACCGTTACCTGGCCTCTGAGTCCGAGGGAGAAACAGAGCCTAATTACTCAGACATTTTCGAGGGTTGGACGTCTGCAGCGTGCACTGCAGACATTCGGTGCCGAATTCCGAACAAGGAGGTCAACATTCAAGTGAAGGACATGCCAAGGTTTAAGAGAATTTTGAAGCACGCTCTCTCTGCCGCTTTCCCCGACGCATCAAACAAAAAGGCCCTCACGGCAAGGGACAACGTGTGCTTTAGCGAGGTGACGGGGAGATACGAAATATGCTAATAATGTTGTTGATAAAGTTGATCTACTCGTTCAACTTCGTCTTCCAAATGCAACAACTCTCAATAAAACGGTTGCTCGCGCCCTAGTTTTATATACAATGCTACTGTAACTTTTCTATATTACTTTGGTGATTAGGCCGGTGTTGGGGTCTACGCTATTGCTTTCTGATGCTTTGTAAACTTCTTCAACGCTCATTGTCGTGTCAAACTCCAGCCACTGCTTCTCGTCGCTGGTGGCCGTGAATTTAACGTACGAAGCCGCTGCTTTTCCTAATACCGTGGCATCTTCCTCGGTTCTCCGCTTGATCCAGGCGGGGGCGAAGAAGAAGGTACGCGTTGCCCGCGCATGTTCAGAGAGCAAGGACTTGTCCCCAAATAAAACCGTGTTGTGGGTCATTCCGACTCCAACATTTTCGACGATGTTGGTGCTGAAGTGTTGATCAATGGCAAGGTTGACATCGTGACTGCCGGCTATATCCACTACCACTGTCTTTGTTTCGTTGGATTTGATGCCACTTATCTTCTCATACTCACACACCTCGTCGTACAGACCGAGCGCCTCACAAAAGTCCACATTTCCTCTTGATGTCAACCCTATCACAGTGACACCGCGCTGTTTTAGCTGGTGGGCCAGCGCGAAGGCGGTTTTGCTTGACGCGGACGTGAGGATTACTTGGGACACAGACTTGAACTTGCTGTTGCAATAATCGTCGAGGAAGAAGCTCGTGAGGAAAAGGGGGCGGTAGACCATCATGGCATTCTCGCAGGCACCGCCGGAGTAGAACGGGTCCCTGCGATGAGCGAAGGTGGTTAGTTGTTAGAATATGCGGCATGTTGATTTTACTGTTGCTTCGCTCCAGCCGTCGCCTTGCTCCTTGTTCAGCCTCACATTTCGGTGTTGAGGTACGAGTTGTAAACGGCTGCGAGCTCTGGGTCTTCCCTGGCCACTGTGAAGCTGGGGGGGGAAGCCTTTGAGGGGTTGAACTTAACGCTATTTGCCATGGGGTAAAATCCGTAGTGACGGCTACCTTCCGGGATATCCTCATTTCGAGAGTGGGTTACGGTGCCGAAGCCCCAAACTGGGATTATTCCGAGGGGGCTTCCCCCCTTTCCATGCGATTCGTCCTTAGAAACGCCCTCTCTGAACAAGTTGTCGTAAAAGTGCCAGTAGCTCAGCGGGGGGCCGCCAGCGTGGGCATAAGTCATGTTGTTGGCGGTAAAGGAGAATTTGTCAATATCTAGAAGGATCTCGTTGACAGTCAGGGAAGCGGGGTCGAGAGCGTTGGAAATAGTTTTGAAGCAGGATAATGCACCCTTCGTCACTGCGAAGCATCTCTGGGCCATCGTGTCGTGCTTATCGAGCTCTTAGGGAATAAAATCCTTTGCTCTGAATTGCCCTCACCTTTTTGGCACCAAGCAAACATATTTTCCTTGCTTGTGAACTCGTTAATTTGTTGTCCTTTGTTCTTACCGACCTTTCCGACCCTCAACTCCCAACATATCAATACGATAAAATGAACACGCTCGCACATGCTTTGAAAACATGGACCGGTTCCCAGGTTATGGATCTTGACACGAAGCTTTCTCAGTTGAAGGGTGGGAAGATGAGTGTTTTCCCCGCGGCGCTACTACAAGCTGTTATAAGTGTACCGTTTCTTTTGTTAACTGTTGCTCATGCGTTTGTTAAACCAGTAAACTACATATCCAGGGAGACCAAGCCGAAGCAAGGTCGACTATTGACTAGATCAGGAACGAAGCTGAAGGTTATGACGTTTAACATCCGTTGTGGGGTTGATCGCTCTTCGTCTTACGATCTTTCCCGTTGCGTGGCGAGCATTCTCAAGGAGGATCCTGACGTTGTTCTCCTGCAGGAAGTCACAGGTAAGGCGGGGTGACAGCAACATACCGCCTTCCCACATAACTAACAGCCCTTCAACTCTTCGACCCTACGATCCTTCCCGCGCTCGTCACAGACATGGGCTACGATAAGGGATGGATAGGCACAACTTACGTGGGCGAGCCGACCCCTGAACCCAAGGATCAGGTCGCCGAGATAAAGCAATTGCTCATCGAGAGTGGTAGAGGATGGGGTACTGACATCACGGCAGAGTACGTTGGGCCTTATGATCTGGAGAAGGTGGGGAGGAAAGGTGAGATCAGGAGAGGAGCGAAGGAAGGCTAGGCAGAGAGGGCTGGGCAGAGGGCTGGAGAGAAGCAGAAGCTAGAGTTATATCTAACATACTTTCTTCTCGCTTCACTCACCGTAGGAAGCTACGGAATTGGGGTCATTGCGAAGCGCGCTGCCAAGAGGACAAAGACGATGGTGTACAAGCCTCACATTCCGGGCAGACAGGGTAGGGGTGCTTTGGCATGTGAGTTTGAATTCCAAGGTGGGAATAAGGTCTGGATGGTTTGCACGCACCTGCAGCACGATCCCACGGGGTACGAACAGGAGATGCAGGTTGCTGAACTGTTGGGTTGGATAGACGGGGAACTCGGAGGGGGGAACGTGGTAATTGGAGGCGACTTCAACGCGACGCCGGGTTTCGGTGCGTCCAGGGTGATGGAAATGGCTATGGGGAGGGGAAGGGCAGAAAGGTGAGATCGGACAAGGAGTGAAGCGACGACCGTGTACTACTACAGCACAATTACTAACGACATTCTGTTCGTCGCTTCGCTCCTCGCCCCGCGCTCACCGCAGGGTGACGTTCCCGGGGGGTTTCGGGGGAATAAGGTTGGACTATCTGTTTGTTTCCGGCGAAAGTATAAGGAGAGTTGGGGGGAACAAAGTTCTTCACGAGGATACTGCGAGTGACCACTTTCCGATGGTGTGCGAAGTTGAGCTGTAAGGGTCTTATTAACTTGTGATACCCTTCATATATATAAAATGGAAAATTAGCTTAGAGACCCTCTGATGCCCATCTTTCGATCGCATCAACAATCTTTTCGCTTGATGTGCCGTCCCCGTAGGGAAAGAAGGGCGCCGACATTTGCTTGTAGATCCCGTTCTGCTCACCAAGGAAGTCGTCGAGGAGCTGCGAAGAAGTGGACACGATGCGCTCTTGGTCCGTTCCCACGAGAATTGCAGACCCCCCGGCGACACCCTCTATTCTCTCGGTGGAATCTCTCAGGACGAGGACGGGCTTGCCAAGGGCCGGGGCCTCTTCCTGGATTCCCCCGCTGTCAGTGAGCACTATTGTGGAAGACGACATCAGCTGGACCATTTCGCTGTAAGAGAGCTGAGGCAGAAGGTGCAAATTTCGGACACCTCCTAAGGAACGGACCACAATGTTCTTTACTGAAGGCGAGGCATGAATTGGCCAGGCAACGTGAAGGTTGGGGTAGAGAGTAAGGAGCTCGGATATTGCGGAGCAGATGGAGAGGAGGGGATCGCCTAAGTTTTCCCTTCGATGAGCAGTCACAACGATTAGTGGCGAAGTCTTTGAAGAAGAGGGGAAGGTGTGGAGGGACGAAGAAGCCGGGATCAGATTGGGGTCGTCGGACAGTAGTTGACGCATCCTCAGAAGGCTGTCTATCGCGGTATTTCCGACAACCTTAACGTCCTGGTGACGGAGAACAGGCAAGTCGTCGACTTCGTCCTGGTGCTGCTCAGAATTAAACTTTAGAGCGTCATTGGAGGGAATTCCTTCTGAGAGGATGTTTCGCGCATCTCGTTGGGTCGGGGCAAAATGGAGAGTCGAGAGGGAGGTGAGGAGGCGGCGGTGGATCTCTTCCGGAAAGGGGGAGTATCGGGTTCCAGTTCGAAGACCTGCTTCGACGTGAGCAACCGGAATTTTCCTGTAGAAGGCAGCCAAGGCGGAGACGAGGGCGGTTGAGGTGTCGCCCTGAACAATAACCAGATCGAAAGGCTCTTCGAGGAGATGATCGACGGAGGCAAGGAGGCGGGAAGAAAGCGCCGACAGGGGAGCAGACGGAGTTCCCTGGCCGAGAGCCTGAAGCAATTGGTCAGCTGCGGCAGCAACTGGGTCAGAGAGTCGGGCATCCTCTGAGGAAGGGTGTCGCATGACGTTGAGGGTGATATCGATCGTCGTATTTAGTGAGGAGAGAACGGACTCGATCAACTCAAGGTGTTGTCCAGTATTGACGGTGGTCGTTTCAAACTGCGGTCGCGATCGAAGGGCGTCAATCACAGGCACCAGTTTGATGGCCTCGGGACGAGTTCCAAGAACGACCAGAACTTTGATGGGGTCAGAGGACGATCGGGAAGGCAGACTATCGCAGGTCTCATCGTCATTATCATCGTCGTCATCCGCAGGCGAGGGAGGAGGAGTCACTGAGGCACCCTGGACTAGAGGAGATTCCTCCTCAACCCAGCCTTTCCCCTGCGTTTCGTAGGCCTCTGCAGCAGAGTTGAAAAACTCATCAGGGTCCCGGTACATAAGCGGCTTCCAGTCGCGGTGCTGGACTAAGTAATTCATAATGCTCAAGCGCTCATAAACCCAACTGTGCCCAGCAAGCTTGGACGAGGCATGCTTGTCAACCCCGTATTCGGGATAGAGCGAGCACCACGTCGAATTGTTGGAGGAGGGCTGAGACGCGGCAAATGTCCTGACCCCTCCATAGGTGAGAGCGGCAGCAGACAACTGCATGTCCTCAGCATTCGTCAGGGTTACAGGAGTGTCGCGCCAAAGGAAACGAAGCGTGTCCGTCCTTAGTACCCAGCACTGCGAGCGAGCGAAGCGAAGAGAAGCGAAGAGAAGCGAAGAGAAGCGAAGAGAAGAGAAGAGAAGAGAAGAGAAGAGAAGAGAAGAGAAGAGAAGAGAAGAGAAGAGAAGAGAAGAGAAGAGAAGAGAAGCGTTAGTGAAAGAGGAGCGAAGCGAGTTGCAAAGGACCTCAGGATTTCCGAGCGCCACCCACCTGGCCCACATAATCAACCTCAACCGTCTTCTCCCCGTTGTAGATGGGGAGATGATAAATATTCCTTCCTCCCCAGAGGCGCCCAGAATACCCAATGATGGCGTTCTTTTCGTGGGAGAGGCCCAGGGAATGCGAGAGCCAATTCGCTCCGGGTATTTTGTCATCGTCAAAGATGGCGACGTGCTCGGTGGAGATCATGTTCGCGAAGGCGAAACGGCCGTGGTACTTCTGATTCATAGTTACCGAGTGAATATGATGAAGCGTCCAGGGTTGATCCCGGTACTTGTGGATGAGAGCTGCCATGGGTAAGTCCACATGGTTCTCGTTCTGGTAAACGTAGATAGCAGTAGGGATAA
>JGI24540J26637_10001228_pt1 | contig 11279 bp, 14 predicted proteins | sample NorSeaMetagenome_FD_26637 | JGI IMG/M metagenome (IMG submission 26637) | reverse complement strand
ATAGCAGTTTCTTTAACAGCTTTAGCATCAGCGATTGCTTCTTTTAACAAATCATTGTTTGCCATAATCTCAAAATTTTTTTTGTGAAATACGATTATTAGGAATCGTAATAGGGAATTATTTTATATCGGTGCCATATCTAAGTACTCATGACACATTGCAGTTATACGTATATGTAGGCTAAGTAAAAATTAAAAAATAGTACAATTTCCTTTGGAACAAAGGATTTCGTGTATTACTTTATTTACATTAGTATAATCATATGTAACTACATTTTTACCTTCATTTAAGGTATGCATATATGAACCCGGGTTTGATGGTGTTGAAACAAAATCCCAACATAATAATTCAAAATCATCTTGAACTTCTAATACACCTTCTCTATTTTCTTCTAATGAACCCATACCACGAGAAGATACACCTACAGTAATACCACTTTTAATTAATTCTTTAAGTATATTTCCTGATGGTGTGGGTAATACTTCTATTTTACCCATTACATTATCTCCATCCCACCAGTATTCTGATATTAGATGTGATACATTTTTTAGGTTAATTACAGTAGATTCAGGATGGTCTAATTCTCCCATTGAACGACGTTGTTCAATAAGTTCGTTGTATTTATCCATTTCACGATCCCATAAATCTTTAGAATAATAACGACCATTACCATTTTTTACCTCAGCCGTAGCTAAAATACCTTCTACCATTAAATTCCCATTATCCGAATTAACGTTTTCAGTTAATTGAGAAGAGGATATTTTTACAGTATGAGTTTCTATTAATAGCTTTTTGCTCATATTACTTATTTACAGAATATGCAGAAGTTGATTGTCCTACTTTTTTAGGATCCCTTTCACCTGCAGCGCCACGAGTTGGGTTATTTTTGTCATTAAAGCTTACAGCATCCATTTCATCTAATTCTTCTACTTCATCTACCATTTCTTTTTTAGCATATTTTTTACCACAAGATTTTTCATAGATTTTTTCCATTTTCATTTTCTTTCTTTCCAAATCTTTGATTTCTCTCTGCATTTGTTTCATTTTCGTTTTATCAATTAATTCACTAAGATTTTCATCTTCTTGGATTGAACTAACTCTATCTACTTTTTCTTGAATATGATCATGTAAAAAATCTAATTGAGCCTCCATTTTTACTTCTTCAGCTTCTTTTCCTATTTCTGCTAATTTAGTATCAATAGATTCTTTTTTAGGTTTTTTAGCTTTAGCTGATTTGATAGCTTTATCTTTAGCTGCCATATAATCATCTGAATCTACATCACCATCACCATCATGATCTTTCCCTTTAGCTTCCATAGTTGTATCAGAATAAGATACTGCTGTACCTTCATCTTCCATTTCGTCCATAGGTAATTTTTTTTCTTCTTCTTTTTCAGCCATCATTTGACGAATCATGTTTCCTGATTGAGCAGCTAATGAATTTGGGTTACCTGATGTTACTACTTGACCTAATGATTCTTTTACTAATTCCATAGAATCACCACCATCTTTTAATTTTTCGCTAAACCCACTTCCACCATAAGTTTCACCATCACTTTGTTGTTGTTTACTTTCAGTATATCCTAAGCCTTTAATACCAAATTGACCTTCTTCTACATAATGTAATGGATTTTTAGCTAAATTTTTAGTTGCTAATTCCATGGCTTCGTCCAAAGTTAATTCTTTGTTATAATTAATTTCTAATTGGACACCACTTAATAATTCTTGAGCATTAACATTATTAATATTTTCTACTTTAGGATCATAATCATAATTATGGGAAGCAATATTTTCTACACCATCTGATATTTTATATGATCCTGCTAATTTACTGTCCATTTCATATTTTAACTTAGGATCAGCTTTAACCTTTTCTTCTTTTTCTAAAGTATTAGTTTTCATATCATCATTAACAAGAGGATCTAAAGTTCCACCCTCAGCTAAGAAATTTTCGAATTTAGATTCCCAGGCTTGTTTATTAGGATTAAAATCCTCAGATGTTAATTGTACTAGTGGTTTTAATGTCACTATTTTACCTAATTCTTCGTTAATTACTTCCTTTTCTTTTTTAGGATTAAACTTTTCTGTAAGTTTATTAAATAATTCGTTTGGTGTATTCTTCATAATTTATATTATTGTAATAATGTTTCTATATCGTTAAAATAATCATTTATCATATCTGTGCCTATTACAACAGCAAAACTTTCTGGATTATCTCTATAATATTTTATTGTTTCTATTTTAGCTAGTTTAATTGATTTCTTAATATTTTCAAATCTATCTTCTAATTTATCAAAAGCTACTATACGTTCCTCATGGAATTTAGATGCTTTATCTTCGTTTTCCTTTATATTACGGTTATACATATTAAAATAAATTTTTAACTATCATTCCTGATCCTTTTTGTACATAAGTACCATCTTTTGTTTTAGGAACTAACTTATATNTAAATTGTTTTGTATAAGCGCTATCAGTAACTCCATCAGGACCTGCTTTTGGTCCAGGGCCTAAATCTGCACCATCTCCTAAAGCACCTTCTCCTACTGAATACCCAAAAGAACTTACCATGCCTGAAGGTAATTTCATTTTTTGTTTGGATGAAACTTTTTTTGCTTTAGGTACTTTAGCTAATTTTTTTCTAACTATAGGTAATGCTTTTTCTTTTACTAATTTATATCCTAATTGTTTATAAGCTTCATCATCAGATTTAGATCCTTTTTTTCTAAAAGCATAAGGTGTATTATAAGCACCAGCAGCCCCAGATGTAGATACTTCATCAACTTCTCCCTCCATAGTCATTCTCTTATACTCGTCTGGGTACTCGTTACGGAGATGTTTTCTAATTTTGTTTCTTAAAAGTCTAGCTTCTTCGTATATTTTTCTAAACTCTTCATCTGATTTAGTTTTTGTATAGACTCCTTTAGCAGTTGAGACTAATTCTTCAACATCATCATTTAATTTATCAAATGCAGGTAGATCAACTACTTTCCAACCTACTTGACCTGTTTCACTATCAATAGAATTAACTACAAATTTAGTATCCCCATCTTTAGAATAAGATACATCACCAATTTTATAACCGCCTGTTTTAGCTAAATTGGGAGTAGGTGCTTCAGTAACTTTATATTTGTACGCCATTCGCTATTTGTATTTCGTTTATTAATTGNTAATAACGTAACAAATCAACTAAATTATNATCTCCAACTTTATCAGTTTTCTTTAATTCAGTTAAAAATTTAGATACTTCANTAATTTTTATTTGAGTAGCTTTATCTTTAATATTTTTAGTTTCTTTAACTAAAATATTTTTTAATTCGCTAATTTTAGTATTATAAAAGTTTCTTAAATCAGGGGTTGAATCTACTGAATTGATATATTCTTTAAGTACTTGTTTTTGATCATTAGTTAATGAATCATATTTATCATTAAATTTTTCTAATAATACTTTATATGTAAGGGTTCTTATGTCTTTATCATAAGTTGAAAATTCTTCAAGTACTGTTTGTTTTGAATCTTGAGTAACTTCTTTTTTAGTTAAATNTTCTAATAAAGTTATTTTATTATCAACTAATTGTGTAGGATTTGAAATAGAATTTGAATTGACATTTTCTATTAAAGTATATAATGATGCTAATTCTTTATAATTAGATATTTTAGAACCAAAAAAGGATTCTAAATTGTAATATTTTTTAATTTCATTAATTATATTATACTTTTGTTTTTTTAAAGACTTTCTATTAAATTTAGTAGATGCTTCTAATATAGTATCAATTACTAATGTAGCTCTGCCTTCAGTAATTACTTTAGATTTAAGTATAGATTCATATAGTTTGTATTCTTTACCTAAACTAGTATTAACAAAATATTCTTTTAATATATCTATAGCAGGTGAATTATCACCCTTAAGTGTATCCGCGGTAATTTGGCGTACTAGTAATTCAAATAGAATTCCTGTGTTTTTGTACTTTGAATGTTTTATTTTCATCAAAAAATATATTTATTTATAAATATTAAAAAATATTTACTTCTTTAATTGTTTTTCATCTAATAACGAAGTATTATCTTTATCTTCTTCAAAAACTAATTGTTTTTTACTAGCCTGTGGTATATTTTTAAACATATCTTTATTTTTTAAATATGTTATATGGGCACTTTCAAGTGCTAAAGGCCCACCATTAAATTTAGGTCTAATAGAATCAGAATCATTTTTATCTTTATTTTTCATACCCTTAACACCTAAACGATCTTTACCAAAATTATCATCCTGCGTATTGCGCTTAACATTAGTATTCTGTGGCCTACCTAATTTAGGATCATCTGCAGCGTATTTTTCTGGTTTTGGTACTGCTCCAGGATCAGTATACATTCTACCTGAACCATATAATGATGCTAAATCGTGAGGTGTACCATATGATTTACCTGTTTCTACTGGGTCATTACCTTCAGCTTCNATTTGTGCCATTCTAAACTTACGTTTGGCATCTTCTCTAGTTAAGTCCCTATATTCATCGTATTGATCTTCGCTAAATTGGTATACATTATCATAAATCCAGTCTGATGGTACTAAACCTTGAGCTAATAATTGCTCGGATAATTCAGTTTTAGATTTTAATAGTTCTATCTTTTCTTGTTCTAATACAATAGATGGACTAGACATATGAAGTGTAAAATTTGTTAGAGTTTCATCAGTATATCCTTGAGTATACAAATGGACTAAGGCAATTTTATTTAATTCAGATAATAATATTCTTTGAATTCTTTCAATTGTACGAGCAAATCTAATATCTTGTTGTGCTAGTGTAGATTTACCTTCTACACCCTCTTCATATCCCAAAAATGCTTTTGGTATTTTAAGTGCGGCAAATAATTTACCTCTTAAATACTCTACATCTTGAATACCATCATACTGTAACCCAGGTGTTGTTTCTATTTTAGTAGTAGCATCATTTCCTCTAATTGGAATATAAAAATCTTCTAACATATTTTGCATGTTATACTTTAAATTATATTCACCAGTTTTATTATCTTGGAATGGTGTACGTTTGAGTTGAGAAATAGTTTTTTGCATAAACGTTTCTATTTCATTTGGTGGAATAGAACCAACGTTCATATAAAATATTCGTTTTTCTGGTGCGCGGGCAATTCTATGAATTAACATTGCATCTTCCATTAAAACATACTGTTTGTATAATTTTCTAGCAGGTTCAATATAAGCTCTACCATAAGGTAAATAATTAACATCCGAAAGAAGTCTAAAGTGAGCCATTTCATAATTATCAAAGAAAATACCTGTTTCATTTTCTAAATTTCCTCCCCCTGCTCCTGGTACTGGGTACATACCAGAACTTAAATTATCCATCCCATCGGGTGAATATCTATATCTTATAGCAGATGGATTATTTGGGTCAAATGCTTCTTGTCTTTCTATATGATACGCAGTATAAGGTATAACATTATAAACACCATATTTTTCGGCAATTTCTAATTTTAGAAAAAAATCACCATATTTACACATTTGTCTAACCCACATCCAAAGATTAAATTCTACATTTAATACATCATAAAATAGGTTATATAATATTTTTTGAATATCTTCATTAGCACTTCTAATTTGAAGTACTTCACCCATATCATTTTTTAAGGTTGATTCATCAGCTAGTACATCTAAAGCAGATGCAATAATAGCATCCTGGTCCATTAAATCGTACTCTGAGTATAATTGAGGTCTTAAATACTGATAGTTTTGATTAAATTGAGCACCATAAAGCGAGGATGGACTAGTAGAATATATTCTATTATATCTATCAACTAAAGAATTAGTTTCTAATTCACCAGTAGATTGAATTTTACCACTATCTATTACTTTTACTTGATTACCACCAACATTTCTGATTATAACATCAGTTGAAAATAATCTTTTTAATCTTGAAAATACGCTTTTATCAGCCATAATTTGTGTTATTGTTATAAATATGAATTAGAAGAGCCATCTAATATCTTCTTTATTATTACCCATTGTTTGTTCGTAAGGATTTTTACCATTTTGGTTGCCCCCATAGCCTCCCTGATAAGGGGTTCTATTAACTGACATATTGCTTAATGCATTTTTAGTACCATCTAATCCTTTTTGTCTTAATCTTAAAGCAGTATCTCTAATATACATAGCTATACCAAAAGACATAACTAAATCATCATTATATCCAGACTGTGCTTCTGCTCTATTATTACGCCAAATAAAAGTTTTCATTTCTTCTATTAATCTTTTTGATTGTATTGTTACTCCTTTATCACCAATATATTCTTGGAATTTACCTATTACCATAGGACGTGTTCTAGAAGACATTGTAAAACCAGGAACCATTTTTGAGTGGTCCTGATATTTATCAAAATACGAACTTGCTCCTGGGGAGTCACTCTTTTGTGAATAGTAAAGGTTAGGATATTGTCTGTCTAAAGCTACTTGTATAGTTGCCCAACCTATATTAGCATTTTCTATTACTAACATTGCTTCATTATATTCTGTAGCTAGTCCTACTAGTAAGTGTCCAAATTCTTTAGTACCTAATTGTCCTTTATATTCTGCAACTTGTACATTATTTTCAACATCTATTACATGACATGCAGAATAGTCTTTTCCATCACCACGAGCAACATCAGCCACAACAACATAATCTCTTGTGTAGTCAGGTGATTCCCAAACCCATAAATTTTGATCTGCACCTCTTCTTTCCATAGGATCTTTTACGTATGTTTTTTCATAAAAATCTATATATTCAGGATAAAATACTATATCACCAGATGTACTAAAATCACAATCACACTCTTGTGCAGCCATTCTAGGATCACCTAATAACTCATCCTGTTGATCTCTCCAATTTTGATCTCGTTCTGGGTGGACAAACCAGGGTAATTTAATAGGTAAAAATTGATTTTCGCTAGATTCTGCTCTAACCCATGTTTGGTGGAACCAATTACCTGTACCATAGGGTGTAGATAGTGCTATACAACCACCACCAGTTGCTAATGTTTGTTGGGCTGATGCCCAAATTTCACCTATATTATCAATAAATGCTGCTTCATCAATTAGTAGTAAAGATACTGCTTCAGATCTACCTGCATCACTTGAAGCTGATGTTGCTTTAATTTGTGACCCATTTGTTAATCGAAGTGTTAATTTATTATTTTCAGAGGCATCTATTTTAAGCCATGAAGGTAAATTTTCGTACATAAATTTTACCTTTGTAACCATATTTTTAGCCGTTTCTTGCTTGGTTGCAATACATAATATATTTTTATCTTTATGGAAAGTCATCATCCATAATGAATAACCTGCTGATAATGTTGATATACCTAATTGTCTTGACTTTAAAATAATCGAATATGGATTATCACGCATTAGCGTTAATACTTTTTCTTGAAATGGGTATAAATTGAATTGTATGCGACCACGTTGGGGATGCTGTATATAACAATATTTACGCATAAAATGCACTGGGTCCTGAGCGCATTTAAGGTATTCTTGTCTTATTACTTTTTTTATATCTGACATATATTATTTTAATAAGAATATTGCTCCTATAACAGCTACTAAACCTGCTCCACCCATTAGTTTAGTTTTAACTTTTTGTTTTTTTAAATCTAATTGGAGTCTTTTAGATAATTCTTGGGAAAGGGCTAGTTGGTCTGTTTTAGTAAGCATTATATATTCAAAATTCCCTACTTGGGAATTTAGGTTAAAAATAATACTGTCTTTTAAAACAACTTTTTGTTCTAATAACCTTATTTTACTTACACTAAGAGATAATTCTTCTTTTATACCATCACCCGTAATTAAATCCTTAATTACTAGTTTTGCTATTGGTTTTTTCAATTGAATCGATGTACTGTCCGTAACGTTCTGTGAAAAACCTTTCAAGCTCATCATCATCAAAAGAATCAACGGCATTAACTTTTTCATTTACTTTCCATTTTAAAGTTTTTATTCTATTATCTTTTAAATCAATCTGCTGATCTAATTTTGATACTTGATTATTTAAAGTATCAATTTTAAAAGTCAATTCATCATTTATGTAATGTAACGAATCGACTTTTTGTTCTAATGCTACTATCTTAGCATTGTAATCTTCAGTATAATCTTCTTCATTAGAAAATAATAGCCAAGCTATAATAACTAATAAAATAACAATCTTTAATGAATATAAAAACCTTTCGTTAAATTTCATATCTATTTATCTATAATACTCTCTAACTCTTTTTTTAATTTAGTTTTATCTTTTAAGATTTTAACTAACTTTTCTTTTTCTTCACCTTCAGCTTTAGAATACTTTTTAGCTAATGACTTCATTTCACGAGTTAATAAAGCTAATTCTTCTTTTGCTTTTGCTAAGCCTTTAGTTTTTTTAAGATCTGCTTTAGTTGGTTCTTTATCTTCATTTTCTTTCATCGAACNTCTTTTAACAATAGCATCATATGCTTTGCCAACATCACCTTTATATAATTGGTCTACTATTTTTTTACCTAATTTTTCTAACTGACTATCATCTAAAGAATGTTTTTTACCAAATCCTTCTAAATAAGACATGCCAATATCTAAATAATCATAAAAAAAGTCTTCACCTTTTGGTGTTGCATCTTCTTCAATACCAGCTTCTTTTTTAGCTGATTCTAAATCCTTAATAGCAGCAGTTAATTCTTTAGTTTTTGCAATTTCTGCATCAGTATCTTCAGATAATGTAGAGATAATATTTTCTCTGATATAATTTTTTAATTCAGATTTTTTCATTACAATAGGGTTTTATTATAAATATGTTAAAGGCCTGTAATATTTAATATTTGCTGAATACGTTCCTCTGTAGATCCAGATATTTTTTCTACTTTACCCGCTTTATGACCATGTCTTTTAATTAATGTTGTAATAGTAAAATCAATTAAATCTCTATAATGTTCATCTGTTTCACGTACCCCATTATCTTCAATATCTATTCCATAAGGAGAAATGTAAAATATAAAATCATAATCTCTAACAAATTCACTAGCATATGCTTCAAAAGCTTCTTTATCTTGATAAGGTATTGATTTTGCATTTAAAGTAAATGCCATAACATCAAGTATAGTTCTATCTGTAATTATGTTATCATGCATTAATTCACCACAACGTTCAGCTAAAAATACAGTTTGTCCTTTTAATGTTGAATCAGTATTTAANGGAATACCTAATGACATTAAATGTTGACTACGTTCTGTTGCAAATTTATAGTCCTTAAATTGATCTAATTCTTTTAAAGCATTTACTAATGTAGTTTTGCCTACACTCATTGTACCACATAAACCTATTTTCATATTTTAGTTTCTATAATCTGAAAGTGATGCTTTCATTGATTGGTTTTTATAATAAGGTAATCCCTCTCTTTGTTGTCTTGCTTCATTCCATTCTTCTTTACTCATTTTAATACCATATAAATGATATTCACCCCTTTTCTCAACACCTTCGGGAATTAAAGCATGTCCCTCCCAGTTATGAAGTTTTCCATCCCAAACGTATGCAATAGTACCGTCTGCTTTCTTTAATTTTTTACTCTGTGGAAATGGTGTTTTTTCTACTTTAGCCATAATATTATTATTTATCGTAAATATACGAAATTTATACGTGTTTTCCTAATTTTCTAATATATGTTCTGCAACATAAGTCCCTTGTGCACCGCTTACCGTTATACCTCTAGCTGATAATGCATCGCCAACAAAGTGTACGTTGGGATACTTGGTGAGGGCTAAATTGGTATAATCGACAAGCGGCTCAGGAGAAAGATATTTTACTTCAGGCACATAAATACCCCAATCATCTTTAAGTGTTGGGAATACTTTTTTCATGTCTTCAATAAAATCCAATACATACCAAAAATATGGTTGCATTGCTTTAGCTATTTCATGCATTGTATCTACTTTAATTGCTGATACATCTACACCTTCTGATGTTGTTGATGGTTCTCTAGTTGGACTATAATATAATCCTGTACCATCTTTTTGTAATTTATTTACTACATCTCTGGACCATTCAAATGGTTTTTCAATACCTCTAACTTCCATTAGTATACCAAAATTAGTCATATCATTTCTAAACTTCTCATCCTTTTTAGCATGTCCATTATATGAATGATTACCATATGTTTCTTCTACAGCTACATAAGCTGCATTGTTATTAGTACAAAAGGAACGAAGTGATACTCCTGCTTCCTCAAATTTTCTGTATAATTTAAAATCATAACTTATATCAATTAATTTTTGAAAGTGTTTTTGTGGTGCTTCAAATCTAACACCTATTTGTACTGGTTTTGGTTCGGTAGGTAATTNATACTGTTCTGCTAATAATTTACCAAAATCAATACCTGATTTGCCTACACCAAAAATAAGTTTATCATATTTTAGTAATCTTGTATTTTGAGCATTAACATAAAATACTGAACTATCATCAAAATCAATAGCTGTTACTTTAGTTTCCCATAAAAATTCAACACCACCATCAACTAAAAAGTCATACCAATTTTTACCTATTTCATGTAAATAATCTGTGCCAACGTGCCATACAGGGAATAATCTTAACCCAAAATATGGTTTAATAAAATCTGGTTCTGCTATTGGGTTTGAACATTGTACTTCTTCTGGTTTTGGGTGGAAACGTTTAAAATTATCAATCACTTGATCAAATAATTCCATTGCTTTTTCTTCACCACAATATTTAGATAATTGTCCTCCAATTGAAGTATGATAAGTTAATTTACCATCAGACCAACCTCCTGCTCCTAGGAAGCCTGTCATTACCTCTTCATATGGTCTTAAATATGGATCTTTACCCATATCAATTATGGTAATTTTACCTTTAAAACCATTATCAATTAGTTTAGTAGCAGCGTTTACATTTGCTACTCCTGCTCCAACCATTACTACATTTTTACTTGCCATAAAATCTATTTAAAGTGTTACACATTCCTGCTACTCCAAAACTAGCACCATGTTTTTTGTTTTGTTCTAAAAAAAACATCATTAATCTTTGGAATGAATTACCTTCACTTTTTTTTACTAAGTAGAATTCTTTATCTATATTCATTTGTCATTTATTTTAATACGTTAATATACGAACTAAGAATGGCGTCTCCAAATGAGACGCCACAGATATCTGTTTATTTTTTAATCGCGACAGGCTATGAATCTGTCTATATGTTATTTATTTTAAAGATTAGTCCATGGCATCAACACCAAATTCTATTCTAATTTCGTCTATCACA
>JGI24540J26637_10001222_pt1 | contig 11298 bp, 6 predicted proteins | sample NorSeaMetagenome_FD_26637 | JGI IMG/M metagenome (IMG submission 26637) | reverse complement strand
GTTTTTGTTGTTTAAAACATCCTATTTATGCTAAATTCCATAAAAATGGCAAGATATTGCCGCTTTTGTTCGTCAAAATGTACATAAAACAATAATAAGGGGATTGTAGGACACCTTTTTTGCTTGTTAGTGGTTACCACTAATAGCGAAATATTTTTCCCTCACAGGCGTGGAGGTATGACCATGGTTGCAATTAACTCTAACCCANCAGCGGCGCAAACAGCGAGTGCGCTTTACCGCAATGATCGTATTATAGATGGGATTATTGANCGGCTATCTACCGGTAAACGTATTAATTCTGCAGCAGATGATCCCGCTGGGCTAGCCATTTCTACGCGGCTAACCTCTCAAGTTAATGGCCTTAATCAAGCGGCTAGAAACGCCAATAACGCCATTTCTATGGTACAGATTGCAGATAATTCTGCTGATACCATAACCAATATTTTTCAGCGCATGCGTGAAATTGTGGTTCAAGCTGCAGACGGCTCAAACAGCGCTAGCGATGTTGCTCTCCTCAACACGGAATTTACCGCCCTGGCTCAAGAGACTGATCGCCTAGTGGACACCACTAGCTACAATGGTAGAAATATTATTGATGGCAATGCTGATGAGAGTGGTGGCAGCTCTGTGACGTATCAGGTGGGAAGTAACGCGGGGGTAGAACAGACGCTGACGATCGATTTTGGCGATCTTAACCTCACAGATGCTGGTTTAGGGGGTAATTTTTCCTCATGGAAAACAGCCGGTCTAGGCAGTAATCTCAATACCACATTGACCGATATTGACACCGCTATTAGTGCGGTTGCCACTCAACGCGCAACCTATGGCGCTTCGCTAAACCGATTGGAGTATGCAGTTGACAATTTGCACTCCTCGTCTTTAGTAACATCGGTCGCCAGAGGCCGCATTGAAGACACTAACTATGCTGCTGAAACCGCACGACTGGCAAAACAACAGATCCTTGAGCAGGTAGGCACTGCTCTGTTAGCCCAAGCTAATATGGATGCTAAGTCGGTATTAAAACTACTGAGTGCAAACTAGTAAGTGTATGTCGGTAGTGACCGGCGCAAAACTATAGCTCTCTCATTCACCGCTTATTTAGTTCTTGTCATAGGCACTGGTAATAACATCTATCTGACTTTTCATGTAGTCTCGGGTGTTATTTAGGCTATTCATGAGTGTTTCCATGGCCGTAAACTGAGTCAAGTAACGCTGATATAACACAGCCATGCGCGCTTCCAGCTTAGTCAGCTCAGCCTGATAACTCTCTTCATTTTTGGTCAAGGCTGCTGTTCGGTTGGCAATTAAACCATTTTGAACATCACCGTCCAGCGTAGAGGCAGACAAACCATTAATAATCGTAGCAACATCTTGTCCTAGACCTTTAGGAGCCAAGCCGAAAAGACTTTGATTAGTCGTATCTGCGGTTAACATGGTGACCACATCGTCCCAGTTTGTAGCGATCAGGGTGTCATATTTAGCTTCATCAAACTGCAATTTACCGTAGCGATCAACACTAATACCCAGATCACGTACCGCATCAACCGTTCCACTAGCCGTAGAGGAACTGGCCGTTAACGCGTTATAAATGCGGCTCTGAACGGAGCGAAGCAATGAGCCCTCACCCGCCAGAGATAGGCCTGCTTCGACAGCTTCATCAGTATTGAGCTCATCAATTAAAGATTCAAGGTCGTTATAGGAAGTAATAATGTCCTGCAAATTAGTTTTTAACTGGCTCTTGTCGCGAGTAATGGTCAAACGCGCAGAATCAAATACCGTCTCGGTTCTGTATTTGGTTAAATAGGTAGGTCCGCTCGGTGTACCTGGCGTGCCTGGCGTACCCGGAATCAGTCCACGGTCTTCAATAATGGTATGGCGTAGCGGCTGCTCGGTAGCAAAGGTTGCTCCGTCATTGTTCGAACTCGTGTATTCTGAGTCATTGCGACTGCGTCGCATCTGCAAGGACAGACTATCGCCTATGGCCGGTGACGTTTTTGGTGTCAAAATAAGGCCGCTTGAGTCCGACGAAATAGTGTAATCAAAGTCAGCATAGGCATGTCTTGCAAACCCATTACTGTTAGTGCCCGCAGTGGCTCCTTGCAGAGCAGTGACCAAGCCGGCAATGGTTTCAGAACCCGCGGTACCAATGGTAGAGCGCTCAACCATTATGGTGTCACCGTCGTTATCGGTAAAGCTGATGTAAGCTCGATCATCAATCGAATCACTATCAGCATAATTTTCAATACGACCCGATAAAAGATCCGCTTGCAATTGCGCATCACTCCAAGCAATTCGGAATGTACCGCCACCTGTGGTTCCAACCGTGCTATTAATAGTGCCGGTGTTAGAGTAATTGCCTGATCCTGGCGTTGTTGGAGTTGACTGTAATGCAGTGTAACTANCCCCGGTNGCNCCNGTTAAATTACCTAAATTANTCAAATTATAAAGGCTANTGGAGGAGCTAGATGTGCGNTTTGCGCTAAACATGGCCATGCCAGAATCAGGGTTTCTTGGNGTGCCCTGCGGTGTAAACACGATTCCTTGGCCAGTACCNGAGAGCGCCACGGTAAAACGAAGATCATCTGCCGCTCCGTTATCNCCACCGACGCCATTATTGTTTNAACCNAAGTTAGCTGGNTAGTCTTGATCTGCCTGAATAGCGGCTATTAAGCCCGCCAAGGTCTCTGTNCCTGGGGCTCCATTTTGGGTCTCAGCGAGTGAGCCCANGGCCGCGGAACCAGACGTGGCCGTNCCTCCTAGTGTGCTGCCATAGGGGTAGACATCNCCTGGACCACCATGGGCACCTGAGGTCCCTGTGGTCTCCCACTCTTCGCCGTCTTGGTTAGTTGAACTAGCACCGGACCGGCGCGCTTCAAAAGTGCCGGANCCNAGTGAGCGGCCATCTTTCAGCGTNAAAATCAAGCCATTGCCATCATAACCGACCGTGTAATCAAAATCTGAATAGCTGCTTGTTGCGGGATCACTGCCGCTCACCGCGGTGGCTACCTGAAGGGTTTCAGCCAAATTCTTGATAGTCTCGTCGCCATCACCACCATAGTCACTTCGATCTTTCAGTTCAGCACCACTGCCATCATCGCGAGATACCATGATGGTGTTGCCATTAGTGTCAGTAAAACTAATATAGGAATGGTCATCAGTTTGATTGGGGTAGTTACCATGAATAGCGCCCCTCAGCATGTCTGTCTGAAGTTGCGCGTTGGTATAGGCAAAATTCACTGTAGATTCGTTAGCAGTGCTCCAGACTGGGCTCGTGGCAGAGCTCACTAGTACACTGGTAACCGTTGGGTCAGTGACGCCCTGCTTAGGGGTAAATATCAGAGTGCCATCGGCTGATTGACTAATGGTGAAATCAAAGTCATCGTAATCGCTCGTTGCCGGAGTACTTCCTGCTTGAACAGTGGCGTTCTGCAAATCGGCTGTAAGAATATTTCGCCAATAGCTACTAAAGTTGNTGCCCCCGTTATCATTCTGGTTGGCTTCAATCATCAGAGTATGGCCACTGCCATCTGTAATGCTTACATAGGTATTACCAGACGCATTTTTATTAGTATTGAGCGCACTGGCAAGATCACTATTGCTTAAACTTAAGGTAAAAGTACCTGTGCCGTTATCAACTTCAGTTACTGTGCCCCGAACATTGTCAATTAGAAGCTCTTCGCCGGAATTTTTAGTCACTTCAATTTTTAGTGCCTGACCATTTAATGCAGAATTAGACACACTACTGTTTAGTGTTACTTCAGTAAGAGCATCTATATCTGACGTACCGGAAACAGTTCCTATTTCAGTTGATCCCGCATAAAGTTTAATGGTGTAGTTTGCATCTGGCTGATGGTCATAATAATTAAGATCGCCAATGTCTAGCTTAAATTGATAGGTACTAGCGCTGTTATAGGTCTCGCCCAATACTTGAGAAACTGTTGCACCGTCACTGTACAAATAGGCCGTGTTACTTCCAGTAGTAGTTGCTTCAACCGGGGCCTCTCCAGGNTTATAAGCGCCACTATCGCCACCGGAAGTATTAACCGTCCAACCGGTGATCACTGAAGAGGTATAANCATAATTAGAAAGACTTTGACTTTCAAAACTAGGATTTGTGATGCTGATTAATCGAGTACTTGTACTNGANGTGCCACCACTTAAAGTCCGGATTTCACTGGCTAATATGTTGTGGTCGCGGCCGTAGTCATCAGTAAATATCAGCGCGCCGTCACCATCGCCACTTCCGCCAGTAGTAATAATACTGGCCGCCACATCAGCGCGCAGCTGGGCCTCAGTATAGCCATATTCGTAGGAGCCACTGTTAACAGAGTTAATAGTGCCACCGGTATAATCTGTGTAGGTATCATCGGTGCCACCGGTAGTAGCACTGCCAGTGCCTGCCGCAAAGGACGCCGCCTGGGCTGTGGCCACGTATCTCTCAATCGTTTCTCCGTCCGCCGTAGTGGTTCCGTTTGGCCAAAATCCACCTAGACCGTTTCGAGGAAGGACCATTGATCCGCCAATTCCGTCATACAAAGTGACAGATCCCAAATAATCAGGATCAGCGGAATCATCCAGATAATTATCAATATCTGAATTATTTAACGGACTCACATCATAGACGGTAATGTTTGCTGGATCAGAACCGTAGGGGTTGGCAATAGTGGTGGCGGTGTACCCAGAACCTGGGCCCCCTGTTGGACCTGCACCTAAATTTTGTCCAACATAGGCCGCCTTAGGGGTAAACCGGACTGTATTAACATTTTCTTGGCTAATGTCGTACGCATAGCCAGTGTCAGTGCCAGTGCCAGATCCATTACTCAGAACCATGTGAGGTACCGAGGTAACGCGCCTAGTTGTCGAATTAAGCTGAAAAGTCGTACCTTCTATGACATCAGATATAACATTACTACCACGATTAATTAAAAGTCCTTCGTAGCCTATCTCTGCATCTTGGGCCGCTTGTAGCACATTTGAGGAGACATCGAAACCAAGACTATTGGTAGCAACACTGCTGCTAGTAGCTACAGAGAAGCGTCCATCAAGTCCCTCTGCGCCAGAGAGGACAATGCGATAATCATTACCAATACCACTCACATCCAATAAGGCTGCGGTGATCCCTGTATCTGCATCATTAATAGCAGTGACGATACCCGCCAGTGTGTCGTTACCGGCACCAATTTTAACAATAGTGTCAGTAGGGGCATTAACCGAGTTAACCCCTAGAACTGAACTACTAGCGGTTTGTCCCGAACCATTGAGTGTAAACGTTGGCGTACTAACAACCCCATCGCTTTTATAGTCAAACACTAGACTGGTAGAGGTCGCAGAGACGGTAAATTTTAAATTGTCATAATCACTGGCATCTTGAATAGCCTCTGCCATTTGTTGNGCAGAGGTTACCGAGACATTTGTTTTAGTGATGGTAGCACCAGTATCCGATCTAGTTGCCGANGTGATCGTACCAATAGCGTTGGCTTTTTGAACAAATGTTAGCTTATTGTCATCAACCACTGCAGTAGTCTGAAAATTTGTAGAAGCGTTGCTGTTAATGGCATTGGCTAAGTCCTGAAGAGTCAGCGCACCCAAGGGAATCGGCAGTCCAAAGGTAGTCATGTCGGCTAAGCCGACAGTGACCGTTTCATCGCTACCTGAGCCATTGCTACCTGCAACAGATATAGAACCAGTGCTAGCTAAGGCCGTTTGTAACTGTGCTTCTGTAATAGAGAGTTCGTAGTCAGTGCGAACTGAAAAATCAGTGGATGCAATACTGACTGTGGTGGTGCCATCGGATACTGCTAGGGAATCTGAACCGGCACTGCTTGGGGTAAAGGTGTAACTTGCGGGGGACCCATTTACCGGGGCTGCACTAATAATCCCCTGGGCAATGTTGCCAATGCTATAGGACGCTGATCCGTCGACGCTAGCAATAGCCGATGCTATCTGTGCTGAAGCGCCTGCCGTAGTCTGCACAAAACTAATGCCCTTGGTACGATGANCCTCTGCTGAGGAAAAGTTGCCCGCAAACCCAGCNTTAGCAGAAATGTCGTTATTAATGGCTAAAATGAGTCCTTCAAGACTTGCATTTTCAAAGGTGTAAATACCAGCACCTTCCAGCGACTCCATGGCTATGTCAATTTCAGCCTGAGTAATTTGAATCGTATTGCTACCGTCAGAGTATTCTATATACGCCGATGTGCCATCGCCGACTGCTTGCAATTGCGCAGTGGCTATAGAGTGTTCATAGGTCCCGGTGCGTGTCACTCCAATGGAAAGAGTAATATCAAAAGCGGCACTGGCATTCACATTACCGCTGCTTGTCTGATAGCTATTGGATGCAACACGTTGATTTTCAGCTAGCTGATAGACATTGATATCATAGCCACCCTCTGGTGCATCNTTGGTTACACTGAGAAAAGAAACCGCATTCTCGTTGGAGCTTTTACCCGCTGTCGAGTAAATTTCATTGGCGTCGTTAATTTTTTCAAAAGAGCTTGCAAGGATGTCTAGCTGCGATGAGATTAGTCCATAGCCCGATATCTTGGCTTCTGTTTTGTCAATTTTCCCCTGCAGTGCATATTCTGCTGGAAGCTTTTCTGCATTGGTTAAATTTGTAGCTAATTCTTGTACATTAATGCCCGACCCTGAGCCAAGTGTTAGTAGTATGGAAGATCCTATACTGCTCTTAGTTGCCGCAGTCGATGACGCGGTGGCAGTAGAATCAACGCCGGTAGTGGTGACCATTCAAAAACCTACTTAATATAGTTGAACAAACTGAGTTGCGAAATTTGTGCGAAGCTTGCCTGAGCCGCCTCAAGCGATAACATTTGTGCTGACATTTCGGTGATAGCAGTTGTGTAATCAAGCGTTTCTTCAGCCGATAATAATGTTTCATAACGAAGCTTAACCTCTCCTAATGTAGATCTATGAGACTCTACGACGCCCATTCGAGCACCAATGTTGGTAATCGCTCCTGCCATGTCATCGCTTAATATGCCTACCTCTGCCAGTGCCTGCTCAATTCCCGCACTGTTATCACTGTTTAATGCCGCCACAAAATCATCAATGACTTGAAAGAACCCTATACTAGTGCCCGCCCGGTCAACTGATGTAAACACATCACTACCGGGACGATTAACATCGATGCGTCTGTGCTCAGATATGTCCACAGCAATGTGTTGCTGGTTCCCTGTGTAGCTGACAATCCCAGTGTTGTCTTCGGTAAAGGACGCACCTTTAACGTTAGATCCAGAAAAAATGTAGTTGCCGTTTATATCTTGCTGATTGGCCTGTGACAAAAGTTCTTCGCGCAGTGTTGCTACCTCGGTAGCGATTGCAGATTTATCAAACGCTGCGGTAGATCCATCATTACTGAGCAAAGCCAGCTCTTTTATACGCTGTAATATGTCGGCACTTGAAAGAACCGTGGACTCTTCAATATCTAATCGATTAGAGAGACTATCTAGTGTTGATTCGTAAACATCTTGGCGACTGAGGGCACTATTCAAACGTTGGATAACAGCTGATTTTTCAGCATTGTCACTGGGCTTTACAGACTGTTTACCTTCACCAATTTGTGCTTGAAGATCGGCAATTTTAGTCTGCTGCCGTGTCATTTGATTAACGGCTTGGCTAAATAATTGTTGGTTGGATATTCTCATTTGTTATGCTCTTAACCCACACCGATTTAATAAATGGGTGTAATTTCCGTATTGATGAGCCGCTCTTATCGCGCTTCTGTAAGGCAGAGAAACGCCTAAATAAATTGACCTACATAGATGATCGACACAACTCTTATAAACTTTAGTATTGAATCTGCAAGCATCTTGTTTTGAGTATTTAGTATTCATCTAAGCGCTCGTTAACGGACGGCTAAAATAGAGTCAAATAATTTCTGAGACACTTGAATGATCTGTGCAGATGCCTGAAATGCTTGCTGGAATTTAATAAGATCGGCCGCTTCTTCATCGAGGTTAACACCCGATATCCTGTCTTTCGCTGCAACGGATTGATCATAGATAACCTGTAACGCTTCTCTCGACATTTTTGCTAAGGTCGCTTGGCTTCCTATTGTTGTAACAATGTCGGTGTATCCCTGATTAATGGAGCCTCCGCCCAACATCACATCTTTAGTTTGCAGTCGCGCCATTAACAACATATTGCGATTATCGCCAGCACTATCCGCATTAAGAACAACCGCTAAACTGTCACCGTTCCCTGGTGTTCCACTGAGGCTAAGGGTAACTCCCGCATAAGTAATTGTTCCATCTGCCGCTGGTGTATAGGGGTCCCCAGCTATTGTATATCCACTGGCTGTGGTGTACGTGAGAGTAAACGTTCCAGGGGTCGCGCCCGCGGCGATCGATTCGACCTCAAGTTCCATATCTCCTTGATTTGTCGAATTAGGCGCCACACGCAACAAGCCTGCGGCTGCAATTTTGTTACTATCGGTGTGTAAAAGACTAATACCTGCCGCCCCACCAAGCGCTGCATCAATCGCAAATAATGCTGTCCCTCTGTCACCATTGAGGTCTACCCCTGTGGTCTGGATAGCATTAACTTCTGTGGCAAAGGTGCTGGCTAGATCATCAAAACTGTCAATAGCGGGTGCTAGGACTTGACTACGAAAGTTGAGTAATCCTCCAAGCGCGCCACCAGTAACAGAGCTGCTTGCACGACCTGAACCATAGGCCGCAACAATCTCTACTTTTCCGGGCTGTGTCGGGTCAAAAACAGTGCTGAACCTATTTGCCGCATTACCATCGACGACTATAGAGCCAACGCTGCTGTCCAATCGAACATCAACTGCGCCGGATGCGCGCTCACTAATATGAATTTTAGCTATATCTGCAAGCTCCAAGAGTACTTTATCTCTTGAATCTAAAAGCATAGAAGGTTGGTTTTTTAAGAGGATATTTTTATCCAATTGCTGATTAATCGACTGCAACTGTTGTGTCAGATTATTGAGATTTTGTACGTTTAAATTAATTTCTGACTGTGTTTGCTGTTCTATATCACTTAATTGCCCTGCTAACTCGTTAAATCTAACAGCAACGCTGCCGGACTCGGTAAGAAAGGTATCACGCAATATCCCAGAAGCGGGATCTGTACTGAGGTCTCCCGCCGCCATAAAAAATTTGTCTAGCGCCCCTGATAAACCTGCAGATTCAGAACCCATGATGTCAACAATTCGGTCGGCATAGGTGATCAACTGGCTCTGTGTAGAAAGCTCGCTATTGCTCTGCCGCAAATTGTTCTCAGTAAAATTGCTGAATGAGCGAATTACTCCATCTAGATTAGCGCCCGTTCCGATAAAACTAGTACCCAGTTGGTCCGGAATGTTCTCAGAAGTCTCCACACTCTGACGACTATATCCATCAGTATGAAGGTTTGCGATGTTGTTGCCCACGGTAGTCAGCGCTGACTTGTACAGCTGAGAGGCACTGGCTCCAATAGTAAGAAGATCAACCATCTGATTGGCCCTTTAGTTGTCTAATTGCCATAGTATTCAGAGGCATTGGCGCCGCTTCTCTTGCAGGCATGGCAAATTCGCCCTGCTCATAAGCCTTTACAGCCTTGGCGACATTAGTAGGCCCCACTACCTGATTGCTCAACCAATCGCCCAACCCGAAAAGACCGGTTTGCGACATAGTTTGCGAAAGCTCTTGATGATACATTTGCTCAAAAGAGTCTCCTCCACTGGACTGCATAAGATCACCTTTTAGAGGCTCATTTGCTTGCCGCATGGATTTAAAAATCATCTGAATGAACATCGCTTCAAATTGACGACCAACCTCTTGCGCAGCATCTTTCTGATCGAGTCTTGCTCGCGCTTTTAGCTCGCCTAATCCAGCGAAGTCGAGGTGTGTTTTTGCTGACATTTGAATATCTTGCATCTAGATCACCACTAATTCTGCGCGCAAACTACCCGAACTCTTTAAAGCTTCCAAAATAGCAATCAAAGAAGAGGGGCTCGCGCCAACCTGATTAACAGCATCAACAATTTCCCGCAGATCTACTCCCGGTTGAAACAAAAACATAGGATTGGTTTCTTCACTGATCATAATTTCAGTATTTTGAATATCTGTTGTTTCGCCTTGACTAAATGGGGTGGGCTGACTGACTTCATTGGTTGCGGATATTCTGACCGAAATGCTGCCGTGAGTTACCGCGACCGCGGTGACCCTAACATTACGATTGATCACCGCTGTCCCCGTTCTAGAGTTAATAACCACTCTTGCTGGAGCCTCACCCATTTCTACATCAAGGTTTTCAATCATGCTTAAGAATGCCACTCGCTGAGACATGTCTTTAGGGGCTTGGATTGCTACCGACACACTATCAAGGGCTTGCGCGGTTCCATCCCCAAATGCTTTATTAACAGCTTCCGTTAGCGCATAAGCCGTTGAAAAATCAGCTTCGCGTATATTCAGAACAATATGATCGGCTTTATCAAAAGGGGTTGGCACCAACCGCTCGACTGTCGCACCATTTGGGATACGTGCGGAGGTAGGAATACCGACCTGAACGCTGCTGCCTGCGCCCTCAGCCGTAACACCGACGATACCTAACGGGCCTTGAGCAATAGCATAGGTCTGCCCATCTACACCTCTTAGTTGTGTCATGATCAACGTCCCACCGCGCAACGACTCTGCTACGCCAATGGCTGCAACATTAATGTCAACACGCTGACCTGGCTTTGCAAATGGTGGCAACTCAGCAGTGACCATGACCGAAGCAACATTGTCCACCTTTAGCTCTTTAGTGGCGTTTTGTGCCGCTAACGCGGCAAGCTGATCCCCTAAATCAAAATCGCTTACTGGGCCATCTACGCTCACACCCAGACCTGACAAGGTGGTTTTTAATGCTTGTGCCGTAATAGGCAGATCCTTTCCATCGCCTGTTCCTTGAAGACCAACGACTAGTCCAAAGCCAATTAATTTATTGGATCGTACCCCCGCTACGTCAGTGAAATCTTTTATCCGATCGGCGGTGGAGGAAAAACTAGCCATTAACATTAAAGCGAAGAAAATTATTTTAAATGTCGACATTACACGAGCTCCTTAAGCTTGTTTAAAATGGCCAAAACTTATAAAGCAACCCAGTACCCCAAGAGGGCCTAGATGCTGCGGCTAAATCGCCTGTACCGCGATACGAAATTTGAGCATGGGCGATACGCTGTGACAGTACGGTATTATCCGGCTGTATATCCGCCGGCCGAATAATTCCCTTCACCTGAATAAACTCGCTGCCTTCCGTTAGAGCTAGTTGTTTCTCACCCACTATTACTAAGTTGCC
>JGI24540J26637_10001221_pt1 | contig 11304 bp, 9 predicted proteins | sample NorSeaMetagenome_FD_26637 | JGI IMG/M metagenome (IMG submission 26637) | reverse complement strand
CCCCCCGTATCCACCACTATAATCCTCATCCATCGTCCCATCCCCTATCGCGATTCGCTTCACTCATTGCAGATGGCCCAGCGCGTCCTCAACGCTTCATCGGACTCCTCCAACCCCCTTGAGGCCCACATGCTCATCACAGCCGTCAACATCATGAGCAAGGGCAGGGACGTCGTGGAGGACATCGGAAATCTTTACACCGGGCTCAAGGAGCACGAGAGGGGCAACGCAAATATCTACTACGAGGCCGCTCGCCTCTTCTCCCGTCTCTGCGGTCGTAACAAGGGCGTGCTACAATTCACCGTCAAGATGGTCAAGGACGCAATATCCACGGACCCCAACAACGCCAAGTACCACTGCGAGCTGGCCTACCAGCACAGGCTTCAGGGGCAGGTGAGGATGGACGAGGAGCGAAGTGACGAGTGCATTATATCGCCGTCTTACATAACGAACAAACTTCCGCTCATCGCTTCGCTCCTCGCCTAACCGATCATTCCAACCCTTTTCGCGATTCGCTTCGCTCATCGCAGTACGGCCTCGCCCTGGACACTTACAGGGACGCTGCCAAGCTCGACGAGAGCAGCTCTGACGCTATGATCGGTAGCATGTACTGCCAGATCATGCAGGGGGGACTAGAGGATGCGGAGCAGCAGCTCGAATTCCTCAGCGTTGTGCAGGGGGACTCGGACCAGAACTCAGAGGTGACATTCATGAGGGCACTCCTTGCGGTCAGGAAGGACAGGTGAGATTGGACGAGAAGCGAAGGGCAGCGGGAGCGAAGCGACATCAGCATACCTCCAACCTGCATATCTAACAATCTTCTGCTCCTCACCCCGCTCCTCACCCCAGGGACAATGAAAAGCACCTAATGCTACTCGACGAGACGGTCGAGAAAAAGGACAGGGAGAACCACGAGCTCATCTGCGACGACGTTTTCGACGAGTACAAGAACCTCAACCCCGACTTCATGGTGGAGATCGCCAAGGAATATCTCCAGCACCTCCACTCCCCGGCGAATGTCATGACGGGAGGCTCCGCGGACAACATTCCACCCGCCGTCGTTGCCGGCCTCGGCTTGCTCAAGAAGGCGACTTCCAGGGTCCCCGCCCTCCTCGACGCCCACCTCGTCGTTGCCAAGGCCAACTTTGAGATGAAGAAACTCGACAAAACCATGGAGACCCTCAGTCACTGCCTCTCCATCAACCCCTCGCACTCCGACACGTACCTACAGCTCGCCCAGCTCCACCTCGCGAAGGAGTCGTTCCGCTCCGCCAACAACTGCCTCGAGCAGGCAATGTCCTACGATTTCAAGATCCGAAACTCCCCCATTTACCAGCTTGTCAAGTCTGAATGCCTCGTCAACCAGGGTGCACTCGACGATGCGATGACGCAATTAGAGGACGCCATGAAACTCCCGGGAGTCAGGGACGGACTTAATGGGACTGTCTCCCTTAGTGACAGGGTCTCCATCTTTGTCAAGCTTGCGGAAATTTACTCAAGGCTCAACATGCTCAGCCAGGCGAACGAAATACTCTCGGAGGGGAAGGCTGCGTTCGAGGGGACGGCGGAGCAGATCCGCATCCTCGTCGCGAACTCGGACCTCGCCATCAAGAAGAACGACTTCACCTCGGCCATCAATATGCTCTCCTCGGTGAGCGCTGATTCGTCTCTGTACACCCACGCAGTTGTCGCGAAGGCGGATATCTATCTCAAGCACAGACATGACAAGCAGGCCTTCGCGCAGTGCTATCTGGAGCTCATCCAGGTCAGGAAGACGGCGGCCACTTACATCCTTCTGGGAGAGGCTTACATGAGGATTCAAGGTAAGATTTAACCAGGAGCGAAGCGGCAGCTAGTGCTATATTCTAATATCTTTCCCACTCGCTTCGCTTGCAACGCCTTGCAGCACCGGAGTCTGCCATCGAGGCTTTTGAGAACGCCCTCCGTTACAACCCCAAGGATTCTAGGTTGGCCGAGAAAATTGGCAAGGCCCTTGTGTCCACCCACGACTACCGCAAGGCCCAAGACTACTACGACAACGCCCTTCGAAACATGCCTGACAACACAGCCCTTCGGTACGACATGGCGAGGCTCTACACAAAGCTCCGAATGTTCAACGACTCGGCGAAGACCTTGACGAAGGCCCTCAGCAACTTTGACGAGGACGACGAGGATGGTGTCAACCCTCCCGGGCTTGATGTCCTCACAAAGGACGTCGAGACTCTGCTGCTTCTCGTTGAGACCTACAAGGAATCCGGCGAAAAAGAGGAAATGAAGAACACGCTCCTCAGGGCTCGAAACATTCAAAGGATGGTCATGGAGAGGGCGAGGTCTGCCGGGGAGGGAAAGTCTACGCAGAGGACCACAGGATCCGAAATCTGCTACATGCTAGCGCAGTGCGCGGAGGAAGAGAAAGACGACGACACTGCCATTGACTACTACAAAGAGGGCCTAGAAAATAGCGTCCACGAACCCTCCATGCTTTCCCTCTCCAAGGTCCACCTTCGCAAGCACAACATTCAGGAGTGCGAGGACATGTGCAGGTCCCTCTTGCGCGTGGCTTCCAAGAAAGAGGAAGCTTCCATGATCATGGGAGATCTCATGTTCATCAAGGGAGAGTATGAGAAGGCGACGGTGCAGTATTTCAACCTCCTCGCCAAGAACCCCAACAACTACATTGCCATGGAAAAGATCGTGAGTTTGCTCAGAAGATCCGGCAAGCTTCAGGACGCCCCGTCGCTCTTCGAGAAGGCCGAAGTGAAGGACCCAAGATCGTCTTCCCACGCCGGGCTCTACTTCTCCAAGGGACTGTATTACAGGTACACCAACAACATCATGGACGCGATCAAGCACTTCAACCTCGCCAGAAGAGACGGGGAGTGGGGCAGCAAGGCCCTCGCGAACATGATTGACATCTACACCAACCCCGACGGCAGCAACCTTTGGGAGGACGGAGAGGGGGGTTTGGATGGTACCAATAGGGAGAGCATCAGGGTGGCGGAGAAGCTACTGAGAGAGGTGAGATCAGACGAGGAGCGAAGGCTGGAACGAAGCGACAGCATAAGCACTGTACCGCGTTCCTACACAACTAATAACCTTCCCACTCGTCGCTTCGCTCCTCGCCTCATCGCTCTTCGCCTCATCGCAGCTCGAGGAGCTCGGGCCTAGAACGCAGGCATTCACTTGCCTCGAGAACTTCCATTTGCTAGCTACCGGCCAGAAGGACAACATCAACAGGGCAATGGTTTCCTTCACCGACGTCCTCGAGAACGAGAAGGACAACCTTCCCGCTATGCTCGGAGTCTCGACGGCCTACATGATAGAGAAGGCCCCCAACAAGGCGAGGAACTACCTTAAGCGCATTGCCAAGCTTCCTTACAACCAGGAGTTTGCTGAGGAGTTTGAGAAGGCTTACTTGATGTTGGCCGACATTTACATTGGGAGGGGAAAGTTCGACTTGGCGCAGGACCTGTGCAAGAAGTGCCTTAGCTTCAACAAGAGTTGCGCCGGGGCGTGGGAGCTCATGGGAGTGATCATGGAGAAGGAGCAGAGCTACAAGGATGCGGCAGAGTGCTACGAGAAGAGTTGGAATTTTGAGCACCAGGCCAGTGCGAGCGTGGGATTCAAGCTCGCCTTCAACTACCTGAAGGCGAAAAGATACGTGGAGGCAATTGACATCTCCAACAAGGTGCTAGCGCAATACCCCGACTACCCCAAGATTAGGAAGGAGATCCTCGAGAGGGCTATGGAAGGACTGAGACCGTAGACTAGAATCGAGAATTCTTATACAAAAAAATCAACATCGTTCTTATTTGTACTATAAGACCAAACAAAGCCCTCCTCCCGCATCGTCGATCTTCTTCTTTTTCTTGCGTTTCTTCTTCCTCTCGCTCCCCAGTCCCTCACCCCACCCCCCCAGCGCCCCTCCACCGTTTGTGCTCCTGAAGGCGTAAGGGAAGCTCGTTAAAGTCTCCGCCCCGTGAGTCTTCTGGTTCTTGGCAGGGCTGGGCGTCGGAACGAAGCCTACTGCACTATTTCTATTTGGTGACGAACCGTTCGAATCTTGTGAGGTAAAAAATGTGCTCGTTGCAGGGGTCAAGCCGTTCATTTGCATCGTACCGATCAACTGCTCCGCCGCAATGAAAGAAAGGAACGCCTCGGAGGATCTGGTGTAAGGGTTCAAGAAGAGATACCTCAGGTACTTGTTCAGGCCAACCCTTCTCGACTCAATCAGCTTCAGGGAGAAGTTTCCCAACAGCTTCTTCGGCGGAAGGATAGGCCTCGGCGGATACGTGTTCTTCCTCGCCTTCAGAGCCGAAGTTGGTTCGTTTGTTATCTTTGAGGTTCTCACCCCCTTCTCGTAGTCAAATTCTGTGTCCATCGCGTCGTCCCAAATGCATCCATCCTCCTCGTGACGCGACAAAGTAGGGAGGCCCTCCTCTAGCTCCAAGAAGTTATTGTACCTCCTATGGCACGTCCATGCGAAATTGGCGTCAAAGTTTGCCTTGACCAGAATTTCGTACACAACATACCCAGAGTCCACCAACGTTATCTTCGGAGGGGTCATACCCGACCCACCGCCCTTTCTATCTCTAGAGCTATTGTAGTATCTTCCGGTCTCACTGCGGTACTTTGGGGTTAGAAGAAGGAAAGAGGGGAAGGGAGGGGATGGTGGGGAGAGGGGGATATTGGTTACTCACACTGATACGTATTCAACTCTGCTGAAAACGGCCTCGCTCTCGGCCCGACTCATACTCTGTGGCATACTCGCCGTGCTGCTACTCTTGCTTGTGCCTGAAAATCTCACGGCAGAGTCTGGAATTGGGACAGGGGCAGGGGGGGGAGGGACATAGCTATCGATTGAGGACGCACGAAAGGCAGCCTGGGGAGGTACAGTGTCTTCATTGCCGGATCTTGGAAAGAACTGGCCGGAAGACGACTTTGGGAAGGATGATGGCCCCGGCAAAGACTGTTGGCTCGAGGGTGCTTGTGCCATAGGAGAGATTTGGGGCGACGGGGGGCAAAACGGTGCGGTTGCAAGGACAGAATGTGCTTAGGAAATACTTTCGGGTCGCGTTGATTGGATTTGTGCTTGTTAACAGGACAAAGAGTCGGAAAAATTGCTCGAAGAAGTCCGAATGATGCCCATCATAAGAAAGTGGGGTGAAATTTCTTGGACGGTTGAAACGAATCGCGTTAAAAACTAATCGGTTCAACTTCAGTGCAAAAGCACATCTTAAATAAACTCCGGCGAATCCTAATCGAACCTATGTTTCATAAATCATTTTCCTTCCCCCGTCTTATCCTCATCCACCGAACGATGTAAAACCCGCCTTCTGGTGCACGTGTGTGATATCCGCGATGTTGATCGGCACCAACCACGCGTCCTTGCCCGCAGTCGTGACCTTGGGCAAACTAAAGGTGCCACCACCGATAATCTCGTCATCCTTGAATCTCCCCTCGTAAGTGGCCCCGTTAACGAAGGTTACTGTCCCCCTGCCGTCGCGTTTACCTCGCACAAACTGTCCTTCGAAAGCCTGTCCATCCGGGTAGGTAAGGGCTCCCTTGCCCTCAATCATGTCGTGACTCCACTGGCCAGAGTAAACGAACCCGTTCGCCAGGATGAGGCGACCTTTCCCGTGCCTAACGCTATTCTGCCAGTCTCCATCGTAACTGGAGTCCTTCTCTCCCTCTTTAACGGCCCACCAGAATTTCCCCTTCCCCCAGAACTTGTCCTCCTTCCAATCCCCAATGTACACGGCCCCGTTAGGGAAGCGGTACTCACCCGAGCCATGCCTCATATTCTCCCTCCACTCTCCTACGTAAATCCCACCGTCGAGGAAGTTGTAGGTCCCCTTTCCAGTAAGTTTCCCCTTGTCAAATTCTCCCGAGTAGATAACCTGGCACTTCTTGTTGAAAAGAATCCCGTAGCCGTGCTCGTAATTCTTCTTCCACTGCCCCTCGTAAGTGTTCCCGTTCCTGTACAGGAATACACCCCGGCCGTCCCTCATGTTGTTGAGCATCTCACCCTCGTAGACCTCCTTGTTAGTTGGGGCATCGAAGTAGAAAGCGCTACGCCACCTGCACAGTCTTGGATCAGGGAGCGAGGGAGCGAGAAGCTTGGACTTCTGGAGCTTCGGGAGCGGGTGCTGGTTCGCTTTGCTGGCCCCCAAGCTGGATGACTTTGCCAACGAACCTGGGTTGTAAACGCCATAAAGGTCCTCTGGACCCTCGAGCCCCTTAGATACGGACGAGCTTCTCGCGCTCGAACCAATGCTCAGCTTCCTGCTCTTGGTCTGGGGCAGATCAGCGTAATCGTCGAAGTTGTTCCACTCCTCCCCTCCCTTCTGCCAGGAAAGGAGCTTCTTCCTTGTCTTCATGTTCCCCTTTCCGTCGTCCTCCAACACAGAAGGGGCGGAAGCGGCACCCGATTCTACTGCGGAGCCAACCTTCGCCGCCCTGTGGTTAAAGGCCGAGGACATGTTCAAGGCCACGGCGGCTAGGTGGTGCACCTTGGTTCCGGCTCTGAGGTACGCTCTGTTGACAATGAGCTCGCACGTGACCGGGTCGAAGGTGCCATCTAAAGTGAATGTTCCGAACTTGTTGCTTCCACTCCCCTCGCACCTCATCAATTTGTCGCCCTCCCCACTCCTGCTCTTCTTGTTGATGTAAAGGACGAAGCGCTCGAAAACCTTGCCATTCTTCTTGGGAGTGTTTTCGAAGAAACCCTTCCAGGTCCCACCCGGTGGACAGCCCACGTCGGGATCAAACCCAGCATCCTCGAAAGGCTGAGCCCCGTACGTGACATGAAGGGAAAGGGGGGATGGAGGGATCGGGGGTGGCACTGGGGTGGGCGTGGCGGCCGTGGCCGCAACACTGGCGGAAGCTTCCGGCGCGGCGGCGTCATTCCCGCCCTCTGCCGCCACCTTCCCCTTTTCTTGATCCCCCTGCTTGGTCTCCACCTCAATATTCGTTGTTGTATTTTTTGTCGTTGTTTCTGTCGCTGTCTCGGTGGCCGCTGCTTCCGTCTTCACGCGTGTATTTGCTGCCACCTCCATCGCCCCCGTCGCTGCTTCTGTCGCCGTAGCAGATGCTAACGATGTCTCTCCAGTGTCCACACCTAGCTCCCGCGTCTTTGGCTGGGTCGCCTTCCTCGCAGCCGCCTCTGCAGCGGCCTCCTTCTCGAGAGTTGCAGCGGCGGTGAGGACACTGACGCTCCCGGCTGCCGGGGTGACCGGTGTTGCGACCTTGCTAGCTTCAAGTTCTTCAGACGTTGAAGCAACCATCCGACCAGCGTCGGCCATGGAGACCTTCCTCGTCAAAGTCTCTCTTTTCTCGCCCCTTAGAACGAAGGCGTCCGAGGACTCCCCCCTAAGCGGGCTGGATGACGGCGAAGTCTCAGCCGAACTAATGCAGGCCGTATTGTTGTCGCCTTCCTGAGGTTCGGTGGAGGCAGGAGGGTTCGAACTGTTGTTAAACGAGAAGTTTGAGGATGATCCTGTCGAGCAATCGTCCGTTGGGGCCGCAGGGCCAGTTGAGGGGGCCGCAGATAGGGGGGTCACTTTGCTTGGCGCCTCGGGCGGGGTTGATTCTGGGTCAATTAGGACGTTTGGGCAGTGGCTAGCCAGATAGGGAGCAAAGAATCGATACCTGGATACGAAAGGACGGGAGTGAGAGAGTTAGAACAGGTTAGGGGAGCCATAAATAGGGACAATCTGGAAGAACGCGTGAAGCTGGAGGGCAAGAATTTTCAGCCTGTTGCCCCCAGCATCGCCCATGGATCGCAGGAGAGATAAGTGTAACTTAAATTGTTAAAAAACACACCAGACATCCACCCAAAGACTTTAAGCAATGGAGAAATTGGCAATCAAACTGCACGCCCTCGACCCATAATGCTGGAAGAAACTCACCTAAACGGCTTCTGCTCACGCGGAGCGTGAGCAAACGACCAATTACCAGAATATCTATAACGACCATGGCCTTCTGGGACCATGTGACCGTGAAGGAACACGCTCATTGCGCTGTAAAATCCTTGGATAATTTAGTCAGTAAAACAGTTCAGTAAATGAATTATCTGTGTCTTTACAGGCAGCACCAGGTCTCTTTTGCCGGGTATTAGTATCAGTTTTGGTTTTTCGATTACGATTTCGATTTGGATGTCGATTTGGATGTCGACTTCGATATCTATGCCAACTTCGATTTCGATTTCGATGCCGACTTCGATGCCCATTTCGATTTCGATTTCGTATTACAATAGCTGTTGCTCGTACAACGTCTCATATAACATGGAATTTAGAGGGGTTTTAAGCCTTGAAGGATAAAGAGCCGAACCTTTCCTATGAATTCTTCCTCCGAAATCCTTCCTAGAGTACCTACCTCTTGATAATTTGGCGACCCGGTCAAGGGGACGAGTGGTTAGAGCGATACCTAAGGTTATAACGAGTAGAAAGAGAGGGGAAAGGAGAGAAGTTTGTGAGGAAAGGCCGGTGATGTTGGGAGCATTGAGGGTAAGATTTTAACCTTTTATGATTCGTAATTGAATTCAATAAATTGATAAATAGTATATGTAGACTATAGATTGATAAAAGAAATAATTATGAATGATGAAATATTGCGTTGGGAGGAGATAAAAGCTTACCAAAAGTGAAAGGTGGCAGTTCCAAACATTGGAAATAAAAGATGAAAGCTTCCATTTTAACGTTTTTCTTCATTTTGAGCTCACAAGTATGCAATGGATTCAATCCTAGCCTCAAGGCGGTCAATGAAATGTACTTATCACAACACCATGTGCATAAAACAACAGAACTGAGTCGTCGATCGTTTGCTGGCGCTTTGGTTGGAGCCTTTGGCGTTGCGACGCTTCCAAAGTCGGCCTTCGCTGAGGTCAGTGCCGGGACGAGTCTTCCCGATGGGGCGGCACAGTTCAGTCGTATCCTTAAAAGCAAGGCTGAGGGTGAGTTGAGGGCAGGGGTTGCAAGGAGGGGGGGCGTTCGGCGAGTGAAATGACGGCGTCAATCACGAAATCTTGTTCATATTTCTAACTCCGCCTTCCTTGCACGTCATCTTGCTCCTCCTATCAGTATCCGACGTTGTGAAGTCCCTTGCATCTTCCTCTACGATTGACTCTGAGCAGTGGAAGACTCTCCAGCTGTACACCCGCAAGCTGTACTCTGTATCCGACGACATGCTCTTCGTCGGCAAGGGACTTGACAAGGTCAAGAAAGCCGAGGCTGAGAAGATCGTATACGAGTTCAGAAAAGATGTCAAGGTGAGGGCGAGGAGCGAAGCAACGACAAAAATGTTATAAAAAAGTCCGAAATCCTAACTCTTTGCGCCCTCAGGCTTCCGATGCGCCTGCTAGGGACAACAACGTCGAGGGTTTCAAGGCTCTCATGACCAAGGCCGAGGTTGGGATCACAGGGTTCCTGGAGCTCCTGCAGGACGTCCCCGACGAAATATAAGCCAATAGTATTGTTTGTGCAGTAATCACGCTCGCATTTATTATTTGTTAATCATTTCTTCCTTCCTTCCCTCCCCACCCCCACCCTCCTTCTTCCTACCCCTCATTAAATCGATGTCACGTAATTGTGTGGGAACAGACCCTCCTTCCCGTTGGTGTCCTTCCCCTTCCACCACCCTTCAGGGTCGCTTTCGCAGTCAACAATAATGATGATCGTTCCCTCCTTCAAGCCGAGCTCGTTGCCCTCGGTAGCCTTGTAGTCGAACAGCACCCTCGCCATCCTCTGGACCTCCTCCTTACCACTGTCAGCCCCGAACGTGATGTTGTTGGACTTGCTCACCTCCGTCCTCTCCATGACAGCAGCGCTACCAGAGTTCGCCTGCACCGTAACCCCCCTGGCCACACTCTCACCACTGGCCTTGGCCCCAAAGTTGATGGACCTTGTGTCTGTGTACTTGGTAGCCTCCATGGTCTTGGAGCTACCTTCCATCATTTTAGTAATGCCCCCTCCTACGCTCTGGCCTGCCATCTTGGCCCCAAAGTTGATGGACTTGGTGTCGTTCATGGTACTCCTCTCCATCTTCCCGTAACTCCCCATGCTGAGTTTAGTCATTCCGACGTCCTTGACCTGCCCCGGCTGGAACGTCCTGAGGTTCTTGGTAGCCTGCTTCGCCCCAAGCTTCGGTCCCCTGAATATCCCCTGCACAGCCCTCCCAAGCGCGTGTATGCAGGTAACGACAACGCCCATGTCCTTCTCCTCGTAGAGGTCTACAGTCTCAAAGAGATCGTGCTCGGCCACACCGAGACCACGGCAAGCTTTAAGAAAATTCGATATGTTCTCCATCTGCTTGAAGGGCATTTTGCTGACCCCAATTTTCCTGATCATGTTGGGCCTTATCTCATTCACTAGTTTGCATAGTATCTGCCCGTCCTTCAAGCTCTCCGCAAAAGAACTCCCATGAAAACCCTCCCCTATAACCCCCTCGATCCACCCCTGCGCCTCCTGCTCCATACCGACATCGTACTTGAGAGCCTGTTTCCTAGCGAGTTCAGCGTCAAGTCCGTACCCCCCCCCGCGCGCTGATGCCTTGGGTGGCGGACCGGAGTTCAGTGGTGCGGACGGAAGGGAGGGAGTTGCTGTTATGGTAGAAGCGGAGGGAGGGACGCGGATGTTCGAACCCCACTTACGAGTGGGAGCTGGGGGAGGGGCAGGCTTGGAGGAGGAGGAATCAGCCCCGAATGTTATGGAGTTTGATGTGGTTACAGAGGTACGCTGCATTGTGCTGCTGGAACCGAGGCTCTGCTGGCTCACTTCCTTGCTGCCCTGACCGACTGTGTCGGCGCCGAAGGTTATGCTTTTAGAGTCGTTGAAACCCTGTTTCTGCATTGTCCTGCTGCTGCCCATTGCGAACTTGCTGAGTCCCCCGTAAGTACCTTTGTTCTTCACCGGCGGTGCGGGCGCGGATGAAAGGGCGGGACGGAAGGACGATCTGGAGGATGATGACATCTTAGCACCGAGGTGGGGACCGCGGAAATCGGGGACTGTCGTCTGGACAGTACGACCGAGGGCGTGGATGCAGGTCACTACAACACCGAGATCCTGGACGGGGGGTCAGTGTTGCAAAGGGGTGGCGGTAATGTTCATGGTGTTACTTCCTTCCCTCCCATTCTTCCTCACCTTAGCCTCGTAGAGGTCAACCGTCTCGAAGAGGTCGTGTTCGGCGACACCAAGCGCACGACAAGCCTTCAGGAAATTGGATATGTTCTCCATCTGCTTGAAGGGCATCTTGGAAGTCTCCACCTTACGGATCGTACCTGGCTTTATGCGGTTTACTAAAGGGAGG
>JGI24540J26637_10001220_pt1 | contig 11305 bp, 19 predicted proteins | sample NorSeaMetagenome_FD_26637 | JGI IMG/M metagenome (IMG submission 26637) | reverse complement strand
AATGAATCATGCCTAAATTGAAATAAACTCTTGTTTCATTATGTAACTTAAAATTTTTGTTAGAATTGATTATTAACTATTTGGATTATAATGTTTTTTTTCCCCTTTAAAGATGATAACCCAACAAAATCTAATCCAATAATATCATTTATTATAATTGCTATGTGTTGTTTGGTTTATTTATTTCAATCTTCGTTAAGTCAAAACCAAGAAATATTCTTAATTAAAAACTATGGTGCAACACCAATACTTCTTACAAATCAAACCTTTGTTTATTGGTATTCCTCAATTAGTTCAATGTTTCTGCATGGAGGTCTAATGCACCTTGGTGGAAACCTTCTTTATCTGTGGATTTTTGGAGATAATGTTGAGGATGAGTTTGGTAGATTTAATTTTATATTTTTCTATATACTTTGTGGGGTTGGGGCCGTAATAGCACAAATACTTTTTAATACCGAGAGTAATGTTCCTATGATAGGTGCAAGTGGGGCAATAGCCGGAACATTAGGAGCTTATATAGTATTGTTTCCTAGGGCAAAAATATTTGTTTTTGCCTGGGTTGTTATTTTTGTAAAGATACTGAAAATCCCAGCTTTTATAGTAATAGGTGTATGGATAGGCTTACAGATTATGAATGTTTTCGATCAAGGTGTTTCTGGTGTAGCATATTCAGCACACGTAGGTGGTTTTATCTGTGGTGTAGTCCTAACTCCTTTTTTTAAAAAAAAGGATACAAAAATCTTTGGACATAATGATAGTAAATCATATATTTTAGAAAATATTAAAAAAGAATCTTCGCTTAAGCACATCCCAAAACTTGGGAAAAATAAAAAAACGAAGAATAGTTTTTGGGATCTTTAATGGAATATTTAGATACAAAGTACTTTAGCTATGCAAGCCCAGATGATCCTATTCATAGAAAGGCATTAATAAGATCAATAGAGTTTTTCTCAGGGCAGCCATACCTTTATAATATCTATAAAGAATATCAAAAAAATCCTGATAAGTGGGAAAGCTTCTGGGATGGTTGTGTTGAATTATTAGAGTTAAATGTAAAATTTGATATAGAAAAAATTAAAAATGTCCCAAAAGATGGTCCGTTAATGATTGTGGCAAACCACCCCTTTGGTGTTCTTGACGGTTTAATAATATGCTGGCTAACGAGCAAAATAAGGTCTGAATTTAAAGTTTTAACTCATTCAATGCTATTAAGGGCTCCCGAAACAAGAAATCACCTTCTTCCCATTGATTTTAGTGAAAGCAAAGATGCGATGAAAACAAATCTTGAAACGAGAAAAACTGCACGTAAGATTTTAGATGACGGTGGAACAATTGTTGTTTTTCCTGGCGGTACAGTATCAACAACTAAAAANTTCTATAATAAGACCGCTTTAGACCCTGAGTGGAGAAACTTCACGTCGCGCCTAATAAAAAGATCAAAACCAACCATTCTTCCCTTACATTTTACGGGTCAAAATAGTTTTCTTTTTCAAACAGCAAGCCACCTAAGCGAAACACTTAGGTCTTCTTTGCTTTTTCACGAAGTTAAGAGAAGGGTTAATACTGAGGTCCCTGTAATAATTGGCGATCCAATTCGATACGATCAAATTGATGAAAACCTAACAAATACTGAATTATCAAAATATCTAAGAGATATTACTTATAAAATTAATCCATTGTGGGTTTCAAAAGAAATACCATTAGGGAAAGATTTTAAAGAGTTCTAATTACTTAATAAGTTCTGGATAAGGGCTTCCTGTTCCTGACATATTGCCTTTTCCACCATCGTTATAAATAACACCATAATGTCTTTCAGAAAAAAGCCATTNTCCATTCTCTTTTAAATATTTATCTTGATAAACACCAATATTAAACATGCCTGTAGGGTTTCCTTCCGTATCTTTTTCAGGAAATTGAAGGTGTTCTGTAATGTACCAGCGGCCTGTTGCCCTATCACCATTAACTTCAACAGTTCCATTTTGAATAAGCTGAGCAACAAATGGAAACCCGGTCCATAGCTTGAACCCAAAGAGCTACAATAGCATCCCTACCTTCAACTGGAGGAATACTTCCAAGGTTCCATATGGCATTATCATGCCATGTGGATGACCAATCAGTTTCATCGCGACGACAAACAGCATCGGCATATTTTTCTACTAAATTTCTAATTTCTTCTTTATCACTCATAATTTAATCCTTACTAAAAAAGTCAGCTCTAGGAACACCTGTTTCATCATAAACGGGCTCTTGTTTGCTAATCTTATATTTCAAAGCATCGCCACCCAATAAACCAGAAGCATTAAGATTTGCGCTCATATCTTTATACCAGTTACTATCAAAGTGATCTTTTAAAGACTGTTCAGTCTCCCANCNTTCCATAACCCATATGCGNCCTGGCTTATAAGGGTCTAGGGTCCAGCTGTAAGCCTGACATCCCACCTCATCAAGAGCTCCATCAATTAAATCTTTCGATGTTTCAATAATTTTATCTATATTTTCAGGNGGAAAATCAAATACTGCCGTAATAATAATTTCAGTTTTTTCCATAGCTATCTCCAATTCAAGTTAACATAGAAGATACTATTTAATTTTAAAATTACTAGCCCTCTTTTGACTCGCCTTCTTCTATAAGTCTGTCATGCATAATATGATGCATCCTTAATCTTTTTTCCATATAGTTAGAAAATTCAACTTTTTGTGTACCACTAGCCCTTAAACCATCATGCACATAAGGCAAATTAATTGCATCTTGCTCAAAAACCATGGCAAGGCCTGCGCCAAGTTCATCAGATGCATCCGTTACAGGCTCATGGAAATCGAGATACTTAATGCTCGCTGGTTCTGGGCGAGGACCATCCTTTGGGATGGGTTTTAGCAAAACAATATCCATAATTGAAGTATTCGGATCAAGTCCATTTGGCCTAAAACGATAAATAGTATTAAATGTCATACCCGCCCAAATACTATAGTTAGGAAAGACATTATATATAAGAGAGTCAACCATCTCAGCATCACCTGCATGACTATAATCATTGCCAGTTTCATTAAATAAATTATCTCTAAACATTTGTGCAGTAAAAGTTCTTGCAGTTACACCTTCTGGAACCCGCATCTCAGGATTTTTTTCTAAATCATGATCAAAACCAGTAAATGCATTAAAAATTTCTTGTTCAGAAATATCATGCTTAATATGAGGGCTCTTTACAGTATGAGCTGATAATTGTCTTCCAACATAATCATTCCAAGTATCATATTGGCTATTAATATCACCCGTCATAGGAAGACCTTGCGGATGTGTACCAAGAACGTGATGGCTTTCCATAAAGGCTTCGGTACTTAATTTCCAATTAGCATTAATTTTCTTTGATATGTGTGCGGCTTTATATCTGTTTGCAAGATCATATCTTTNAAAATGAGCAGACATTGGGCCTAAAACAGTTGACAAGGGAGCCGCATCTAAATCCATATTTACAAATACAAACCCACCCCACAGTTCAACCTTAGCCTCCGGAAGATCCGGTGCACCGCCATTCCACTGGGGGCAATCCCAACCAAAAGGATTTTCTTTAAAAGTTCCATCAAAATTCCAGGATAAGCCATGAAATGCGCACCGAAACTCATCAAGGTTGCCATCATCAGCCAGAATCTGACGCCCTCTATGAAGGCAGGAATTCACTAAAGCTTTAATTTCTTTTTCTTTAGTTCTTACGATTATCAACGATTTACCAACATTATTAAAAATATGGTGATCCCCAATATTTGGAATATCTTCCTCTCTACAGACCCATTGCCAAATTTTAGGCCAAACATACTTAACCTCTTTGTTAAAAAAATCCTGATCATGGTAACGAGACGCAGAAATTGGATCAGACTTAATGTCGGGGTTAGGTCCCTCCTTAAGATAATCGGGCGAAGGGACTGTATCGTTATTTAAAATATCCTCGTAGCTTTCAAAAGGTGATCTCTCTGAAATTTTTTGTATTTTTCCGTTTGGCATCATAACTCCCCAATTAATATGTAACTACAACTTTACCAATGTTTTTACCGCTATGTAAATATTCTACAGCATCTACACAGCTATCAACCCCTTTAAAAAGGGTGCTGTCGACCAATGGGTCAATCTTTCCGTTATCAACTAAGTGAACTAGTTCTTTAATATGACTAGATACTTTGTCTGGCCAATCTTTGTATAAAAATGCCCTAAGTTGAGCAGACTTCCATAATAGTTTGTGATAAATTCTTGGGGCAAGAACCTCTTGCGGATCACNCTTATACTCAGAAACAAACCCGCAAATTAATAAACGCCCTCTTGTTGCTAAATTATCAACACATGTGTCAAAAGTATCTGTTCCAATCTGNTCAAAAATCAAATTTATTCCATCAGGATATTCTGAAGACAATATCTCACCTAAATTTTCTTTCGTGTAAACAATAACCCTATCACAGCCCAGTCTTTTTAATTCCTTAGCCTTTTCTTCAGAACTACATGTTCCAATAACATGGTTACCGGCTAGTTTTGCAATTTGCACACACCANTTACCTACACCACCAGCAGCACCAGTGATTAAAATAGTTTCTCCTGTGCCCATTTCTCCAGCNTCTTTGAGACCAATTGATGCAGTAAGACCGGCAACAGCTGCACCCATATATGCTGGGGTACATCTAGGAACTTTAACAAATTCACCTTCATCAACACTACGACAAAGCATTTCAGTATAAGCGCTCCCAAGCCAAGGTGAAACAATACTATCGCCTACAGAAAACTCAGTAACATCTTCACCGATAGCAACGACTTCACCAATAGATTCGCATCCAAGGTCGAATGGAAACGATCCGTCAGAAAAATATACTCCACCACTAATATTTATATCTGAAGCATTTACACCACCAAAGTGGTTACGCATTAATATTTGCCTTGCTCCAGGTTGTTCCAAACTAACCTCAATTACCTCACCAGCATCACGAAAATCCCTAGTGTATTTATTTGCAACTAGTTTTTTAAAAGTTTTAGACATCTGTTTCCTCATTTTTAATAAATAGTATTCTAAAAACTATATATTAATAGCATTAAAATTAAATAAGCACCACTAATTTATTTTTTTATACCATAGCTTGGCTTACGTTTTTCTAGGAAAGATGCAATACCCTCAGCGTGGTCAGAGGAACGAATTGTAATAGCTTCATAGCCAAGACCAACATCCATTATACTGCTGGCAAGTTGTTTTAAACCTATATTGACTGCAACTTTTGTCCATCGAATAGCATCTGTGGATCCTAATGACAGTTTCTTTGCATAAGAATCTACTTTTTCATCCAGATCAGATAACGGCAATGAAAAGTTGATTAACCCAATTTCAGCAGCTTCTTTTCCTTTTATCATAGAACCAGTCATCAAATAGTGTTTTGCTCTAGCATAGCCGATTAATTGAGGCCATATTACAGCTCCACCATCTCCAGCAACAATTCCTACGCTAACATGCGGGTCGGCAATTCTAGCCTCTTCGTTGGCAAAAATAATATCACAAAATAATGCAATTGTTGCACCCAAACCCATAGCATCACCATTAACTTTTGCTATAATAGGCTTCTCAAGATCCAATAATCCAAAGATCATTTTTTTTGCCTCTACTAATTGATTTGTATCAAAATCTTTCGATTCATTATTTTTTTTCATTTGATCAACATCACCTCCAGCGCTAAAGGCTTTTCCAGCGCCTGTTAGGATAATAATATCGCTACCTTTATCTGTTTGCAGGTCATAAAAAAGTTTAGATAATTCTGTATGTAACCCTTCGCCAACAGCATTCATAGTTTCAGGAAGATTTAAAGTTACAGTTAATATCCTTTCATTTCTTTCAAACTTAATAGTCTTGTAATCATTGAATTGCATGCTACTTTCCTTTAATAAAATTTTGATAGATCGTAAAATCTCAAATAAGGTAATCAAATATGATGAAAATTAATACAAAAAAATTTCACTTTCTGACCTCAGTTACTAAACTTTGTTTAGTTTTTTTAATTTTAAATTTAGTTCCATTTAAGGCTTTAACAGAAGACTATAGTCACCCCGGACAAACTAATTTCAATGTAAAGGATAGATTGGCGATAATTAATTTAGTTAACTCTTATGCAGATGATTATGACCATAATAACTTTAGTGATTACCTAAAGCTTTTTTCCAAAGATATTAAATGCACTGTTTATACAAATGATAGTGACCCTGTAATAATTCAAGGAAAAGACTTTGGTGCATTTATGCTTGGACTTAGAGCGAGCGCCCTAGAAAATAATGTTGGCCCTCTTCACTTTATTTCAAATCTTAATATAAAAGAACAAACAAATAACTCAGCAATTGTTGAGACTTATGTAATGTATGTTCCTCTTGATACCTCTAGACTAAACTTACCCGAGGAAACCTTAAATAATACTAAAATTACTGGCACAGCTAGATATATTTTTTCAGTAGAAAAGGATCTAAANGAAATATGGAAAATAAAAAGNTACGTTATTAAATATAGGCAGTCAGTAGTAGAAAAAACNCTTCCNTAGTNTATTAGTTAACTTTGAATGAGTAGAACAAGCTAGCGTTTTNGCAATTATCAACTATCGCAACCCAACGATTGATTGCGTCGATATTTTTCTCGCTTTCCCAAATTTTAACTGCNTCNTCTAAAGAAGCTAAAGAGGAAGATGTTCCGTTCCAATAAAAAACTCCATTTGATATATCTGAAGAATACATTGGAAAAAGAATACTTAATTTAAAGTCCATATTATCTTTTTTTCCAACAGCAACATAGCTTTCACCTAAACTTATAATTTGATCNCTCGAAACACCCTCTTTAAGTTTNCACTTATAAGATTCTGCAACTTCAGCATTTAAAAGGCTTGAAGCAAAAATATTAATAAAAGTAATAATAAATATACTTTTCATTANAATTCTCCATTTTCAGTAAAAGTTTAAATCAACTATAGTAAAATAATTAACCATCTTTTGAATATTAACATAAATCAAACGAATCTGATAATAACGATTAATGACTAACTTTTGGAAAAACTTACTTAAACCTGAATCAGGTCTTGCAAAATTCCTCTTATTAGCCTTTGTTTTGTTTTTCTTTTCTCTTGAGTTTCTTCCTTTTTTATCGCCAATTAAAAATTTTCTAGCCGCAGATGCTTTGTCTATTAGTATTGGGGAATCTAAGTTTTCTGCATACTTAATTATCCAAGGCGTATTGATAATTGCTACATTATTATGGGTTACAGGTTTGCTGTCTGATATTGCCGCAAAATTTGTTAAGAAGATCCCTGGAATCAATTCGAACAATAGAAACTTAATAACAAAAGCACTTCAGATACTCATCTATTTTATTGCCTTTCAAATAGGTATGAATTTTTTAGGTATTGATTTAACTGCTCTTGCTGTTTTTAGTGGTGCGCTTGGTATAGGTATTGGTTTTGGGTTACAAAAAATAACATCGAATTTTATTAGCGGTATTATTATTTTGTTTGAAAAAACTGTGCAGAACGATGATTTGATAGAATTAAATGATGGAACATTAGGTTTTTTAAGAAATACAGGTTCAAGAGCTTCATTAATTGAAACATTTGACGGAAAAGAAGTGATGGTTCCAAATGAAGACTTAATTACAAATAGGGTTATAAATTACACACACAGTAACAAAAAAGCGCGAATTAAGATTAGTATTGGCGTATCATATGACTGTGATATCAAAAAAGCTCAAACACTAATATTAGAGGCTGCAAAAGAACATCCAAGAACAACAAAAACTCCAGAAGCTCTATGTTTTCTAGAAGAGTTTGCTGATAGCTCAGTTAATTTTATCCTCTTATTCTGGGTTAACGATGTAGTTGAGGGAAGATACGGACCCAGAAGTGATGTTTTGTTCTCCATTTGGAACAAATTTAAGGATAATGGTATTGAAATTCCTTATCCACAGAGAGATATTCATATTAGGGACGGAAAGGTTTAAAATGAATTTAATAAAAATAATCTTTATTCTATCTGTATTCGTATATCCTAATCTTGGTTTGTCGCAAATCGTTAATATGGAGTCATCTAGGAAGGAAAACTTACTTGGATCACATCTTCAACTCAACCTTGGTTTAAATGGCTCTAGCGGTACAGTTGACAGAACAAATTATAGTCTTGAGGGTAGAGTAGATGTTAATTCAAATGAGTGGCAAAGGTTTGCTATATTTTCCTATAAAAGAGAAGAGAAAGATAATTCAATTACCTCAAACAACACATTTATGCATTTAAGGGGTGTTAGAAAAATATCATCACTTCTTGCAGTTGAGGGATTTATTCAATTAAGCGAAAAACCTCTTCAAAAGATTAAAAGAAGAGAGCTGTTAGGAGCTGGTATTAGGCTTAGTCCTTATAAATCAGTAAAGCTTGGACTAGGTATATTTAATGAAAATGAGGAAAGAATTTTATCTGACGCAAGGAAAACAATTCGAATTAACTCATATGTGACTAATTCTTTTAACATTTCTGATAACGCTTCGCTTGAATCTACATTATACATTCAACCTGATATTGAGGATTTTTCAGAATTAAGATCTTATCTAGTTCTTGGGTTACGACTAAAAATATCAGAACGATTTTCATCTATAATAACATATGAAAACACCCACGATTCATCTCCTCCGCCCCTTACAGACAAATCAAATTCATTTTATGGTGTTAAATTTAGTTTTGATTATTAATTTAGTTTTAGTTTTCAATACTATATATAAAGGAATTAAAGTAATATAATATTGCATCCTTTAAATCTACACTTAGATAAGAGGCAAACAAAACACCAAGAATAAATCCAAATATTATCTTAATCATCAAGTTCTTCCTTTTTTCTATTATAGATTTTTTTACTTTTTACTATTCTTTCGTAAGTACCCTGCTTTTGCCTTTCTAACCTAGGTTTTTTAGGTTCTTTATCCTTCATTTAAAGAAGACCTTCTATCAAAGATGGAAATAAGATCGGGATTTAATGATAAAGCCTTCTTATAAAATAAAACTGCATCTTTCGTATTACCTAATTTTTCAAAAACAAGGCCTTTGTTATAATAAACCGCAGAAACATCATTAATATTACTCTTTAGAGATTCTTCATATTTATCCAATGCACCACTAAAATTCTTAAGAAGGTAAAGGCTGTTTCCTTGATTTAAGAGTGCTTCAGCTTTTACAGACTCATTTTTAATAGCCTTATTAAACTGCTCAAGAGCTAAATTAGGTTTTAAGCCGTTATTGTATATGATACCTAAGTTTATTCTCGTAGCATCCCTGATATTTAGCGGTAAAGGCTTATCAGATAAAATATTTAAACAAATATTTATTGATGACTCGATGAGTAGCCTAATTTAGCATGCTTATAGCAAATAGCTGCCTCAGAATCTCCCAAGACTGAAATTGCTGCATTGGCATTAGCGGTTTGTAAAAAAAGAAATAAAGTTAATATAAATATAAATCTAGTCATTAAAATCCTTTAAAAATCTACTGAAAATCCATCTGAAATGTGCCTTTCAGGCCAGAAAAACTCTAAATTCATATTTTTTATTTTCCAGCTTCCATCAATCTTAACATAATTTTCATCATAAAGGGCAAGCCATAAAAAATTACTTTGGCCTTCCTTTATGTCTGATCCATCCATATTTTTTGTCATACCGTCTAGAAGGTAGACCCTTCCTTTGGCTTCATTTGGACCAGTGATTTTTACTAGATGATTTGTGTTAACATGCATACTAACAAAAGGAGTATCAAGGGTATCTTTAAATGTTTCTTTGTAGTTGTTATAAATAACATCCTTACCAACCCAATCACCATACGGACCATAACCACAAACAGCTCCTTCTGCAAAAACATGCATTAAGCTATCAAGATCTCTTGCGTCCATATGGTATGAATATCGCAGCCTTAATTCTTTTATCTGCTCAACATCAAGTAAATCCCTTAAAGCTTTTATCTCACTACTAGTTAAGTCTTCATTATTACTCATCTTTCTTCCCCTCACAAAATTGATTAAATTGAGCTAAACCCGTTTTAGAAATGCTTAGCGGTGGATGAATAAAATTATTATCATTGTTTTGTACCGGTGGTAAATACGAAATAGAGCCAAAAGAGGTATTAAATATTCTTGGATTCATTACAATTTTTTTCCAGTTTTCTTTAATTTTATTCATTTTAGTATTTTAAGATATATTTCTAATTATTTCAAAGAATATCGATTTCTGCTATGATTTAATATTATTTAAAAAATAAAAACTTTAAAGAAGATAAGCAATATGAAAAATGAAATTGATATAAAAAATTTTAAAAAGGGTTGGCATAATGAAGAGCCCTTTGAAGATTATGTAGGTCCTTTTTATTATCTAGAAAATGATAACAATAATATTGCAGCTTTTAGATGCGAAAAAAAGCACTTAAATGGAATGGGTTCTCTCCATGGAGGAATGATAATGTCCTTTATTGATTATACTTTATTTGTTGTTTCACTAAAGCAAGTTAAGGAGGAATCTTTTGTAACTATATCCTGCTCTACAGAGTTTTTAAGGCCCTCAATTAATGATGATATCATTTATGGAAAAGGAGAAATTACAAATGAAACAGGCTCAATGCTCTTCATAAAAGGTGAGGTTTTTAATAAAAAAGAAACTATTTCAACATTTAGCGGTATTTTAAAAAGAATTAAACAAAAGAACAAATAATGAAATCAATACTATTAAAGAAACATAAACCCTAACCTTTAGGTAATTCAATAAAATCACATCATTTTTGAAAATAAAAAAATCAACAAATAAAAGAACTATAAATATAAGTATTGATAACAGAATAAAAGCAAAGCTGCTTAAAATTAAAAATCCAAAATAAACTAAAAGAGTTAATAAATTACTTATAATAAATAAATTAATTGTAATTTTTTTGCTACTTAAAAAAATTCCCCAATGAGTACCGCATATAAAACTAACAATTGTTAGGACATAAAGAGATGCAAGGTAAATAATGTTGTAATTTAAAAAATTATTTAAAGAAAAAATACTTAGTATTGAGAAAAAAACAAAAGGTATGCTCCCAAATAATATTAATAAATTTGATAAATTTCCTCTAAACATTACCCTTCTTGCTTCTTCTGCATCTTTCAGAACAATACAAAACATTTTTCCAAGAAAATTTCCATTTTTTTCTCCAAGAAAAACTTTTTTTACAGACAAGACAAATTTTTGTATCTAAATTTTTTTTTAGGATTTGTTTAGGAATTTTTAACCTCAGTAAAAGTTATAGCTT
>JGI24540J26637_10001217_pt1 | contig 11322 bp, 3 predicted proteins | sample NorSeaMetagenome_FD_26637 | JGI IMG/M metagenome (IMG submission 26637) | reverse complement strand
GCCATTTCCACCCATTTCTATATCCCACAATTTAAATTTACTAAAGGTTAATAAGTTAGTTCCACTGACATATACTCTACCAGCTGAAAACCCAAGTTTTTCCGTCAACTTATCTGTAAAAGAATAGCCAAACTCAATGGACTTTAGTCTTAAAAAAGCTCCATCTCTTAACCACCAAGTACTATTTCTGTTGTTATTGTCGATTAGCTGATCTGATAATCTAGGCCAAGCCGCATACAAATTTCTATCGTTTTCAGACCAATGATCATTAGCCCATGCGGAGAGTAATGCGTTATTTCCAATTGCGCTTCCGCTTGTATCTATAAATGGAGAAGTGTTATATGCGTCTACAAAAAATGATGACCTAGCAGATCCTTGAAAGAAAAATGAGAAATCAAGGTTTCTATAGCTAGCAGATGTTCCGAAACCATAAATTATTTCAGGAGTTGTTGGGTAGCCAATTGGAACCTCATCATTAATATCAATGATTCCGTCATTATTAATGTCTTTGTATTTTATATCTCCTGCCATATAATCTCCAAAAGTCTGAATTGGGGAATTTGCAATATCCGCTTGGTCTATAAATAATCGCTCCGCTATATATCCAAAGGGTTGAGATAAGTTAAGCCCAATTCTAGATCTCCAAGGTAGTCCAGCATTTATATAGTCTAGTTCTTCAAAGACTTCATATTTACTTGTTGCAAAAGAAAAATTCGCTCTAACTGCAACAAAAAAATCATTTGTGATATTGTCTTTATAATCTAATGACATCTCAAAGCCTTTCGATGAAGCTTCTCCTACATTTGCTCTTATAGGTGACTGTAGCCCCATAGAAGCTGGTACCTGTGCCCTGTCCATTAATATATTGGATCTATATTCTGTAAAATAATCAGCTTGGATGTCTACTTTGCCAAATAGGCCTAATTCAAACCCAACATTTAGCATTTTTGCTTTTTCCCAAGTTATTTGATCGTTTGCATATCGGTCAATACTAACTCCATTAATATAATTACTAAATTCATTTCCAAATGGAGCTCCCATTGAGCCGTCATTTAGGTTAACCTGAGAAATATAAAAGAATCTATCTTCTGCACTTCCAATTTGATCATTTCCAACTAAACCATAAGTACTTTTTAATTTTAATTTTGTTATGACGTCACTAGTAGAGCTCATAAAATCCTCATTAGAAATATACCAGCCGAAACCAAATGATGGGAAAAATCCAAATCTTTCGGACTTTGCAAACCTTTCAGATCCGTTGTATCCAAAATTAAATTCAGAAAAATATCTTTCATCAAAAGCGTAGGTAAACCTGCCTGAAACTCCTAAATTTCTATATGGTAAAGACCTTTGAAGGTCCCCGGCATTTGCGTATTTTAATTCTCTTGAAATACCTATTATCATCCCAGAGATTTCATGTATATCATCAATAGTTGTATTATAATTTAACGATGCTTCAAAATAAGTAGCATTCGTAATAACCTTATTACCTTCGTTGTACTCCAAATATTCAGTTCCTTGATTTGGGTTTAAAGCGATTAAAGTATACTGATCGCTTTGAAAATCATAGTTCCCAAGAGTATAATAAAATGGGTTATACTTTCTCTCTAGATTATAAAATGAGTACCTAGAAGTATTCCCTAGAATTCTAGCATTCAAGCCTTCAGCTATAAAGCCTAAATCTTGTTTAACCTCAACTGTAGCTAAGAAATTATTATAACTTTCGTCTTTGTATCCTCTAATCATATCTGCATAAGGATTTAAGTAATCCCCAAATTGACCATAATTACCGAACAAAATGTGTGTAGAATTTTGAAATTGAAGGTCAGGCTCATAAAACCTAGGGTACAAAACAGGGTTTGTTTGCATTGCTTTTTGATATATTGCTGCTCCACCATCTAGTGGCCCAATATAATCATCAAAGTTTCCGTTAAATTTTAGTGCAACTTCAGTAGTTGGTGTCAAGTTTACATTAACATTTGACCTAAGTGAGATTCGTTTAAAATTAATATTATTATTAAAATTATTTTGAGGATCGATCTTTAGGTTCCCATTATCGGTGTTTACAGTAGCCGCCAAATAATATCTTGCCACTTTACCTCCACCACTAACGTTGAAATTAAATCGACTGTTTAGCGTATAATCTTCCAACAATTCGTCAAACCAATTTACTGTTGGATATGCCATAATATTTCTATTTGGATCTTGAGAAATAAGAATCTTTTCTAAGGAATAAATTCTACCACCAAGTGGGTTTCTTGTGGCCAATGCTTCATTGTGTAATGTCATATAAGTAACAGGATCTGCAATTTCTAAAGATTTTGTAGGCGAAGAGTATGCTTTCTCGTAGCGAACATTAATTTTTACAACCCCTTCTTTACCTTCTTTTGTTGTTACTAAAATAACTCCATTTGCCCCTCTTGCACCATACAGGGCTGTAGCAGTAGCATCTTTCATTATAGAAAAGCTAGCAATATCATCGGGTTGCAATCTTGCTAAGTCAGTGGAGGTGGTTTCAATTCCATCAATTAAAATCAATGGAGATCTAGCGTACCCAAAAGTACTAACTCCACGAATAAAAAACTCTGCATTATCACGCCCTGGCTCACCACTTCTTTGATAGGAGATAACCCCAGCTACTCTTCCGGCAATTGAAGATGTTAAGTTACTAGTGGGAACACGCAGTTCCTCTGGGTTTATACTAGTTACTGCAGCAATAACACTTGCCTTTTTTTGAGTTCCATAAGCAACAACTGTTACCTCATCAAGACCTAATAAATCTTCCTCTAAAGTCACCTCTAAATTAATCTTGTCTTTGCTGTCTACTTTTTTAGTTATAAAACCTATATAACTAAAAATAAGCAGAGACTCATTATTTATTGATATAGTAAAGTTCCCATCAAAATCTGTAACTGTACCATTTTGTTTTTGAGATTCTTCTAAAATATTAACTCCTGGTATTGGATTTCCGTAAACATCGTTTACGACTCCAGAAATTATCTTTTCTTGAGAAAATAAATTTGTAATAAATAGAAAAAAAATAACTAATGAAATTCTTTTTAAATTACAAGTCATAAATAAAAATTAGAAAAATAAAATTTTGTTTAATATTAAATTTTTAAACAAAAATTAATTGACTTTTATGTTAATTATAGTAATTAACTACAACGTTTTCGTTTTTTTTAAGTTTAATACCCAAATATATATAAAATTTGTATATTTATAAATATTAGCATCCATATATTGTAAATTATATTATTTTTATAGCCTGCTTTTAAACTATCTATATTATTATGAAAAAAATTAAACTTATGAAAAAAACTATTCTTTTATTACTAATTATTTTCACATCAACACTTAGTGCTCAAGTATTGACAATCGCTGAGGGAAGTTCAATTGATGTTGGAAGTGAGGCAAGTATAAATATTTCAGGGCTTGAATTAACTCCAAATGAAAACTTTAGTATCGTTGGACAAAATTCTATAACCAAGGCTTCTAATGTAATAACAATTGAAGGTAGCGCTCAAATATTAAATAGCCCTAACGAGTCTATGTCAAAAAATTACATGGCAGGCGTTAGTCTTTCGGGCTACACAGGTTCTGTAGTGTATAATTATGATGATGACGAAATGAATGGAGTACCGCACACTGCGTCTATGTATGTGATGGATTCAAATTCGGTTTGGACTGAATTCAAAGATGAAGATTCTGATGACAACACCATTAGCTATAACTTTACAGATTCTCAGGAGATAATGGGTGTAACAGCTGGAATACAAACATACAATGTTACATTCTCAGTAAACACAGCTAATATAGAAGTAGGAGAAAATGGAATGTATATAGGTGGGGGTATAATAGGTGATGCATGGGCATACGCGATGTCTGATGAGGATGGCGACGGTGTTTGGACAACAACTCTTTCCATGGGTGAGGGAACTACCGGTAATTATATTTTCTTAAATAGCCCTTCAAATGGTAGTGACTGGGGAACAAAAGAAGTTCTTACAGGCCAAGAATGTGCGGATGGTCAATTCGATGACAGGTTGCTCCAGCCCATAACTGGCGATACAACATTATTACATTGTTTTGGTAGTTGTGAAACTGACGGAACTTGTCCAGAGCCTCCTGCTACTACTGAGGTAACATTTAATGTTGACATGAGTCAATATGGATTAGCTGACGGAGATACTGTTCATGTAAATGGAGAATTTACAGGATGGTGTGGAAGTTGTGGAAATGAAATGAGTGATGAAGATGGTGATGGAGTTTACACTATAACATTTGATTTAGAGCCAGGGTCTTATTTCTGGAAGTATACAGTTAATGCTTGGAATGATCAAGAATCATTCAGTGAAGCTATTGATGGATGTACTGCAAATAATAACGGAAACTTTGATAGACAAATTGTTGTAGGCGATGAGGCTCAAGAAGTAAGCTACTGTTGGAATTCGTGTGATACTGCGTGCCCTGTTAATTATGACTGTGAGTACACTATTTCTGTGACAGATTCATACGGAGATGGATGGAATGGCGCAAGTATTGAGTTATTTGCAAATGGTAATTCTATTGGATCATTTACTAACACAGCAGATGCTGCTGGGGGAGAAGCTCAAACTACCTCTTTCGGTATAAACGAAGGTGATGTTATCACTTCTGGATGGACTTCTGGTTCATGGGATGGTGAAACTTCTTACTCTATTGCAGATTCATATGGGAACTTAGTTACATCAGCTGAAGACGGGCTTCCTTTGGAGGACTTCACGGCAACATGTATCGAAGATGTAGATCCAACAATGACCGCTTCAGTTACAGTTGATGGAAGTTCTGCAACATTTAGTTTTGAAATAGAAAACTTTGTTGTTGGAGATGCTGGTGAAGGAGTTGATGGACACATACATTGGTCAATATTTGATTCTTCAGATTTAGAAAATCCAGTAGTTGCAAATGTAATGGTTTACTCTAGTGATGATTTTACATTAACTGATTTACCTAACGGAAATCATACTATTGTATTCTCATTGGTTGACTCTAATCATAATCCGCTAGATCCTCCGGTTGAATCAACAATTGAGTTTTCAACATTTAATGGGATGGCTGCTTGTGATGACACGATAACATATACACAAGTTGCTAGTGGAGATTACAATGTATCCTTATCCTCTGGAGATGATTTAATGGCTGCTGTAACAATTAACGGTACCATGGAGGTAAATTGGGATTCAATCATCGTTACTGATGGTGCAGGAAATCAATTAAATGAGCAGATAGACGGAGAGTTTGTGAATGCTGTTTTCTATTCTCAAGATGGCACGATTAATGTTCAAATTCTTAATGATGCTTCTATTCAAAATGGTGATGTTACATTAGCCTTCTCATGTGAAGCCTTGTCAACACCAGAAAATGAAGTATCTAAAATAAGAGTTTATCCTAACCCGAGTTCTTCAATAGTTTACATTGATTACTTAGAGGATTTAGAGATAACTTTATTTAATGTTTTAGGTCAACAAATTCTAAAAACAAATTCTAAAACTATCGATATATCATCTCTTAATGAAGGCACTTATTTATTAGTTGCCAAAGATTCAAATAACACAATTACTAACTTTAAAATAATTAAAAAATGAAAAAATTAACAATAGTATTCTTAGCGACTTTCGCTTTAGTTGCTAACGAAGCAATTTCACAAATTGCTGATCAAGACAAAAAAGCAGCTGTCATATTTGTTGAAAATGGAGACCAACAAGTATTTAACGGTAAAGTTTACAGGTCTTCTGTAAGTGGTGCTGCAAGAGACGGAAATGGAAACTCTAATGGAGCATTTGCTAATCAAGGTGATTGGAGTGTAGATTTAGTAATCTCTGAAAAGTCTCCAGAAAATGCTGCTCAAAGTTTTGGTGGATTTACTGAGAATGGCCACCCTTTATATACTGGTGGAGACGGAAACTGGTCTACAATTAGTGAAGGAATGGGTGCTGCAGGATGGGGATCATTTGCTGCTAATGCATATAACAGAGCTGCCGGTTTAGGTGGAGTTGCGTTAGGTTTTAATACTCTATCAGGTCCACAAGTTGGTGCTGCTGGTGGTATTGATGGAGGTAACGTAGGACAATTTTCCGCAGGATGGGGATCTAGAGCTATTGGTAATATTTCAACCGCAACAGGTTTTAGAAATACAGCTAGTGGAACTTCATCTGTATCTTTAGGAAATTACAACTATGCAACTGGAGATACTTCAATCGCACTTGGAAAAGAAAATTGGGCAGAAGGAGCTAGTACAATTACAGTTGGATATAAAAATCATGCTGCTGGAGCTGGATCTGTTTCTTTAGGTCAAGAAAATATTGCCTGGGGAACAACAAACTTTACTTCTGGTTATCAAAATGTAGCTGGAGACACTAATTCTGGAGTTGGATCTGGAGGTAGTGCAACTGCGATGGGTAAATACAATACTGCGTCTGCTGATGCGTCTATGGCCTTAAACAGAGGAACTAGTGCAACAAACCAAGCTGCTACGTCAATGGGGCTTGGAACTACTGCAGATAATGTTGGTATGGTAGCTGTTGGAGTTAATAATGCAGCTGGAATTGGTGATACTGCAGAACAATATTTTTATGTTGACGGTTCTTATACAGGTTCAAATCCTGGAGTTGCTTTTGTGGTTGGAAATGGGGATATAGATTCTTCTAATGGACTTGCGGGAGCTAACTCTTCTAATGCATTTATAGTTAATTATGATGGGTCAGCAACTCTTTCAGGAGATTTAACTATAAATTCTGATTCGAGATTAAAATCTAATATAGTAACCCTTGGAAGTACACTGTCTAGACTTTTATTAATTGATGGAAAAAGTTACACAATGAAGGCTAATGAGTCCATTTCAAAAATTGGATTACTAGCTCAAGAAGTTCAAGCTGCCTTTCCAGAATTAGTAAAGACGTCGAACAACTCGGAAGGAACATTATCGGTAAATTACCAAGGAATGATTCCTGTTTTACTTAATGCTATTAAGGAGCAACAAGCTCAAATTGATGAACTTAAAGCTTTAATTAAAAAATAATAACAACTCAAATAATTTATTAAAATAATAACCTCTTTCTATTCAGAAAGAGGTTATTATTTTTTTGCTTAAAAAACCCTCAATGCAAATAAAAAACTTCATTTCAATTTCTTATTTCTTACTTTTTAGTTGTATTTGCTATTCGCAAATTTACTTTAATCCCTTACCAATGGAAAAACAATTAATTGGTAGAAACATCTCCACAAACCAGGGAGAAATTATAATAAGCGGGGAAGTTAATAATGGACCGTATTATGATTTGGATTATGATAATTGGAGAAGTGGTGAACCTAATAATACACCACCGCCAGAAGATGTTGTCGAGATGTTTGGTAATAATAGCATTCTTCAAGGTCAGTGGAATGATAGCTCATCGAACAGCACAAATGCTTCTTATGTAGAGTATGAAGGAATTATAACCAGCCTAGGGGGCTTTATTTATCTAGGCCAATACAACGGACATTCTTATTTTAAAAATCCAGAAAACTTAAATTGGGCACAAGCAAAGTTAGCTGCTGAAAATGTAGGTGCTTATTTGTCGTCCCATCAAACAATTGAAGAAAACAACGCAGTAGCAGAAATGGGAGACTTTCTAGGTTGGATTGGAATGTATCAAGATGTGAATTCATCCAATTATAGTGAACCAGAAAACGGATGGAAATGGCTAGCGCCTAGCAATGTATCGTCTAGTTACAGTGAAATTAGTATTAAAGTTTATAAAAACGGTAATTTATCACAGACTCTAAGCGAATCTTTAGAGTTTACGAATGATAACGCTTCATTTAGTATTGATGTAAATCTAAATGCAGAATTAGTAAAGTATTCCTTAGAAATTTATGGAACAACGGATGAAGGTGTAAATTTGGTAAAAGAAATCAATGACCTAGTTTGTGGAGATGTGTATATTGTTCAGGGGCAGTCTAATGCAGAAGCACCTTCTTATAATGGAAGTTCCTCTGGATATCAAAGTGATTTTGTTAGGGTGTATTCAAACGGTACATCTAACTCAAGTAGTGTGATAAATAATAACCAGTGGTATTACGGTCAAGGTGATGGGAATTCAGGCACAAATGGAAATACAGGACAATGGGGACTTGTGTTAGCAAAAAAATTAGTAGACGAATTAAACATCCCGGTTGCTATATTTAATGGGGCACATGGTGGGCAACCAATATCGTTTTTTCAAAGACCTCAAAATTATGAAACGTCCACAAATTCAAATTACGGTAGGCTTTACTATAGATTAAATAAATCGGGCTTAAAGTCTTATGTAAGAGGAGTTTTGTGGTCACAAGGTGAAGCAGATTCGTTTTCTGGTGGCTTAAGTACAGAACAATACAAAAATGAGTTTGAAAATTTAGTTGGCTTTTGGCAGGAAGATTATCCAAACATTGAACAATATTATATATTTCAAACCCGCGATTGTGATTGTGGTACATCACAGTCTGGACGGGTTAAAATTAAAGAAGCACAGAGGCAATTAGCTGCGGATAATTCAAATATTTCTGTTATGCCTACAACTGGGATGACAGTTCATTCAGATAACTGCCACTATCCCTTTACAGATGGCTATGAAAAATTTGGGTTAAGAAGTTTTAAACCCATATTGAATACTATCTATGGAGTAAATTATAATGAAGAAATAAACGCCCCTATGGTGACTGACATACAGATTTCCAGCTCTAATGCCTTAAAAATAATTATTACCACAGATGCAGTTTCTTTAATGACTAATACCCAAGACAATGAAACACTGCTAAATAAAATATCCAACGATTTTGTGTTAGATAATGCAAATAATGTCTCTATAACAGGTTTTGAAGTTGTTAATAATACTATTGAATTATTACTTAATGGAGACCCTGGAGCCGATGCAAAAATTACTTTGCATGGGCGTTATAATTCCTTACAAGATAACATAACTAACACATCTGGAATTGAATTAGTTTGTTTTGGCAATTACTGTATTTCTGGGGATTGTAATCAATCTACAGGTGGAGTTGCAAATGATGAAAATAAAAAGCCAGCTGTCGTATTTACAGAAAATGGTGATGGTGGTGTGTTTAATGGAAAGGCTTATAGATCAAGTTTAAGTGGTGCTGCTAGAGATGCAAATGGGAACTCTAATGCAGCTTTTGGAAATCAAGGTGACTGGAGTGTCGATTTAACTATTTCTGAAAAAACACCTCTTCAAGCTGCTCAAAATCATGGTGGGTTTACCGAAGCAGGGCATCCAATATACAATCAAGGGGATGGAAACTGGACATTAATCCATAATGGCATGGGGGCCGTAGGATGGGGGGCATTTGCTGCTAATTCATATAATAGAGCTTCAGGACTTGGCTCCGTATCTCTTGGTTTTAATACTATAGCAGGGCCACAAGAATCTCAAGCTGGAGGAATTGATGGTGGTAACGTAGGTCAGTTTTCTGCAGGATGGGGATCAAGAGCAATTGGAAATATCTCTACTGCAACTGGATTTAGAAATACTGCTAGCGGAACTGCATCAGTCTCTATGGGGAGTTTTAACTATTCAACAGGGGACTCCTCTATCGCAATTGGAAAAGAAAATTGGGCTTCTGGCGCAAGTACTATCGCTATTGGAACTAAAAACTATGCTGCTGGGGATGGTTCTGTTTCTTTGGGTCAAGAAAATGTAGCTTGGGGAACCACAAATTTTACTTCTGGTTATCAAAATGTAGCTGGAGATACAAGTGCAAGTGTTGGAACAGCTGGAAGTGCCACTGCTATGGGATTTCAAACCACAGCATCAGGAAGAAGCTCTTTTAGTGCAAATAAAAATACTTCTGCTCTTAATCAAGCATCAGCAGCTCTAGGGATATCTACTNTTTCAGATAACTTTGGCATGCTTGCAATTGGAGTAAATAATCAAGCAGGTATTGGGGACACTTCCATTGACCCAAATGATTATGGGGGATATTATTATGCGGACGGAGAGTATACAGGGTCAAATCCTGGAGTTGCATTTGTAATTGGAAATGGAGATATAGATTCTTCAAATGGACTTGCCGGAAATAATTCTTCCAATGCATTTATAGTTAATTATGATGGATCAGCAACTCTTTCAGGAGATCTAGCCATAAACTCGGATGTTAGACTAAAATCTAATATAGTAACTCTGGGTAGTACACTATCCAAACTTTTATTAATTGACGGAAAAAGTTATACAATGAAAACCAACGAATCCATTTCTAAAATTGGACTTCTTGCTCAAGAGGTACAAGCCACTTTTCCAGAACTGGTAAAAACAGCAAATAATTCTGAAGGTACATTATCTATCAACTATCAAGGAATGATCCCTGTGTTACTTAATGCTATTAAGGAGCAGCAAGCTCAAATTAAAGAACTTAAAGCTTTAATTAAAAAATAAATGAGATTTCTAATATTTAGCTTTAGTTTTTTTTTAATATTTAGCTTCAGTGCTAAAGGATTTGGTGAAAGCGATCACTTTGATATCAATTTAGACTTTGAGACTCGCACATCGATTTTAGTATCCAAAATGTCCTTAAAAGAAAAGATATCTCAGTTAGGAAATAATGCTCCCGCAATTCCAAGATTAGGAGTGTTAGAGTACAATTGGTGGAACGAATGTCTCCACGGTGTTGCTAGGGCCGGAACCGCAACAGTTTTTCCTCAAGCGATTGGAATGGCCGCAACATTTAACCCAAGTCTTATAAATGAAATTGCAGAAGTAATAAGCGATGAAGCTCGAGCAAAACATCACGAGGCAATTAGAAATAAAGACTACAGTCAATATAAAGGACTTACATTTTGGTCTCCAAATATCAATATTTTTAGAGATCCAAGGTGGGGCCGAGGTCATGAAACTTATGGAGAAGACCCTTACTTAACTGGGCAAATTGGAGCTCAATTTGTTAAAGGCCTGCAAGGAAATGATCCAAAATATCTAAAATTAGTTGCAACAGCTAAACATTTTGCTGTGCATAGTGGCCCAGAATCCGAAAGACATTTTTTTAANGCTAATGTAAATGACAGAGATTTGTGGGAAACCTACTTACCTGCATTTAAAGATTTAGTTGACGCTAATGTATATTCTGTAATGGGGGCATATAATAGAGTTAATGGAGAGTCCGCTAGTGCAAGTAAATACTTATTACAAGATATTCTTCGTGATAAATGGGGTTTTAAAGGCTATGTAGTTTCCGATTGTGGAGCAATTAATGATATTCATGCAAACCATAAAATAGTAAAAACAGCTGAAGAATCTGCCGCTCTTGGAG
>JGI24540J26637_10001216_pt1 | contig 11325 bp, 12 predicted proteins | sample NorSeaMetagenome_FD_26637 | JGI IMG/M metagenome (IMG submission 26637) | reverse complement strand
TAATATTTCGTTAGCTTGCATTGTACCTATAATTCCAGCAACTGTGCCTAGTATTCCCTCATATTCACAGTTTAAAATATCATCAGATATAGTTTCTTCTTGATAAAAACACCTTAAACATGGTTTTTTTTTATCATTAAAATTAAAGGTAAAGATATGACCATCAAATTTACTTATAGCTCCGGTGACAAGAAACTTTTTATATTTAAGACTTAAGTCGTTAATTAAGAATTTTGCTGTAAAATTATCTGTACCATCAACAACATAATCATAACTTTTTATAATTTTTTCAAAATTTTTTTTATCTAATTTAAAATTAAAAATATTAACTTTTGTTCCAGAGTTGATATTTTTTAATTTTTTTTGGGCAACTTTAACTTTTGATTTACCTAAGTCATTTCCATCATATAGGCTTTGTCTATGAATATTTGAAAGGCTTACTATGTCGTGATCTACAATTCCTAGTTTTCCAACTCCAGATCTAGTCAAAAACTCTGCGACTGGACACCCTAAGCCACCCATACCAATTATAAGCACCTTTGAATTAAGAATTTTTTTTTGGCCTAGTGTTCCAATATTTCTTAGGATTATTTGTCTTGAAAATCTTTCAATTTGATTTTTATTTAATTTTGAACTCATTTTCCTGTTGAGCCAAATCCACCCTCTCCTCTAACAGTTTCTGGCAGGTTATCAGTTTCCTCTAAATTCATTTTAATAACAGGAGTTAATATCATTTGAGCTATTCTATCTTTATTATTTATCAAAAAATCATTATCACCATGATTGTAAAGAATTACTTTTATTTCACCCCTGTAATCACTATCAATTGTACCTGGTGTGTTTAATACACTAATACTATTTTTGGCTGCTAATCCTGATCTTGGTCTTATTTGAATTTCAAATTCACTAGGAAAAGCAACAGAAATACCAGTTGGAACTAAGCAAGAGGAATGTGGTTTAAGATTTATTGGGTCTTGAATAAATGCCATTAAATCCATTCCAGAGGCTCCGTTAGTTTTATAAACAGGTAGTTCCACTGATGGATCTAATTTTTTTATAAGAACTTTTGTCATTAATTTAATTGATCAATTATTCTATCAACTATTTCATCAGATATTTCAGATTTTTTTTTATATGCAAGCTTTTCTTTTTTTATATCTTTGTCTTTATAATGAATTGTTACTTCATTAAAATCAGAGTCAAAACCAATTTCTTTATTAGATACATCATTTGCAATAATCCAGTCACAATTTTTGTTATTTAATTTTTCTTCAGCATTATTTTCAACATCAGTAGTTTCAGCTGCAAAACCTATTACAAGATTTGGTCTCATTGAATTATGGTTAGAAATATAATTTAGGATATCTACATTTTTTTCTAAGTTTAAATTTAAAGAATCTTGTTTTTTNATTTTATTTTCATNNTTTTTATTAATTTTAAAATCAGCAACTGCTGCTGAAAAAATCGCCACATCTGTTGGTAAATTATCTTGAGTTGCAACCAACATTTCATCTGCTGTTTCAACTTTAATTAGTTTAACACTTTCATCAACTTTAAGATTTGTTGGACCAGAAATTAGAGTTGTATCAAAACCTTTTCTAGATAAAGATTTAGCAATTGCATATCCTTGTTTACCACTAGATTTATTAGTAATAAATCTAACTGGATCAATATATTCATTTGTTGGACCTGCTGTAACCAATGCTTTAAATCTTTTATTATTTTTTTGTTTTGAAAAAAAACTATCTATTTCAGTGGCTATTGTTGATGGATCTGACATTTTACCCTCTCCATATTCGCCACAAGCCATATCTCCAATTTCTGGACCAATAATTTTATAATCAAAGGTTTTTAATTTATTTAAGTTTTGCTTTGTAGATTGGTGTTCCCACATTCTTACATTCATTGCAGGAGCTAAGTAAATATTTTTATCAGATGCAAGTACAACTGTTGATGCTAAATCATCAGTTGTCCCTTGTGCTAATTTTGAAATTGTATTTGCTGTTGCTGGCGCTATTAAGATTACATCAGCCCATCTCGAGAGAGCAATGTGGTCCATTTCAGTTTCATTCTCAATACTAAATAATTCACTATAAACCTTACCCTGTGAAAGAGAGGCAACTGAAAGTGGGGTAACAAATTCTTTAGCACTATTGGTGAGTATAGTTTTAATTTCTGCTCCATTTTTTTTAAAAAGTCTGATTGTTTCAAGACTTTTGTATGCAGATATTCCTCCACATATAATAAATAGGATTTTTTTATTTAACAGATTTTTCATTTGCAGAATTAAAATACCAATAGCCCAAAAATTACAAGACTTAATAAACCAATAATAGACTGGTTTCTAAAAGCAATCATTTCAGATTTTTTATTATTTAGAGCAGTGTAAGAATTTGAGTTTTGAGGAATTTGGCCACTAGCTAGAAATGTTAAAGCTTGGTTAGCTTTATCCATNATTTCAGGAAACTCAGGNAATCTTTTAATAACTTCAGATGTATTTTTTAATGTTTCNTTAAGATTNTTAATTGGATCTTTTGTTTCTTTTAACCAACTTTCAAGAACTGGTTTTGAAGTTGTCCAAATATTAGTATTAGGGTTTAATTTTCTTGCTACACCTTCAACAACCACCATAGTTTTTTGCAACATCAATAATTGAGGTTGAGTTTGCATATCAAATTTCTCAGTAACATCAAATAATTGCTTTAACAATTTTCCTCCTGAAATATCTTTAACTGCTTGACCAAATATAGGCTCTCCAATTGATCTTAATGCTTGAGCTAAGTCATCGATAGGGACATTGTTTGGAACCAGTCCTGCTACCAGGTGTACCTCAGCTACTTTCTTATAATCTCTCTGAATAAAACCAAATAAAATTTCTGCTAAAAATCTTTTACTAACTTTGTCCAATCTTCCCATTATCCCAAAATCAATAGGAACTATTTGACCACTATTATCAATAAAGATATTTCCTTGATGCATGTCAGCATGAAAAAAACCATCTCTTACAGCATGCCTTAAAAAGTGTTGAATAATATCTTCTGCAATTTTATTAGTATCTAAATCTCTTTTTTTTAACTCCTCTGTTTCTCTTATAGATACGCCATCTATCCAATCTAAAGTCATTACATTTTCGCTTGTAAAGTTCCAATAAATTTGAGGAACTTTAAATCCTGCATCATTCTTAGTGTTTTCTGAATATTCATTTGCTGCAGCAGCTTCAAATCTTAAATCCATTTCAAGATTAGTTATTTCTTTAAGTAGAAAAACTACCTCAACAAGTTTTAATCTTTTAGTTTTTTTTATAAAAGACTCAATAATAAAAGCAAATAGCATCATGGCATCTATTTCTTCATTAAATATTTTTTTTATATCAGGTCTTAAAATTTTTATTGCTACGTCTTTAATAGTGCCGTCATCATTAATTTTTGCTTTATGAACTTGAGCAATTGAGGCAGCAGCAACAGGTTCGCTTAGGTCAATTATAGAATTATAGGTTTCATCACCTAGATCGTTCCTAATTATTTCTTTAGCCTGATTTATGGAAAATGCTGGTAAGCGATCTTGTAGATTTTCAAGTTTACTAGATAATTCTTCTCCAATAATATCTGGTCTTGTCGCTAAAAATTGTCCAAGCTTAATGAAAGTAGTTCCCATATTTTCCAATGAACTAGAAAGTCTTTCACCCTCATCTTTATTAAAATTTTTTTGTTCTTTTTTAGAAAATGAAATTGATAAAAGTTGAAATAATATNGTTACTGCTAGAGGTGGTTTTTTAAATTTTGAAGCAATATTTAATATGTCGGATTTTGCAATTTTTCTAGCTAGTTTAAATAATGTTATAAGTTTTTTTATCATTACAACTTCCACCCAGTATGAATTGAAACAATGCCACCAGAAAAGTTTCTGTATGAACATTTTTGAAAATTATTTTTCTGCATCAATTCTATTAGTTCTTCTTGATTAATAAATTGCTCAATGCTTTTAATCAAATATTCGTATGGTTCTTTTTCGCCAACAATAAACTGCCCTATTATTGGAATTAATTTTGAATAATTTTTATAAATAAAATCTAGATTGGAATTTTGAATTTTGGAGAACTCTAAACAAAAATAACGACCACCAGGTTTTAAAACTCTATAGGCCTCAGATAAAGCTTTATTTAAATTCTTAGTATTTCTTAAACCAAAACTAATAGTATAAAAATCAAATTTATTATCTGGTAAGGGTAGTTTTTCTGCGGATGAAATTATCCACCTGATATTTTTATAATTAGACAATTTTTGCTTTCCCTGGCTAACCATTCCTTTATTTGGATCAACACAGGTAATTTCACCATTTTTATTTGTGTTGTCTAAAAAAATTTTACCAATATCACCAGTCCCACATCCAACATCAATTAATTTTTTATTTAAAGAAGGATTCATCATATTAATTAGACTTTTTTTCCAAAATCTGTGAACACCTAAAGACATAAAATCATTCATCAAATCGTATTTATTATAGACTTGATCAAAAACACTATCTACTAGCCCTTTTTTATTTTGAAGATATTGTTGCATAAAAAAAAATATATATTCAATATAGTGTGAAATGCCAGAATTACCAGAAGTAGAAATCGTTAGACGATCTCTCAACAAAAAGATTAAACAAAAAAAGGTTAAAAAAGTAATAATTCGAAATCGAAATTTAAGATTTAAAATACCTATTAATTTTGAAAGTTATTTTAAGAATAGAAAAATAGTTAAAGTTGGAAGATTTTCTAAATATTTAATCATATATTTTTTTAAGGAGAGTTATTGCTTAATCCATCTAGGTATGTCGGGTACAATTCATATTGTTAATAACAAAGTTAATTAAAAAATTTACTAACAGCAGTTTTTATAATTCACCACATCTCCCAAAAAAACATAACCATGTTGAAATAATTTTTGATAATTTTAGAATTATTTATAATGATCCGAGAAGATTTGGTTTTTTTCAACTTATCAAAAATGGTTTAGATTTAAAAAAAAGATTTAATCATTTAGGCCCAGAACCATTTGATCCAAATTTTAATCTGACTTATGTTTTTGAATTTTTTAAGGGTAAAAATAAAGACATAAAAAGTTTTTTACTTGATCAAAAATTTGTATCAGGAATAGGCAATATATATGCAAGTGAAATATTATTTTTAAGTAAAATAAATCCATGTAAAAAAGTAAGTGTATTAAGTAAAAAAGAATGCCAAAAAATTATATTAAATTCCAAAAAAATTCTTTTAAAAGCTATTGCAAAAGGAGGTTCTAGTATTAGAGATTTTAAGGATACTTCAGGATCAAAAGGAGGATTTCAAAATGAATTTAAAGTTTATCAGCAAGAAGGTGAGAAGTGTAAAAATTTAGGATGTTTTGATCTTATAAAAAAAAAGATAATCGGTAATAGGTCGACCTTTTTTTGTGTTTCTTGTCAAAAATAAACAATTATTTTATTGACCACCATAAATTCTCAAGTTATACCCCTGCGGATATGGCAAACACAAAATCAGCAATTAAGAGAATTAGAAGAATTTCTAAGCAAACAGCCGTTAATAAGGCAAGAAAAAGCAGATTTAGAAACGCTCTTAAAAAAATGAACCTTTTAATTGAAGACAAGAAGAAAGAAGAAGCTCTTAAATTTCTGCCTAAATTAAATTCGGAGCTAATGAAAATTGCAAAGACAGGCATAATTAAGAAAGAAAATGCTTCAAGAAACGTTTCAAGAATAACAAAAAAAATTTCTACAATCTAAACGATAAATCATCCGTACTTAGAAAAAACAACTTTTAGTACTTACTCTATATATTAAAAANATTTAAAAAAGTTACCAGATTTAGATTTGGTAAATAATTAATAATTATTGATTCAATCTNTGAATGATTCAATCTATGAATGATTCAATTAATAATTTTAATTTTAAATTTATTAAAATAATTTTTTTTGTNNNAATTCGAAAACTACAATCATAGATTTTATTTTTTTTATTTATTATTTATTAAGTTGTTGCAAATTTTTTTAAATCGTTCTAACTGAGTTACTCCTACAACTTATGAATAAATCTATAAATACAAAAAATATTAGTAATTTTAAGTCTGAAAACTTTGATTGGAAGTTAGTCCAAGCTGAAATGAAAAATAAATTGGGGCTAGATGTTTATGAGAGTTGGCTTAAAAAAATTATATTTGTTGATGAATTTAATAATTATTTATTATTATCTGTTCCAACAAGATTCATTAGAGATTGGATTACCTCAAGATATTTAGACCAAATTTTACAAATTATTCGTCTTTATAAAAAAGATATAATTAGAATTGAATTTAAAATAGACGATCAGCATAAAAATAGAAATGAAGAACAGATTATTGAAGAGCCCAATAATAGAAGTGAAAATGTTTCTTTTATAAAAGACTCTTATCTACAGTATAATCGAATAGATCCTAATAAAAGGTTTGATAATTTTATCACTGGTACAAGTAATAAACTTGCTTATGAAGCATCCTTAAAAGTTTCAGAAAACATATCCCACTACAATCCTCTCTATATTTATGGTGGAGTTGGAATGGGTAAAACTCACCTTTTAAATTCTATTGGAATAGAATTGAAAAAAAACAATAAAGTAATGTTTATATCTGCAGAACGTTTCATGTATCAATTTGTAAAATCAATCAAGGCGAATGATATGGTTAAATTTAAAGAATATTTTAGAAATACAGACATTTTATTGATTGATGATATTCAATTTATTAGTGGCAAAGAAGCAATGCAGGAAGAATTTTTTCATACATTTAATGCATTACTNGATAAAGGATCACAAATTATTGTATCAGCTGATAGAGCNCCAAATAAATTATCAAGAATTCAGGATAGAATTAAATCTAGATTTTCAGGTGGTTTAGTGGTNGATATTCAAAAACCAGACCTTGAACTTAGAAAAAAAATTGTTGANAANAAAACAGAGGANCTGAATAGTTTATATGCTGATCAACTNCAAGTTTCTAAAGAGATACAGGACTTTATAAGCAATGAAATTACAGCAAGTGTTAGAGAGTTAGTTGGAGCAATAAACAGAGTAGTCTCATTTTCAAGAATTTATAATAAAGTACCTAACTTATCAGAAACAAAAGTAGTTTTAAAAGACTTGCTTAATCTAGCAGAAAACAAGGTAACAATAGACTTAATACAAACAATAGTTTGTAAGTTCTTTAAAATAAGCAAAAATGAAATGTTGTCATCTAGAAGATCAAGATATTTGGTAAGACCAAGACAAACAGCTATTTATTTGACAAAAATTTTAACATCAAAATCTTTGCCTGAGATAGGAAGAGAGTTTTCAAATAGAGATCATACAACCATAATTCATTCAGTTAAAACAATTGAAAAAATTAAAGAAAAAGACCCAGAGATGGTTGATAATATTAATAAATTAAAAAATCAGATACTATATAATAATAAAGAAAATGAAATTTAACGTTAATCAACAGGATCTTCAGCAAGCTCTAAATTACTGCCAAGGTGTGATTGAGAAAAGAAGTACCCTACCAATTTTATCTAATATTTTATTAGATGCAAATAATTCGAAGTTAACGATAACAGCAACAGATTTGGACTTAATATTTATTCATCAGTTAAATAATGTTGAAGTAATAGAAGAAGGAAAAACAACAACAACTTCTTCAATCATGTACGATATAATAAGAAAATTTTCTTCAGGGAAAAAAATAAATCTTTCTTTAACAGACATTAGTAAATTGCAAGTAGAGTCAGAAAAATCTATTTTTAATTTAAATTGTATTAGTGCAGCAGAATTTCCCTTAACAGATGAAAATTTTAATCAAAATGAATTTATTATTAAATCAAAACAGCTTTTAAAATTATTAAATAAATGTAAATTTTCAGTTTCTAATGATGAAACAAGGCATTATTTGAGTGGTATATATTTTCATCAAACTGAAGTTGAAGATAAAAATTACTTAACAGCTGCTGCAACTGACAGTCATAGAATGTCTATTTCAAAAATAAGATTAGATCAAAAAATTGATTTTGAGCCAATTATACTTCCAAAAAAAACAATTTTTCAACTATGTTCCTTATTAGATAGTTATGATGGAGATGTAAAAGTTTCTAATATTAAATCTAAGATTAAATTTGAATTAAATAATAGTATATTAATTTCAAAACTTATCGATGGAAAGTTTCCCAATTATATTCAAGTAATACCAAAAAATAATCAAAAAAAATTAGAGATAGATTTAAAACTATTTTTAAATTCAGTAGATAGAGTTGCGTCAGTTTCTTTAGATAAAAAAGATGGTGTAAAATTTAACTTATCAAAAGATACATTGGATCTTTCAGTAAATAACACAAATAGTGGCGATGGTAAGGAAACTTTGAATGTAAAATTTGATCACGATTTAGAAATAAGTTTTAACTCAAGATATTTAATTGATGTTGCCTCTCAATTAGACGGAGAAAGAGTTGAGATATTTTTTAATGATACGGGCTCACCAGCTTTAATAAAAGATCCTGGTGATTTTGATAGTATATTTGTTGTAATGCCGATGAAAGGCTAGTTTAGCAAATCAAGCTCTTTGTAAATATTATTTTCCAAATCCCTAATAAATTCTTCCTTAGCGAGTCCAGAACTTATAGGCTTTAAAATCGACACAGTAATCGTTCTATGGCTGTTTTTTGAGCCTTTTTTAGGCCAAACGAAACCCGAGTTAATTGCAACCGGCTGACATGTAATCTTTAATTCTTCATAAATTCTTGATGCTCCTTTTTTAAAAGGTGTTCTCTCATCTGGCAGAACTCTTGTCCCTTGTGGAAAAATTACAAGTGGTCTTTTCGAATTATTAATCATTTTAGAGATATCTTCAAAAAAACCTAAATTATCTTTAGTTATTTTATTTCTTTTAATTGATATGGAACCAATTTTTTTCAAATACCAGCCAAAAATAGGAATTAAAAGTAATTCTTTTTTAAGAATAAAAACTGGAGAATTAAAAATTGTTTGTAGATAAAATGTTTCAAACATCGACTGATGAGATGAGGCAATAAAAAATTTTTCATTATTAATAATATTTTCTTTACCTTTAATTATAATTTTTGTTGATAAAAAAATTTTTAGACAAAAGCTAGTCCAGTAACCCATTAATTTTCCTCCGATTAAAACAATCTTTTGAGGTAAAAAAAATGCAGGTAAAAAGACTAAAGAAATAATTATTATTCCAGAAAAGAAAAAAATTGAGAATATGACGTTTCTAATCATTTTTATCAGAAGCTAAATTAAATCAACAAGCTTCTGTCTTTTATTGATTACATTAATTTTAGAGTTTTTAATAAGTATTTCTATTGGTTTTGGTCTCACATTGTAATTTGAGCTAAGTGAAATTCCATATGCCCCAACATCACAAATTACGATTAAGTCTTTTTCATCTAGTTTTTGAAAATTTTTTATAGTTAAAAATTTATCTGTGCTTTCACAGATTGGTCCAACAAATTCATAAGTTTTATTTGATATTTTTCTACTTTTAGTCGCTGGAAGTATTCTGTGTATAGAATTATATAATGCTGGTCTCATTAAATCATTCATGGCAACGTCTAGAATAATAAAATTTTTCTTATGACCTTCTTTTATATAAGTGACTTTTGAGACTAAAATTCCTATATTTCCTACAATAGAGCGACCAGGTTCAAAAATTATTTTAGAATTATTATTTTTTAGAAATTTTTTAATACTTAGTGAATATTTTTTTAGATTAAGTACTTTTTTATTATTTCTATAATCAATCCCCATTCCACCACCAAGGTCAATATATTCAAAAGAGTGATTAGTTTTTTTTATTATTTTGTCTAATGCTTTGAGCATATTTTCATATGGCTTAACATCAAGTATTTGACTGCCAATATGAACACTTAAACACTTTAAATTCACAAATTTGGATTTATTTATATATTTGACCAGTTCTAAAAAATCTTTTTCACTAACTCCAAATTTATTTTCTTTTTTACCTGTGGAAATTTGACTTAACGTTTTTGCGTCCACATTAGGGTTCAATCTAACCCCAACATTAACACTTTTTTTATTTTTTTTAGCAATTCTTTCTATCTCAAAAATTTCACTTTTTGACTCAGCATTAATTAAAAGTATTTTTTTATTAATTGCATATTTAATTTCCTCAACAGTCTTGCCTACACCTGAAAAAACAATTTTATTAGGTTTAATTCCAGCTTTAAGAGCTTTCATTAATTCACCCATAGAAACCACATCAGCTCCAAGACCTAATTTTCTTATTTCACTGATTAAATTTACATTAGTGTTCGATTTAATTGCAAAACATATTAATGGAGAAAATGATTTAAAACTTCTTTTAAAGTTATTAATATTTTCTTTAAGTTGATTATATGAGTAGCAATAAGCTGGTGTACCAAATTTTTTGGCAATATTTTGCACTTTAACATTTTCAATTGTTAGTTTTTTGTTGATATATTTCATTAAGCTTTATTAAATAACTCGTTACACTTTTCTGCTTCATTATTCTTTGGACAGCTTTTTTTTCCACATGAAATTATCAACAAAGAAAACAATATAATTATAGTAATTTTTTTTATCATTTTTGTTTTTTATATTTCATTATCATTTTTTTAATATTATCAAAAGATGTTCCTCCATAAGATTTTTTAGAGTTTATAGAATTCTTTAAATCAAACACTTTTAAAACATCATCATTTAATTTTGGTTCAATTTTTTTTAATTCTTCTAAACTTAATTCATTAAGTTTTTTCTTCTTTTTTTCAGCTAAATTAACTACTGCAGCAGTCTTTTGGTAAGCTTTTCTAAATGACATTGAATGATTTTTCACAAGATAATCTGCTAAATCTGTTGCTGTGATATACCCAGAGTTTGCAAGTTCAAGCATTCGTTTTTTGTTGGGGCTAGAGTTTTTAAGTATCTCATCAAAAATCTTAAGACAATTAATTAGAGTATCATTTGACTTAAAAACAATCTCTTTGTCGTCTTGAAGATCTTTGAAGTATGATAATGGTAATCCTTTTAAAATTGTNAGCATAGAAAACAAATTTCCATAACTACNTCCAACTTTTCCTCTTAAATATTCTAATAAATCNGGGTTTTTCTTTTGAGGCATTATTGAAGAACCNGTCACAACTTTATCTGATAAATTTATCAAATTAAATCCATCTGAATTCCAAATAATTAACTCTTCGGCAATTCTAGAAATATGCATTGAGCATACTGAAACACTATATAAAAAATCTAAAACAAAATCTCGATCAGAAACAGTGTCAATTG
>JGI24540J26637_10001214_pt1 | contig 11328 bp, 14 predicted proteins | sample NorSeaMetagenome_FD_26637 | JGI IMG/M metagenome (IMG submission 26637) | reverse complement strand
ATACCACGAGCGGTCTCCTCATCTGGCGGTTCAGCGTTACGCAGTTGTCTATAGATATGTTCTACGGCTTCTTTTTCAGAATTCGTAGGATCTTTTTGTAGCGTGTTGTGGATAATTGCATAATCTGCAAGATGATTATCCTCTTTGTGCAATAAAATGGTTTTAGAACCAGAATCTATGATCTCTTCGATGTGCTCTTTTTCAAGAACAGTATCGCGATCTAAGATAATTTCATTACGCTCAATAGATACAACTTCACCTGTATCTTCATCTACAAAATCTTCATGCCAAGTTTTCAGCACACGTGCTGCTAACTTACGACCTAAATATTTTTTTAATCCAGTTTTAGTAGCTTTAACCTCTTCTGCAAGATCAAATATCTCAAGGATATCTTTATCTCTCTCAAAACCAATAGCTCTAAAGAGGGTTGTAACTGGTAATTTTTTCTTTCTATCGATATATGCGTACATAACGCTATTGATATCGGTAGCAAATTCGATCCAAGAACCTTTAAAAGGAATTACTCTGGCCGAATATAGTTTTGTTCCATTGGCATGGAATGATTGTCCAAAGAATACCCCTGGAGAACGGTGCAGTTGAGAAACTACAATACGCTCTGCTCCATTGATACAAAAAGTACCNGAAGGAGTCATGTAAGGAATAGTACCTAGGTATACATCCTGTACAATTGTTTCAAAATCTTCGTGNTCTGGATCTGTACAATACAGTTTTAAACGCGCTTTTAAGGGCACACTGTAAGTAAGACCACGCTCAATACACTCTTGAATTGAATATCTTGGTGGATCTACAAAATAATCTAAAAACTCTAACACGAACTGGTTACGAGTATCTGTAATTGGGAAATTCTCNAANAAGGTTTTGTATAATCCTTCTTGGCCTCTTTCTTCTGATTTGGTTTCCAACTGGAAAAAATCCTGGAAGGATTTGATCTGGATGTCCAAAAAGTCCGGGTAATCGGGCTTATTTTGAACAGAAGAAAAATTCAATCTTTCAGTTAACATTGCTGACATCTATGGACGGAATTTAGTTAAACAAGTTATGTTGTGTATACTCAAAAAATATAGGAACCTTTATATACACAAAATGGTTTAGGTCTTTCCGCGATAAACGGAAGACCTAAACCTTAAGGTTTGGAGTTAGAAAAGCTTACTTAAGCTCAACCTCTGCTCCAGCTTCTTCTAATTGAGCTTTAAGCGCTTCAGCTTCGTCTTTAGACACACCCTCTTTAATTGGAGATGGTGCATTATCAACTAATCCTTTTGCGTCTTTAAGACCAGCACCAGTTAATTCTTTAACTAGTTTTACTACCGCTAATTTTGCTCCACCGGCTGCCGTAAGAATTACGTCAAACTCAGTTTGCTCATCAGCAGCTTCTGCGCCACCAGCTCCACCAGCAGCAACAGCTACAGCTGCAGCAGCAGGCTCGATACCGTACTCATCTTTTAATATAGTAGCTAATTCATTAACCTCTTTTACGGTTAAGTTAACTAATTGTTCTGCGAAATCTTTTAAATCTGCCATTTTCTATCGTTTTTAAAAATTGTAATTTATTGTTTGTAATTTAATTAGTGCATTGTATTGATTATCCTTCTCTTTCAGAAAGTGTTTTAACAATACCTGAAAGTGTATTTCCGCCACTCTTAAGAGCAGAAATAACATTTTTAGCAGGTGATTGTAGTAAGGTGATAATATCTCCAATAACCTCTTCTTTAGATTTGATGTTTACTAGATTGTCTAGTTGATCATCTCCAATGTAGATAGCCTCTTCAATATATGCTCCTTTAAGTAAAGGCTTTTCAGATTTTTTTCTGAATTCCTTTATGATCTTAGCAGGTGCATTTCCTGTTTCTGAAAATAATAAAGATGTGTTCCCTTTTAAGATGGTTGGCAAATCGCCAAAATCTTTATCAGAACTCTCCATTGCTTTTGCAAGCAATGTNTTTTTAACTACAGCCAACTTCACACCTGCTTTATAGCAAGCACGACGTAAGTTTGATGTTTTACCAGCGTCCAACCCAGAAATATCTGCTAAATAAATAGTAGTGTTTTCTGTAAGCTGAGCAGTTAACGTTTCAATCACTTGTGATTTTTCTTGTCTTGTCATAAGTCTGTGTTTTACTGCTCAATGAATCCTTTTGTATCAATCTCGATACTTGGGCTCATTGTGCTGGACATGAATATACTTTTAATATAAACACCCTTAGCCGCTTGAGGCTTCAGTTTTACCAACGTAGTTAATAATTCTCTTGCGTTTCCTGCAATATTCTCTGCATCAAAAGATGCTTTTCCTATTGCTGCATGAATAATACCAGTCTTCTCAACTTTAAAGTCAATCTTACCACCTTTCACGTCTTTAACCGCTTTAGCAACGTCCATGGTCACTGTACCTGTCTTTGGGTTTGGCATAAGACCACGAGGCCCTAATACACGTCCTAAAGGACCTAATTTACCCATTACACTTGGCATAGTTACAATTACGTCAACATCTGTCCAACCTCCTTTAATCTTTTCGAGGTACTCATCTAATCCAACAAAGTCTGCTCCGGCAGCTGTAGCTTCAGCTTCCTTATCTGGAGTAACTAAGGCTAACACCTTCACATCTTTACCTGTACCGTGAGGTAAGGTAACAACGCCTCTAACCATTTGGTTTGCTTTACGTGGGTCTACATTAAGACGCACAGCAAGGTCCACAGATGGATCAAAGTTTGTGTTGGAGATTTCTTTTATTAAAGCTGAAGCTTCTGAGACAGTGTAGGTTTTAGCCTCCACTTTCGCAGTATTCACTTTTTGCTTTTTAGTTAATCTTGCCATTTTATAGATTCTTTTTTATTATAAAGGTGCAGTACCTTTTGTTTTAATTCCCATTGAACGCGCAGTACCAGCTACCATTTTCATGGCAGACTCAATACTAAAAGCATTTAAATCGGGCATTTTGTCTTCTGCAATGACTCTAATTTGATCCCAAGAAATAGTCCCTACCTTCTTAACGTGTGGCTCACTAGATCCTTTTTTGACCTTGATTGCCTCAAGAATTTGTACAGCAGCTGGAGGAGTTTTAATAACAAAGTCAAAAGACTTGTCTTTATATACTGTAATCGCAACTGGCAATACTTTTCCTTGCTTATCTTGTGTTCTAGCGTTAAACTGCTTACAGAACTCCATGATATTCACACCGGCAGCACCTAAAGCGGGTCCAACTGGTGGCGAGGGGTTAGCCGCACCTCCACGAACTTGCAATTTTACTACTTTACTGACTTCTTTTGCCATTTTCTGTTTTTAAAAAATTTGTCGATTTAGTTTAAAGTGGAAGCTTTAAATAAAACCTATAATATAGCGTGTAACAATTATTATACTTTCTCTACTTGCATGTAGCTTAGCTCTAATGGTGTTTTTCTTCCGAAAATCTTAACCATTACCTCTAGCTTGCGTTTTTCTTCGTTGATTTTTTCAACAGTTCCATTGAATCCGTTGAAAGGTCCATCAACAACCTTTATCGTTTCACCAATAGTGAATGGAATATTAACATTCTCATCCTTCACAGAAAGTTCATCTACTTTCCCTAATAACCTATTGACTTCACTTTGTCTTAATGGCACTGGCTCTCCTCCTTTAACTTCTCCTAGAAAACCAATTACTCCATTAATAGATCTTATAATGTGAGGTATTTCACCGGCAAGACTTGCTTGCACCATGATATAACCTGGAAAATAAACGCGCTCTTTGTTTGTTTTTTTTCCGTTACGTATCTGTATCACCTTTTCGGTAGGAACCAAAATATTTTCTATATAATCCTGAAGGTTCAAACGTGTGATTTCAGACTCAATATAAGATTTGATTTTGTTTTCCTGTCCACTTACTGAACGGACAACATACCACTTTTTTGTACTTTTTGTGTCGGCCATGCTTATTATTTAATTAACTCAAAGTAATAAGATATAACGCCGCTAAAAACAGTATCAACACCCCAAACTACTAATGCCAATACTACAGAAAATGCAGCAACAATAACAGTAAGACGTTGCGCTTCAGACCAAGGCGTCCACGTTACGTGATTTTTTAATTCGTTATAAGACTCTTTAATATAGTTTACCATCTTTGTAGGTATTTATTTTTTCTACTACTGAAATAATAAAATTTCAGTAAATGTGCACGGGATGGGAGACTCGAACTCACGACACCTGGTTTTGGAGACCAGTGCTCTACCAACTGAGCTAATCCCGTATGGATTGCTCAAAAAGAGCTAAACCCGTTATAAAAGTCAAGGCGTCCCGAAAAAACGGAACACCTTTACTCTATATACTATAGACTAATTTTTAGTCTAAAATTTCAGTTACCTGACCTGCTCCTACAGTTCTACCACCTTCACGGATAGCAAAACGTAGACCAATGCTCATTGCAATTGCAGAAATCAACTCAACATGAATTGTTAAGTTATCTCCAGGCATAACCATTTCAACTCCATCAGGAAGAGAAATGTTACCCGTTACATCAGTTGTACGAACGTAAAACTGTGGTCTGTAGTTATTATGGAATGGAGTGTGACGTCCACCTTCTTCTTTTTTAAGTACGTAAACCTCAGCCTTAAACTTAGCATGTGGTGTTACAGATCCTGGCTTAACGATTACCATTCCTCTTGAGATCATTGATTTCTCAATACCTCTTAAAAGAATACCAGCGTTATCTCCAGCTTCTCCTCTATCAAGGATTTGACGGAACATTTCAATACCAGTAATTGTAGAAGTTAATTTCTCAGCTCCCATACCAATGATCTCAACAGGATCTCCAGTGTTTGCAATACCAGTTTCGATACGACCTGTAGCTACAGTTCCACGACCAGTAATAGAGAATACATCTTCAATAGGCATCAAGAAAGGCTTATCTACCTCTCTTAACGGCTCTTCGATCCATGTATCAACAGCTTCCATTAATTCAACAACAGTGTCAACCCATTTTTGCTCACCGTTTAATGCACCAAGTGCAGAACCAGCGATTACAGGTCCATTATCACCATCATACTCGTAGAAAGATAAAAGATCTCTGATCTCCATCTCTACTAGCTCAAGTAATTCCTCATCATCAACCATATCTACTTTGTTCATAAATACAACGATACGTGGAATACCTACCTGACGTCCTAAAAGGATATGCTCACGTGTTTGTGGCATTGGTCCATCAGTTGCAGCAACAACTAGTATTGCTCCATCCATTTGTGCAGCACCCGTAACCATGTTCTTTACATAATCGGCGTGACCTGGACAGTCAACGTGTGCGTAGTGACGGTTAGCCGTCGCGTACTCAACGTGCGAAGAGTTAATTGTTATACCACGCTCTTTTTCTTCTGGAGCGTTGTCAATTTGATCAAAAGCTGATGCTTCTGAAAATCCAGCATCCGATAGTACCTTAGTAATCGCAGCTGTTAATGTTGTTTTACCGTGATCTACGTGTCCAATAGTACCTACATTAAGGTGTGGTTTCGAACGATCATATGTTGCCTTTGCCATTTTGTATTTAGTTTAACTTAGTTATATATTAGTGTTCAATTGTATTTATACTTATCTATTTTGAGCCAATGACGAGAATTGAACTCGTGACCTCTTCCTTACCAAGGAAACGCTCTACCCCTGAGCTACACCGGCTTTTGCTTGCTGGTCTCACGTCTGATTCAATAAAAAATCAAATCAAAACTCAAAAGAGCTGCTTGTTATTTGCAGATGAAACGCCTGTAAACAACAATATCCTCACAAAACTGCAAGGATGGAAATTGAGCGGGAGACCAGGTTCGAACTGGCGACATTCAGCTTGGAAGGCTGACGCTCTACCAACTGAGCTACTCCCGCTTTTAAAGAGAAATACGATGATTTCTCAAGCTTTCAATTTCAAAAAACCACAATCGCAATATGGTAATAGTAGCGACTGTAGACATTTAAGAGTAAAAAAAGTTTGTGGGGAGAGCAGGATTCGAACCTGCGAAGACGTAGTCAGCAGATTTACAGTCTGCCCTCGTTGGCCGCTTGAGTATCTCCCCTATTTTTTACTTTGAATGTATTATTCAAATTTGAATCAATATTTTAAAGAACTAACATTTAAAAAGACCTCTATATATAAGTGTTTCTAACTACAAAAAAGAAACCAAACTTTTCAAAATCTAAAGAGCCGATGGAGGGACTCGAACCCACGACCTGCTGATTACAAATCAGCTGCTCTAGCCAGCTGAGCTACATCGGCTTTTTATGTTTTTTTATGCTGAATAAATCTACATAAAGAACCCCGCTATTTCTAACGGATTGCAAATGTAAAGATTTAATTTTTTCTACAAAACAAATTGTTGGAAAATTTATTTAAAGCTTCACAATAATTCCGGCGGCAAAAATATTCAAATCATATAGATACGCAAAGCTTTTTTTGAATTAATTTTAGAAGAAACACAAGCCCCCATTAACTCTCTCATTTAGAATTTCTTGGATGGGCATTTTTATACACCTGCTTTAGGGTGTCTATACTATTATGGGTATACACCTGGGTGGAGGCTAAAGAGGCATGCCCCAACAACTCCTTCACGGCATTAAGCTCAGCACCTTGGTTTAATAAATGAGTAGCAAAAGAATGACGCAAAATGTGAGGACTCTTTTTTACTTTTAATGAAGCTTCAGAAAAATAACGGGTAATCACACGATACACCAAGGTCTCGTATATAGGATTCCCTTTTGAGGTTAGCAGTAATGTATTTGAAGCGCCCAGGCCAGGCAAGGCTTCTCTAAAGATTTTATATCTGGCTATAGTAGTTAGCACTGAGGGCAACAAAGGGATGATTCGCTCTTTGTTTCTTTTACCTAACACCTTAATGGTTTTTTGAATTTCAGAGACATCAGAAAGCCTAAGCCCTATAAGCTCTGCTCTTCTCATACCAGTGCTATAAAAAAGCTCAACGATTAATTTATCTCGAAGGGTTTCAAAATCATTGGCCTGATCAAACAACTCCAGGACATCTTCTACCTCTGTCTGTGAAAATGGAATTTGTACTTTTTTGGCAACCTTTAAAGCCCTGTGTTTTGCAAGAGGGGTTTCAGATATCTGACTGGTTTTTAAAAGAAACTTATAATAGGTTTTTAAAGAAGATATCTTGCGATTAATACTACTGTTTGAGATGCCTGTATCTACAAGATATACAATCCAGCTGCGCACCATACTATAATTTACCGAAAGCAATGAACCCAGTTCATACTGGTTTGTTATAAAATCAAAAAACCGCTCTAAATCTTTAGTATATGCCGCCACGGTATGAGGAGAATATTTTTTCTCTAACAGCAGATAATCTGTAAAGGGTTTGAAGGGCATTTTTTTAATTAAAAAATAAATGTAGGCAATAAAAAAACCGCTCACAAATGTGTAGCGGTTTTTGATATGTATAAGGAGCAGAATACTAAATTTCTTCTGCGTCTCTTAGTCCTTGAATATACTGTGCTTTCTGTACTTCTTTTCTTCTCACTACCGATGGCTTTGAGAATGCTTGACGTGCACGTAGTTGACGCATTGTACCTGTACGGTCAAACTTACGTTTGAAACGCTTTAGTGCTCTGTCTATATTTTCTCCGTCTTTAATTGGTATAATTAACATAGTTCCATAACCTCCTCTCTATTGGACGGCAAAAGTAGAAACAAATTATGAATTATGAATTATGAATTTTATTTTTTTTGATAAAATTTATGATAATAATCTATACAGTACCCCAAAGCAAGCTTACTGTTTAAACAAACCTGCCCTTATGGTAAGATCCTTTATGAGTTTTTCTTCTTCTTTACTCTCTAACAAAACATTATAGTTCTCCCAAAACTCTGGACGATACGGCTGAGGAGAGAAAATATCTTCGGTCCAGGTTTTTGACCGCTCCAGCTTTATAAGCTCCGATCCCTAATGATTTCAGTAAAAACAATTTCTTGTACTGTGTTGTAATAAAAATCTGCTTTGTCTTGGGTAGCATTTCCGTCTTTATCTAATTGATCAGAGGAACGATCTCCAGCATTTACTAGCTTAGGCGTTTCATAATAAATATACTTAGGGTACATCTTTCCTTGATACTCCATGTAAGTCATCACTAGTTTGTGGTTTAAAAGGGTGCCAAACAAACTCTTACTGCGTTTAACTTGATTCTCTGAGCTAGCCACCAGCTCATACATTACTTTTTTAATAGCCCATGAGTCCCAATCTATGAAGATCCACCCTTTGGCCTGAAAACCTTCGTTGTAAATATCTGGGGTGTTTAAACCCACAAAATCTACTCCTTTTAATATCTCAATTTTATATAATTTTTTCTCATTTTCTACCAGTACGGTATCTAACCTAAACTCATGACGAGCCAATATATCTTCACCAAAAAGAGCGCTGGTGGCATTGGCATTTCTAACAATATTTATTTTACCTCTAAAGAGCTTATCTAGCCCATTTACCCGCTGGTCATTCCAGCGAATTGCCTCAACTAGTGATGCCGTTGAAATAGTATCTCGCCGCAAGTTGTTTTTACGAAGGGTTTTGTTTTTTGTTCTTTTTTTAAGGTAAGAAGTGTAGGCAAAAAGACTGTCAACATCTCTTAAATCATAACTCTTGCGTGTTTGGTCTACGTTGAGACGTAGCGTGTTTTTTGATCCAGCATCATAACTAGAGTCATACAAAGTAATAGCACTCTCTACAAGCCATTTATACTCACTTGAATTACGCTCCTTATGTCTTAAAAACCCTTTTTGTATATAAGAACTATCTGGGAGGGTTTGGGGTAACTCCTCAATAGCGCGAAGCACAATATCATTTCCAGTTTTGGGTCTTGTTTCTGCTATTAATAGAATTTCATCTAAAGATGCAATATCCTCCTCTAGAAAGATATCCATCGTGCTATCAATTCGCTCACCAAAGACTTAAAACTCTTGTAGCCAATAGAGGAAATAACCAAGGTGTCATTGGCATACCTTTTTGGAATACTCAACAAAAACCTACCATCTGTATTTGTAATGGTACCAATGGTTGTGTTTTTAACATACACACTAGCACTCTTTAGGGGAGCAAAGCTCGCAAAATCTACAATCTTGTTTTTAATTTCTATTTGAGAAGTCACGCTTATAGAAACTAAGCACAGCAAGACAAGCATGTAACATCTCTGCAGGTTGTTATTTTTGGGCATGGGCTATTAATTTTAAAAACAACAAAACGCTGCAAAACACAACACTTTGAGGGTACTGTTTATAACACCTAGATTTGGTTTATATTGTATCTAATTTATGTAGCTGGCTTATAATTAACGCCATCAATTACCATCTTAGAGATAATCTCTCTTAGTATTTCTGAAGTACCTCCTCCAATTGGCCCTAGCCTACTATCTCTTAAATTTCTTGCCAGTGGATACTCCTCCATATATCCATATCCTCCAAGGAGCTGCACACAATCATAGGCAACTTGATCTGCAATTTTTGTTGATAATAGTTTAGACATGGTTGCTTCCTTAACTACATACTCACCATCATCTAGGCGTTTTGCCGTAACATAGTTAAAGTTTTAGCCATTTCTACCTCACTTGCTAAATCTGCAACTTTATGACGCAGAGCTTGAAACTTTGAAATAGGCTTTCCAAAAGCAGTACGCTCTTTCATGTACCCTATAGTATATTCTAGGGCCCACTCACTTCTTGCATGTGCATTTACTCCCATGATTAATCTCTCAAGAGCGAAGTGTTGCATGATGTAAGGGAAACCAAGATTCTCTTCTCCCATTAAATTTTCTGCAGGAATTACAACATTGTCAAAAGCTATCTCTGCTGTATCACTTGCCCTCCAACCTAATTTATCAAGTTTGGTGGCACTAATACCAGGAAGATCTCTATCGATCACAAAAATGCTGATTCCTTTATTTCCTAGTTCTGGTGAGGTCTTTGCAGCTACTATTAAATAATCGCTGTACACCCCATTTGTAATAAAAGTTTTGGATCCGTTAATTACATAAGTATCGCCTTTTTTTACAGCTGTAGTTCTCATGCCTCCAACATCACTTCCACCAAAAGGCTCTGTAATGCACAAACAACCTATTTTTTCTCCAGTAACACTAGGTACTAAATATTTTTGTTTTTGAGCCTCGTTAGCCTCCTTATTGAGGTGAGTCATAGCCAAATACTCATGAGCCCAAATAGCAGCAGCAAAACCACCACTGTTTATTTTTTGCAGTTCTTCAATAAAAATAATCGTATAAAAAATATCTAAGTCCATCCCACCATAAGCCTCAGGAGTTGCAAGGCCAAAATAACCCATCTCTCCAAATTTTTCCCAAATGAAACGATCTATAGTACCTGTTTGCTCCCAGGTGTCAATGTGAGGAACCACCTCTTTTTTCAAGAAGTCTTGAAAACTCTTTCTAAAAAACTCATGCTCTTCTGTAAAATATAAACTCATACTGTAAGGCTAACTATTTAATATTGATATTTACTATGATGTATAAAACAACTATAAAAGAAAGCTCTTTTTGTTAGTTATTCTACATGCAAATATAACTCAATTAAGGCATATTTACTTGTGGTCATTCCCTCTATTTTTTGAAGCTCAGATAGAGATACTATTTTTTCGCGNAAGACCCNGAATTCCCAAATCTGCTTAGCAAGGTCATAGGATATTCCAGAAATCGTGGCAATATCTGAGGCAGATGCTGTATTTACAGCAATCTTAATTATTTCTTTTGGCGTCTTGACCGTAAAGCTACCTAAGACATTGGCAACTACCNTCTCACTCAAACCCCAGACACTTAGCAATTGTTTATCTACAGAGAAACCACCTAGCTTTAGTCTGTAAGATATAATTCTTGCACTCAAGGCAGGGCCTATACCTCGCACTTCTTGAAGTTGCGTTTGGGTGGCAATGTTTAAATCTATTTTATCTTTGTAAGACAATGCAAGACTTGAGTTTTTTTGAGCTTTAGAAGGTTTTGATTTTACGACCCAATCCGGGAATTTAAACAACGGTCCTAATAGTGCCATAAGGCTGTCTGAGGCCTTAGTCACCCTCTTAAAATCTTCAATGCTGTTAATCCACATGTTTTTACTTCTATAGCGGGAAAGCCTATCAAACTGCTCGGCAGAGAGACCCAGAGTATATGCTTTATAATCTGAGATAAAATTAGGATTAAAAGCATAGCGTTTGGGCTTTTTCTTCTCCAAGGCTTCTTGGCGTAAAGAATCTACGTATGCTTGTTGTTTTAACATCTGTGGCGAAGAAGTGTCAAGCAATAAAACGGGTGAGGGTTTATAAAAATATAAGACACAAAACAACCCAACGATG
>JGI24540J26637_10001211_pt1 | contig 11341 bp, 10 predicted proteins | sample NorSeaMetagenome_FD_26637 | JGI IMG/M metagenome (IMG submission 26637) | reverse complement strand
CTAAGTAAGGCAATGGGTGATAATGAGATTGAGGAAGATTCTTTTAAACATATAGAAGCATTGATATATTCAATGACACCAAAAGAAAGATCAAATCCTAAAATTATTGATGTTAGTAGAAAAAAAAGAATTTCAAAAGGTAGTGGATTAGAGATTCAAGAATTAAATAAATTATTAAAGCAATTTGAACAAATGTCTAAAATGATGAAAATGATGCAAGGAGGAGGTTCTGGGAAACTAATGCAAATGATGCAGGGAATGAAACAATAATTAATTATGGAAATAATAGATGGTAAAAAGATTTCTAATATAATCAAGGAAGAGATTAAAATAGAGGTTGATCAAATTGTTAAAAATGGTGAACGTGCTCCTCATTTAGCTGCAGTGCTTGTCGGAAATGATGGTGCTAGTTTAACCTATGTTGGGAGTAAAGTTAGATCTTGTGAACAAGTTGGTTTTCAATCAACACTTGTTAAACTTCCTTATGATACATCTGAAAATAATTTATTAAAAAAGATTGATGAATTAAATAACGATAAAGAAATTGATGGTTTTATAGTTCAATTACCTTTACCAAAACATATTAATGAAGAAAAAGTTTTATTGGCTGTAAATCCAAATAAAGATGTTGATGGTTTTCATCCAACTAATTTTGGGAAAATGGCATTAAATATGGAAACTTTTTTACCAGCTACACCATATGGTATCATTGAACTTTTAAAAAGATATAAAATCAATACATCTGGAAAAAATACGGTAGTAATTGGGAGAAGTAATATTGTAGGAAGACCCATTAGTATTTTAATGAGTAGAAAAGGAAATCCTGGAGATTCTACAGTAACCTTAGTTCACAGTAGAACAATTAACTTAGAAAGCTTTACTAAAAATGCAGACATAATCATTTCTGCTTTAGGAGTTCCTGATTTTATAAACTCATCTATGGTTAAAAAAGATGTTATAATTATTGATGTTGGAATAACTAGAGTTAAAGATGATTCTCACCCTAAAGGTTATATTATTAAGGGAGATGTTGATTTTAATTCGGTAAAAGAAAAGGCAAGTTATATAACCCCTGTTCCTGGCGGAGTAGGACCTATGACTATTGCTATGTTATTAAAGAATACACTTTTGTCAAAAAGTTTAAAAAAATAGATTTATTTCTTAAAAATCTGTTCGGGATCTTTGAATGATTTAAATTCTAAAGCATTTCCTGATGGATCCATAAAAAACATAGTTGCTTGTTCTCCAATTAATCCTTTAAATCTGATATAAGGTTCGATAATGAAATCCACATTTTTCTTCATTAGTTTTTGTGAAAAGCTATTGAATTCATTCCATTTTAATAATAATCCATAATGTGGAATTGGCACATTTTTTCCATCTACAAGATTACTTTTTTTTGATATAATTTTATTTTTATCAAAATGAATAACTAATTGATGTCCAAAAAAATTAAAATCTATCCAATCATCACTGCTTCTTCCTTCCTCTAGACCTAAAACGTCTCGATAAAAAGTTCTACACTTTTTTAAATTATTTACTGTAATAGCTAAATGAAAGGGGGCTATATTGTTCATAAATTATTTAATTCCATCCAATCATAAATCTTTTAATTTTAGAATTTGCAGGAATATTAATAGACTCAATTATTTTTTCTGTACCAACTCTTAAATCTAAAGGAAGATTTTTTTTATCAATAATAAAGTAAGCGTCTAATTCATTTACAAAAACAACAATATTATTAATTGTATTTTGAATACTAGATATCTTATGATTTTTATTTATATCTCCAAAATTACTATTTACATTTAATCCTTTAATTGTTCTAAATTCATCACTATAACTTGAATAGTTTCGATTTTCTCATTTGAGTCGTGTTGTTGTTTTGGAATTAAAGTTAGAAGATGGTTTTTGTCACTATCAAATATCAAATATTTGTCTTCGCCTGAAAACATATAATCTCCTTCGCCTATTCTTTTTACAATAGAATCATTTAAAAATAAAGAATCAAGCTCTTTAATAATTGTTTCTGAATTAACTTTACCCACACTGCCTTTTTTTATTGAAAAGTCAGAGTTATTTGAACATCCAAAACAAATCAAAATAAATAATAATAATGTAGGTTTCATAGTGGTTTTAAAACTTTATTAAAAGTACTAATTCCTTTTAAATCATAATTAATTAATAGGTATATATTTGCCTTATGAGTCAAGACGAAAATAATTTAAATTTAATTCAAGGTTTGANATTACCTGTGATGGANTCTTTTTATACAATTCAAGGTGAAGGATTTTATAAAGGCTCAGCNGCTTATTTTGTAAGAATAGCTGGATGTGATGTTGGTTGTCATTGGTGTGATGTCAAAGAAAGCTGGGATTCAAACCTTCATCCTATTTATTCTATTGAAAAAATAGCTGAAACTGCTAAAAATAAATCTAAAATGGTTGTTATAACAGGTGGGGAGCCCTTAATGTGGGATATGAACCCATTAACTATATTATTAAAAAAAAACAATCTTAAAACTCATATTGAAACTTCTGGATCAAGCAAGTTAACAGGATTATGGGACTGGATTTGCTTGTCCCCAAAAAGAAGAAAAGCTCCTTTAAATGAAGTTTACCAAAAAGCTAATGAATTAAAAATAATAGTATTTAACATACATGATTTAAAATATGCAGAGGAACAAGCAAAAAAAGTTTCTAATGATTGTATACTATATTTACAGCCAGAGTGGGATAAAAGAGATGAAATGATCCCTGTAATTGTTGATTATGTTATGGAAAATACAAAATGGAAAATTTCATTACAAACACATAAATACTTAAACATCCCCTAACTTTAATTATACAATAGATATTTTGATCTGATAACTTTAAATTCCTCAATATTATTTTTCCAGCTTTCTTTTATTTCTTTTTCTGAAATTCCATTTATAATTTGTTTTTGGAGTTTGCTATTTCCTGCTAGCTTATTAAATCCATTTCTAAAAAAAGAGGATTTGTTCTTAGACTTATTATATGCCTCAATTATCCATTGTAAATTTATATTATTTAAATAAGGAGATTTACTTAAATCAACTCCATTACATATTTCATCTAAATGCTTTGGATATTTTGCACCAGACATTGATTTAGGTTTAAAATTAAAATCTGTTTTTTCCCAATCTGGACTCCCGATTATTTGAAATTGCATATTAGTACCTCGACCAATACTTAATGGAGTTTGTTCAAATAAACATAAACTAGGGTAAAGATTAATTGATTTTTTATTGGGTAAATTTGGTGAGGGTTTAACAGGTAAATCATAAATCATATTTCTATTGTAGTTTTTTAATGGTATAACTTTTAAATTACATTTAATTTTGTTTTTTAACCANCCTTCCTTATTTATCATTATTCCAAATTCACCTATGGTCATACCATGAACAATTGGTACAGGATGCATGCCTACAAAACTTTTAAATTTATCTTCTAAAACAGGTCCATCTATATAATGTCCATTTGGGTTAGGTCTGTCTAAAATTATTAATTTTTTATTGTTTTCGGCAATAGCTTCCATTACATAATGAAGAGTTGAAATATATGTATAGAATCTAGCTCCAACATCTTGAATATCAAAAATAATAATATCAATATCTTGCATTTGATTATTTGTTGGTTTTTTATTTGAACCATGTAATGATATGATGGGAAGTCCTGTTTTTAAATCTAAACCATTTTCAACTTTCTCACCAGCATCTGCTAGTCCTCTAAAGCCATGTTCCGGAGAAAAAACTTTTTTAATTTTAATATTTAATTTTAATAAAGAGTCTATGATATGAATAGATTTTTTGTTGGAGCCAATTCTTGATGTTAGGTTGGCTACTACGGCTACATTTAATCCTTTTAGATCATTTAAAAACAAATCTGTTCTTTCGGCACCAACAACAAGTTTATCATTGTTTTGTGAAAAAGATAAATAGCTAAAGGTCATTAAAATCAAAAAAAAGGTACTTTTGAGTTTAATTATATTAAATTTCATTTTTTATGAGATTTGAATCATTTATTGCATCTCGAATTATAAGGTCAAAGCCTTATAAAAATACTATATCCTCTCCAATAATAAAAATATCCATATTATCCATAACAATGGGTTTGGTTATGATGATNATATCAATATCATCAGGAATTGGTCTTCAAAAAACAATTCANAATAAGATATCTTCATTTTTTGGTCATATTTCTATTTCAAATTTTCAAAATAACTCTTCACAATCTTCTTTAAAACCTATTTTAATTAATCAAGATTTTTATAATAATATTGAAAATGATGAAATTTTACATATTCAAACTGTTGCATATAAATCAGCAGTTATAATTACGAATTCAACTTTTGAGGGAGTTGTTTTCAAGGGAATTAACACAGATTTTAATTCAAATGTATTTTCAAAGTATTTGATTGAAGGTGAATTCCCTAATTTTGATAATGAAATTAGTAATGAAGTAATTATTTCAGATTATTTATCAAAAAGACTTTCAATTAAATTAAACGATAAATTTAGCACAACATTTTTTAAAATAGGTTCTTCAGTTCCTAATGAAAGAAATTTTAAGGTTGTAGGAATATTTAATTCTGGATTAATTGAATTTGACCAAATTTACTTTTTAGGTGATATTAGACATATTCAAAAGATGAATAATTGGACTTNAAATCAAATTGGAAGTTTTGAGCTTTTTATAGAAAATTTTAAGAATATTTCTGATGTTTCTGNTAAATTATATGAAAATACTCCCCCTGAACTAGATGTTATAAGCGTTTCAGACAAATTTTCTGATATTTTTAATTGGATAGCACTATTTGATATGAATATTTTACTAATAATCGTTATTATGATATTAGTTGGAGGGATAAATATGATTACTGCATTATTAGTGACTATTATGGAGAGGACTCAGCTAATTGGTGTTTTAAGAGTTTTAGGTTCAAGCCAAAGNAGTTTAAGATATATTTTTCTTTCTAATGGTATTTATTTAATTTCCGTTGGACTATTTTTTGGGAATATAATTGGTTTAGGCCTTATATTTTTTCAAAAATTAACTGGTTTTATAAAATTAAATCCAGAAACTTATTATGTTTCTGAAGTTCCTCTGGATTTAAATTTTATTAATATTCTTTTTTTAAATTTCGGTATTTTATTTTTTTGCTTAATAATGCTAATATTACCGTCATATATAATTGGGCGAATATCACCGACTCAGTCATTAAAAATTAATTAATAAATATTAAAGGAAATTTCTGTTTAAGTACTTTAAAATTTAAATTTGCATATATAAAATGAAATATTCAAAAAATATATTAGACACTATTGGAAATACTCCTCTTATTAAATTAAATAGAATAACAAGTGAAGTGGACGCATTAGTGCTTGCTAAGGTGGAGTATTTTAATCCTGGAAACTCAGTTAAAGATAGAATGGCATTAAAAATGGTAGAAGATGCTGAAAAGGATGGTAGGTTAAAACCCGGTGGAACAATAGTTGAAGGAACTTCTGGCAATACTGGAATGGGTTTAGCATTAGCAGCTATTGTTAAGGGCTATAAACTTATTTGTGTTTCCACAGATAAACAGTCTAAAGAAAAATTTGATGTTTTAAGAGCGGTGGGTGCTAAAGTAGTAGTTTGTCCAACTGATGTTAAACCCGAAGACCCTCTTTCTTATTACTCAACCTCTAAAAGAATTGGTGAACAAACACCAAATGCTTGGTATGTAAATCAATACGACAATCCATCTAATACTACCGCTCATTATGAATCCACAGGCCCTGAAATATGGAGTCAAACTGATGGAAAAATAACTCATTTTGTAGTTGGAGTTGGCACTGGAGGTACTATTTCTGGAGTTGGAAAATTTTTGAAAGAAAAAAACTCAAATATAAAAATTTGGGGAATAGACACTTACGGTTCTGTTTTTAAAAAATATCATGAAACAGGGATTTTTGACGAAAAAGAAATTTACCCATATATTACTGAGGGAATTGGTGAAGATATTTTACCTAAAAATGTAGATTTTAATATAATTGATGGATTTGAAAAGGTTACAGATGAAAATGCAGCTATTTATACTAGAAAACTAGCTAGAGAAGAGGGGATTTTTGCTGGAAATTCATGTGGAGCTGCAGTAAAAGGACTTCTTCAATTAAAAAAACATTTTAAAAAAGAGGATGTAGTAGTGGTATTATTACATGATTCAGGTAGCCGATATATTGGTAAGATATATAATGATGAATGGATGAAAAAGCAAGGTTTTAGCACAGATTAATTCAAATGAATGATTTTTTCATCAATTATCCGCTTAATAGTTTAGGTGATAATTTAACCAATCAAACTTTAAAAAATAGCGATCCATTTTATTTTCATAAATCTTTGGATGAATATAATGAGTCTCCGTTGAACGAATTACCAGGTCTCTCGAATTTTTTCAATATCTCTAATTTATATGTTAAAGATGAGTCTACTAGATTTGGATTAAATGCATTCAAAGTATTAGGCGCGTCTTACGCCGTCAATCAAATTTTATTAAACAAACCTAATGTCTCTGTTTTTTGCACAGCAACAGACGGAAATCATGGGAGAGCTTTGGCTTGGTCAGCAAAAAAGTATAAAAAAAAATGTGTAGTATTTGTTCCAAAAGACACTTCAGATTTGCGAATAAATACTATATCAAATCATGGAGCGAAAGTTGAGAAGTTAGATTTGAATTATGAAGATACATGTAAATATGCCAGTGAAATTTCTACTAAAATGAATTGGGAGCTAATTCAGGATACTTCNTGGGATGATTATGAACTTGTCCCTTCATATATAATGTCAGGCTATTTAACTCATTTTATCGAGATGGAAGATAAAATCAATTTACTAAAAAAGCCNGATATTGATATTATTTTCTTACAATGTGGAGTAGGATCTTGGGCAGCTTCTTGTATATGGTATTACTTAGAGCGTTATGGAAAAAATAAACCTAAAATAATTTTAGTTGAGCCGGCTCAATCTAGTGGAGTGTTTGACTCTTTTATAAAAGGTGTAAGAGTTTCCCCAGATGGAAATTTAAATACTATTATGGCAGGCCTAAATTGTGGAATTCCTTCGAAAATAGCATGGCGAATTATTAAAAGGGGCTGTGATGGGGTCGTGAAAATTACAGATGATGAAGTGAAATATGCAATGAATGTATTTTATAAACCTTTATTAAATGATTCAAGAATTATATCAGGCGAATCTGGAGCTGCTGGCTTAGCTGGGTTAATAAAATGTTTAAACAATATGAAAGCAGAAGATTTAAATAAGCATGTAGGATTAAATAAAAATTCCCGTATTTTACTTTTTAATACAGAAGGAGATACGGATAAGGATAGTTTTTTAAATATTATTAAAAAACATCATTAGGAAAAACCACTACACTCTCATATCCTTTTTTACTTATACTAGAAACTCCAAATAAGTAATTGTCAATTACAACTCCCTCTAATGTGTAATTATTGACTTTTCCTATTAATCTACTATTTTCCCAATATGGAGAAGTTGTTTTTCTCCAGTAGATTTTATATCCAATAACATTCTTATCGCTAGATTTNTCCCATTTTAGTCTTGNTGATGGTTCAACTATTCCACCTATTTTAACATTTTTAGGTTTCGATGAACTCCAGCCTAATGAGGCTAAATTAATTGCATTCACTGCGGTTAGATTTTTAGCGTAATTAAAATTTACTCCATCAATTATGTCACCATATTGTATGTCGTTTTCTANCCTAATGTCTTGATGTTGCCGATTATAGTTTTCGTGAGCTTCCATTATTCTTACACCTGCATAACCTAAGTCATTAAAGGGTCTGTGATGACCTCCTCTTCCAAATCTATCCAGTCTATATATCATCATTGGATTTAAATTTGGCATAAATTGTTTGACTTGAGTGTGTATATACCTTGCTAATTGTCTAGAATTTCCATCAACTTCTCCACCATAAAATCTTCTTTTTTTTATTGATTTTTCAGTTTCATTTGCTGGAGTTGGTTCTGAAAATATTCTAAAACTATAATTATCTATAATACCATCTACGCCTTCAATATTTCCAATCATATCATTGTTCAAAACTCCAATAATATCCCATTTGTTTTTTTTTGCATGTTCTGCTAATCCAATTCCACCATATAAACCTTGTTCTTCACCTGATAATCCAACATAAATAATACTATTTTCAAATTTATATTTACTAAGGACTCTAGACACTTCAATAACTCCTGCCATTCCAGACGCATTATCATTTGCACCGGGTGAATCAGAACTAAAGTCATTTGGGTCGGTCACCCTGCTATCTATATCACCACTCATGATTATATATTTGTTAGGATATTTAGATCCTCTTTGAATTGCTAAAACATTATTTATCCAAACATTTTTTACTATTCTTCTCTTATTTTTTGGAAAATAATTTTTTTGATAAATAACTTCTAAACAATTATTACATTCTAATGATATTTTTTCAAAAGTTGACTTTATCCATCTTCTGGCTGCTCCAATTCCTCTTGTTTTTGAAATTGTATCACTTAATGTATGTCTAGTTCCAAATGAAACCAGCTTATTTACATCTTTTTCTATTCTCTCAGATGAAATTTCATTAATGATATCGTATATTACTTTTTTTTCTTGTGTGAATGCAAGATTTACTAAAAGAAAAAAAGGTATGAATTTTAATATTTTCATACCTAAATTTATAAAATAAATTATTTAATTAATAATTTAAAAACAATATTGATTTTCTTCCTTAAGCTTTTCAGCAATTTTATTTTTTAATTCAATGACATTAGGATATTCAAAATATTTAGTAAATCTTTTAAGACCCATTAGAAGTCCTTTTTGTTCATCTCCTTTAGAAAAAGAGATTATGACTTCTTTTCCTCTAGATTGAACAATATCTACAGCCTTGTAAAGATACAATTGCGACATTGCGATTTGTTCACTTTGTGTTTCTTTACCAAACCTATTACAATTTTTTTCAGTTCTTAAAACTGCAGATTCTGCCATATAAATTTCAATTAATATATCTGAAACAGCTAAGAGCATTTGTTGATGTTCCTCTAATTTATCACCAAACTTTTTTATCCCTGCACCAGCTAACATTAAAAATACCTTCTTAAGGTTTATTAAAATCAATTTTTCCTGTGCAAATAGCTCCGTTAAATCAGGTAAGTCAAAAGATGGAATCCCCATTAACTCATCAGCTACAGCTGTAGCTGGATTGATAAAATCAATATGTCCTTTCATTGCTTTTTTGATTAGCATTCCAACACTTAACATTCTGTTTATTTCATTAGTACCCTCATATATTCTTCCAATTCTACAATCTCTCCATGCACCTTCCATCGGAGTTTCTGCAGAAAAGCCCATTCCACCAAATACTTGAATACCTTCATCTGCTATGTTCTGCATGTCTTCACTTACAGCTACTTTTAATAAGGAACATTCTATTGCGTATTCTTCTACTCCCTTTAGCTCTGATTCTTGAAAACTATTTCCACTCTCGTGTCTTATTTTAATTCTATCTTCAATATCTTTTGCAGCTCTGTAGGTTGCAGATTCACCTACGTAAGTATCAGTAGTCATATTAGCAATTTTTTCTTTGATAGCCTCAAAATCGATAATTTTGGTATTAAATTGAGTTCTTTCGCTTGCATATTGTATTGCATGTGTTGTAACTCTTTTTTGAGCATCTAAGCATCCTGCTGCTAATTTGATTCTTCCAACATTTAAAGAGTTCACAGCTATTTTAAACCCACTGCCTCTTTTAGATAACATATTTTCGACAGGAACTTTTGTTTCGTTAAAAAAGACTTGTCTGGTTGAGGATGAATGTATACCTAATTTTTTTTCTTCTTCACCCAATGTAATTCCATTGTTAGATTCATTTGGCACTATAAAACCTGTTATGTTTTTGTCTTCTTCGATTCTTGCAAAAACAATAAATAATTTTGCAAATCCAGCGTTTGATATCCACATTTTTTGGCCTGTAATTTCATAGTGGGATTCATCTTTTGAAAGAACAGCTTTTGTTTTTCCACTATTTGCATCTGACCCTGCTGTAGGTTCGGTTAAACAATAAGATCCAAACACTTCTCCACTAGCTAGTTTAGGAACAAATTTTTTGTTTTGTTCTTCATTTCCATAAAGAACTATAGGCATGGTTCCGATTCCTGTATGTGCTCCAAATGCAGTTGATAAAGACCCACATGCTCCTGAAATGGCTTCACATACTAGCATTGTAGAAACAAAACCCATTCCCATTCCGCCATACTCTAGGGGAACAGCCACTCCTAAAAAACCTAGTTCACCAGCTTTTCTCATAATATCCTCAGTCAATTGGTAATCTTTATTTTCAAATCTTGCGCGGTGAGGCAGAACCTCTTTTTCAATAAAGTCTTCAACAGCTTGTTTCATCATTAGCTGTTCTTCGTTAAAATCCTCTGGAGTAAATACATCTTTAGAATTAGTTTCTTTGATTATAAATTCCCCTCCTCTTGTAATATTTTTTTCTTTGATCTCCATTTTATATATTTTATTTTAAAAATTCAAATATTCCAGCAGCCCCTTGTCCTGCACCAACACACATAGTAACCATTCCGTATTTAGATTTTCTCTCTCTCATTTCACTAAATAATTGAACAGATAATTTTGCTCCAGAACAACCTAGTGGGTGTCCAAGTGCTATTGCTCCACCATTTACATTTATTATTTCTTGATTTAAATCAAGTTCTCTAATTACCGCTAAAGATTGTGAAGAGAAAGCTTCATTTAATTCAATTAAATCAATATCATCTATTTTCATTTCAGCTTGTTTCAAAACCTTTGGAATAGCTTTTATTGGTCCAATCCCCATTATTTTTGGAGGAACACCTGCTACCGCGTAGTTTACAAGTTTGGCAATGGGTTCAATATTTAATTCTTTAACCATTTTCTCACTCATAATTAGTACAAATGCAGCACCATCGCTCATTTGTGATGAGTTACCTGCTGTAACACTCCCATTCATTGAAAATACTGGCCTTAATTTATTTAAAACCTTGAGGTTAGTATCTTTTCTTGGGCCTTCATCGGTATCAACAATGTATTCTCTTAATTTTTTCTTTCCATTTTCGTCAAGATAAGTTTCTTTAACCTTGATAGGCACTATTTGAGATTTAAATTTTCCATTTGAAATTGCATCAACTGCTTTTAAATGTGAGTTCAAAGCAAATTCATCTTGATCTTCTCTGTTAACCTTAAATTGTTGAGCAACTTGTTCTGCAGTTAACCCCATTCCCCAGTAATAATC
>JGI24540J26637_10001209_pt1 | contig 11350 bp, 7 predicted proteins | sample NorSeaMetagenome_FD_26637 | JGI IMG/M metagenome (IMG submission 26637) | reverse complement strand
CCAAACTTTGCATACAAATTCTTTCAAAAAATTATGGGTTCTGGTTTTTAATCAATAACTTATTGTTGTTAAATGAATAGAATCAGTTGATTATTGTGATGTATTCTAAATGAGGTGAGTTATGTCTACTTATGATGAAGAAAATTTTGTTTCAAATAGTAGCATTACTCTTGAAACACCAGAGGTTGAAAAATTAAGACCTCGTATCTCATTGATTGGTGTCGGCGGTGGTGGTGGAAATGCTCTTAAAACTATGGTTGAAGAAGGTTTAGATGGTGTTGAGCTTTTTGCAGTTAATACTGATGTTCAGGATCTAGAGAATTTAACTGGCGTTACATCTATTCCAATTGGATCTCATGCAACCCAAGGTATGGGTGCGGGTGCTGACCCTAAGATAGGAAAGAAAGCAGCAGAAGAATCACAGGAAGAAATTCGTAGGTACCTAGAGGGTACTCATATGTTATTTATAACAGCTTGTCTTGGAGGAGGGACGGGAACTGGAGCGGCTCCGGTTATTGCTCAATTAGCTAAAGATATGGGAATTCTTACTGTAGGCATAGTCACTACACCATGGAAATTTGAAGGTAAAAAAAGAATGCTTTCTGCTAAGAGCGGAGTTGATGAGCTTTGCTCAATTCTTGATACTGTTATAGTTATACCAAATCAAAATATCTTTAGAGTTATTAATGAAAAAACTCCAATGAAAGAATGTGAGGATCTAGTTAATAAAACCTTGCATGACGGTGTATCAGCCATAAGCGCCTTAATAATGAAGAATGGATCCATCAATATTGACTTTGCTGATGTAAAAACAATTATGCAACATAAGGGCAAGGCTGTATTTGGTGTTGGAACTGCTTCAGGGGAAGATAGAGCCATTTTATCTGCGGAAGCGGCTATTTCTAATCCGATGTTAGATGATCTATCGCTTAAGGGAACAAAGGGGCTGCTTGTGTCTTTAACAGCTGGATCAGATATAAATCCTTTTGAAATTGATAGCGCATTATCTCTCATTCAAAAAGACGTTGGTGATGAGTGTGAGGTTATTTTCGGCGTTTTCCCTGATGATGAAATTGGTGATAGCTTTAGAACTGCTGTAATTGCAACTGGAATGGAGCAAAACGCTGAAGAGACTGTTGTAGATCTTAATATAGATAACAATCCTTCAGGGCAAAACTTTGTTGATATACTTGATGAAAATAATTTATCATCGGGTATAAATGAAGATAATATAGAGCTGGAAGTTAAAAANATTACTCCAGATGTTCCTCACAATATAAGTTCAAAGGAAGATTCTAATTTTGATGAGGATTTCTCTCAAAGCATTGAATCCNTAGCTGACGAAAATATATCTTCACTTCCTGAGGCTGAAGACTGGGAGAATGATGATGGTGTTCCGTTATTTAATAATGATAGATTTGATCCTTCTCAAGAAGATAAAGAGGATGAGTCTCAATTAGAAATACCAGCTCTTCAAAGATTTTTTGGAAGAATTAAAGGTAACTAGAGCCTTTGGTTACATTAAGTCACAATCATTTACTCGTTATATTTTCTATTCAATGATAACAATTACTTTGATAATTGATAATTTGAAAAATGACCTTAAACAAAAATAATACAAATATAAATCAAGAAGTGGGTTATCAAAGAACAGCTCAGTTTAGCAATCTTTGTGACGATATTATAGATCCGTCTTTTGCTACAGGAGGTAATTGCTGGCAAACAACGCTATTTAGGGTTCAGGATTTNTCTGGGGTTGGACTTCACTCAGGCAACAAGGTTAAAGTTTCAATTAGACCAGGAAAAGAAAATACTGGGATTNTGTTTGTTAGGACTGATTTAAAAGGTGATATTGAAAAAAGAAGAATACAAGCTAATTATTCTTTTGTTTCCGATACTAGTCTCTGTACTACTATTGAAAATAAAGATGGTGCAAAAGTTTCAACAATTGAACACATAATGGCGGCATTTAATGGAAGTGGTGTTGATAACGCTATAGTTGAGTTAGATGGNCCTGAGGTTCCTATAATGGANGGAAGCTCTTTACCCTTTTTATATTTAATTGAGGATGCTGGTATAATTCAACAGTCATCAAAAAGAAAAATACTAAAGATTCTTAAAAAAATTGAAGTTCACGAAGAAAATAAAATTTGCTCTATAAGTCCTTCTAACGGATCTGATTTTATTGCTGAGATTGATTTTGAGAGTCCTGCTGTAGGAAGACAAAGTGCCTNCTTATCCATTAAAGATTACGGGTTTAAAGATTTTGCTGCAAATGCTCGCACTTTTGGTTTTATGAAGGATGTTGAGTATATGAAATCTTTAGGCCTTGGCTTGGGCGGGAATCTTGAAAATTGTATCATTATTGATGATGATAGAGTTATTAACCCTGAAGGATTAAGACATTCCAACGAATTTTCAAGACATAAGCTTCTTGATGCTGTTGGTGATATATATACTGCAGGATATAGAATTCAAGGTTGCTACAAGGGTACTCGATCTGGTCACCATATGAATAATCTTTTATTGAGAGAGCTTTTTAGGTCTCCCTTTAATTATGAAATAATTAACCCTTAAGTATCTTCAGAGGAAGAGATTTTCTTAAATGAAAAATCTAAAATTTTAAGAAGTTAGTTTTATAAAGACATATTGTTTTAACGGGTTTATAATAATTTCTTTGTTATATTAATAATTATTTCCTAATAAGAAGAAATCTCTTGAGAAAAAAAAACTTAAATAAGATTTTAATATTTGCTACTCTTTTTCTTGCTGCTTGCTCGAGCTCAGAAGAAAGACCTGAGTATAGAGAAAGATCTTTAGCTGCGATTTATAATAATGCAGTTTATAATCTTGAAAGAGGGAGGGTTCAACAAGCCGCTTTTGAATTTGATGAAGTGGAAAGGCAGCACCCATACTCATCTTGGGCGAGAAGATCCATGCTGATGTCGGCTTACGCTTATTATTTACAAAATAAATATGATCAATCAATCTCAACTGCACAAAGATTTATTTCCNTACACCCTGGGAATAAACATGCTGTTTATGCATACTANCTTATTGGACAATCATATTATGAAAGAATTCAAGATGTTGCTAGAGATCAAAGAATTACGGAGTTAGCATTGGAGTCGTTTGTAGAGGTTATCAGGAGGTACCCTGACACTGACTACGCAAGAGATTCTCAAATGAAGATTGATCTTACTAATGATCATTTAGCCGGTAAAGAAATGTATATTGGGAGATATTATCTAAAGAAAAAGGCTTTTCTTGCTGCCATCAATAGATTTAGGATTGTAACTGTTGATTATCAGACAACGAGTCATGTTCCTGAGGCACTTCATAGAACTGTAGAAGCTTATCTATCTATGGGGCTTATTGACGAAGCTTATAAAACAGCTTCTGTATTGGGTCATAATTTCCCTAATAGTGATTGGTATAATGATAGTTATAATTTGATAAAAGGTAATACTGAATAATAGGCAAATGACAAAATCTAACAATAGGGATGATGTTTCTTTAGTATCTAAAGCAAAAAAAGAACTTTCCAAATTATATTCTGAAGTAAATAAGCATGACGAATATTATTATAGAGAGCATAATCCTAAAATTCCTGATAATGAATATGACGATCTAAGAAGGTCTATACTCAAAATAGAAGCTAATTTTCCTTCTCTAGTTCTAGCCACATCACCATCTCTTAGGGTGGGTGCGGAGCCATCAGAAAAATTTGGTAAAGTTAAACACTCGCTTCCAATGCTTTCCATACAAAATGCAAAAAATAGAGAAGAGGTTGTTTCATGGAATGATGGTATAAAAAACTTCCTTATGATTAACGATAATACAGTTATTGAGTACGTTGCAGAACCAAAAATTGATGGTTTATCTGCTAGTTTATTATATGAAAATGGTGAGCTTACGGTTGCAGCAACAAGAGGCAATGGATTGTTTGGTGAGGATATAACTGAAAACATTAAGACAATCAAAGGTGTCCCCTTAACTATAGACAAAAAGAGAGCTCCAAAAGTTTTAGAAATTAGAGGCGAGGTTTATATGTCGCATGATAATTTTTATTCCCTTAATAAGATTCAGATGGAACAGGGTAAAGAACCTTTTAAAAATCCTCGAAATGCTGCGGCAGGATCTTTAAAGCAATTGGACCCAAAAGAGACATCAAAGAGGTCGTTAGAATTTTTTGCTTATGCCTGGGGAGATTCAAGTTCATTACCATACGATAATCATTATGATTTAATAAATTTCTTTAAGGATCTTGGTTTTCCTATTAATAAAAATTTTGGAATTTTTAAAANTATTGATGATTTAATTATTTTTTATAATGATATTTTAGAAAAAAGACCAGATCTTGGCTACGATATTGACGGTATTGTTTATAAACTCAATAGGCTAGACTTAAGAGAGCGATTGCAATCAACTGAGCACCANCCCAGGTGGGCAATAGCTCATAAGTTTCCAGCAGAAAGAGCTGTTACAAAAATTATTGATGTTGAGATACAGGTTGGAAGAACAGGTGTCCTCACTCCTGTTGCTAGGCTTCAACCTATTGCTATTGGCGGAGCGTTAATTTCAAATGCTAGTCTTCACAATTTTGAAGAAGTTTCTAGAAAAGACATTCGTATTGGCGATATGGTCTGGGTACAAAGGGCGGGTGATGTTATTCCGCAAGTCATTAAGGTTATTAAAGAAAAACGTTTAAAGAATATTGAACCAATAGTTCCGCCGNTTTATTGCCCTGTGTGTGGAGCAAAAGCTGAAAAAGATGTTATTTTATCTGGTAATATAGAAAAAGAAGAAAAGTATATTCGTTGCACTGGCGGACTTACTTGCTCTGCACAAGCAATCGAGAGAATTAAGCATTTTGCATCAAAAGGCGCATTTGATATTGAAGGGTTAGGACAAAAGCAAATCGATGATTATTTTGCTGAAAAAATTATTGAATCACCAGTTGATATTTTTTATATTGANAGAAGATATAAGGATAACCCGCCANCTTTCTGGCGNTACACGTCAGGATCTCCCAATAAGATTGGNACAATAAAGGATAGCGCCCTAAAATTATTTAAATCAATCAATAGTAAAAAAGAAATTGAATTGGATCGCTTCCTTTTTTCTTTGGGTATAAGGCATTTGGGCTTAACATCTGCTGGTCTTTTAGCGGGTCACTATAAGTCGATAGAAAAAATGTTAGATATTTTTTCGGCTGATAATTCTATTGATGCATTAAGCGATATCCTATCACTTGACGGAGTTGGAAAAAAAGTNGCGATATCAATAATGGACTTTTTTATAAATTTAGAATCTAGGAACTTAATTTATGACTTAATAAAATCAGGTGTCATTATTAAAAGCTTTGATAGGGAAATAAAGGATACTAAGATTTCTAACAAAACAGTTTTGATAACTGGAAGTTTAGAAAGCATGAGTAGAGCGGAAGCTAAAGTTAAAATTGAAATATTAGGTGCAAAATTATCCTCATCTTTATCCAAAAAGACAAGTTTTCTTATTGCTGGAAGTAAACCAACATTATCAAAGATTGAAAAAGCAAAAGATTTTGGTGTAAAGATATTTTCTGAAGAAGAATGGAATACTTTTATCAGTGAATAGGATCGCAATTTATTTTTAACCATTTTTTTTCTGTAATATTTAAAAATGGAGACACTTTATTAAAGACCTTAGTGTGATAATTATTTAACCAAGCTTTTTCTTTTGACTCTAAAAGCTTTATATCTATTAACGATTTATCAATTGGAGACATGGTTAATGTTTCAAAATATAAAAATTTCTTATCATCCTCTTTCTCTTTTACAAAAATTAAGTTTTCAATTCTAATACCGTATTCATTTTCTTTATAAAACCCTGGCTCATTAGAGATTATCATTCCTTCTCTTATTTCCTCAGAACCTAGAGGTGAGATATTTTGTGGCCCCTCATGAACGCCAAGAAAAGATCCAACGCCGTGCCCTGTTCCATGGTTATAATTTAGTCCAATTTCTAATAAGTATTTTCGAGCTAGAGGGTCTAAATCTAGACCTCTCGTACCTTTTAGGAATATTGAAGTAGCTATAGCAATATGACCTTTCAGCACCCTAGTAAACCTATCTTTTATTTCTTCGTTTATATTATTTTTAGAAAAAATAGCTACTGTTCTGGTAACATCAGTTGTTCCGTCAGCATATTGACCGCCTGAGTCCAATAATAAAATATCCCCAGATTTTAATATTTTATTTGTTTTTTTATTTGCCTTATAATGAACAATNGCTGCATTACCGGCGGTTCCTGCAATTGTACTAAANGATAATGATTTTAACTCNTTATTCTCTTTTCTAAAATCTAGGAGTTTTTTTTCTACCGTTAATTCATCAATTGAATTTTCTTCAGCCTCCTGATCAAGCCAAAATAGGAATTTAGTTAAGGCAACCCCGTCACGTATATGAGCTTTTTTTGAACCTTCTATCTCAATAGGATTTTTACAAGCCTTCATTAGGCTGCATGGGTTAGGCTTTAAAATAAAAGAAGAGGAATTTGATTGAATTATTTCTGCTATTTCTAGGGGAGTTGTATTTGGATCAAATAATGTTTTTTTATATTTTGCACTTATAATAAAATCTTTAATATCTTTTAATGGTAATATTGTAATTTCATTTTTCCTAAAATACTCTTCTATTTCCCCTTCTACGGTATGGTTGGAAAAAAGAAAAACCTTCCCATTTTTTTCAAAAATAGAAAAACATCTTAATAGTGGAGTGTAATCTAAATCACTACCTCTAATATTTAATAACCAGCATGTATTATCGGATTCAGATATAAAAAGTGAGTCTATATCTTCTTTTTTTAGCTTTTCTATTAGATTTATTTTTTTTTCTTTAAAGCTTTTACCAGAAAATTTTTCTTCATGATGTATTACCTTTCCATTTGGCTCCTTTGGTCTGTCAGTCCATATTTCATCGATAATATTTTCACTTTTTATTAACTTTATATTTTTTTCTTCAGTTAATTTTTTAAGAACCATAAATTTATTTAATGATAAAAGTTTTGGACTGAATCCCAATTTTAACCCATGGCTAGTATTATTTTTCATCCATTTTCTCTGACCATCAAGAGTAAAATCCTCAAAATTAAAAATATCAGAAGGACTCTCCATTTTAACCTGGGTTGTATATCTCCCATCAACAAAAATAGCTGCACTATTTTGAGTTATAATTGACGAACCAGCTGAACCGGTAAATCCACTAATCCATTTTAATCTATCTGATGATGGGGGTGTGTATTCCGTAAGAAATTCATCTTCATGCGGAATAATAAAGCCATCTAATTTTTCTATTTTTAGATATGATCTAAGTTTTTTAATATTATGACTGATAGAATTTTTCATAAATTTTTATAACACATTATAGCTTGCCTAATAAAGAAATAGAGAATTAGTTAGCCATATCGATAAAATTTTCCATTACCTTCCTTATCCCATTACCTCCAAAATTAATTGTTAATTTTTTCCCATCAACGGATTCAACTTTACCCTGACCAAATTTCTTATGATAAACAAGAGAACCTATAGAAAATTTTGAGCTCGTATCAACTGAGGTAACGGTAATATTTTCTGGTGTTTTTTTATTATTTGAACTCTGAATTTGGGCCCTTTCCCAGCCAGGAGTGCTATAGTCTGACTGATCAAAGATATCCTCTTTTATATCTGTAAAACTNCCCTTATTCCCTGAAAAATGTGATAAATTAACNTCAATNTTATCCTCGGGAAGTTCACTTACAAATCTTGATGGTATGCTAGANAGCCATTGATTATGCATTTTTCTATTTGCAGCATAAAATATTGATGACTTAACTTTTGCTCTCGTAATTCCAACATATGCAAGCCTTCTTTCTTCCTCTAGTGACTTTATCCCTCCTTCGTCCAACGACCGCTGGTTTGGAAAAACTCCCTCTTCCCAACCAGGAAGGTAAACATAATCAAATTCCAACCCTTTTGCCGCATGGTAAGTCATAAGACTTACTTTATTTCCTTCGGGATTCTTATCAATCTCCATTACTAAGGATATATGTTCGAGATAAGCATTTAGACTTTCAAAAGGTTCAATTGATCTAAATAATTCCTTTATATTATCTAACCGACCTGCTGCTGTTATTGAATCATCGTTACGAAGCATTTCTAAGTAACCAGAATCCTCTAAAATTATTTCAGCCATATCGTAATGACTTCTTTCCCCTATGAGATCATTCCATCTTTCTGTAAGTTCTACAAAATGTTTAAGAGATACTTTAGTCTTTGGTTTTATTTCAGAGGTTTTAATTAGGTCTCTAATAGAATCTATAGTTGATATATTATTGTTCTTTGCGTATTGCTTTATTTTTTTCAGCGTAGTCTCTCCTATTCCTCTTTTCGGAGTATTTAGAACTCTCTCNAGAGCAAGACTATCATTTGGTTGAATAGCTAAACGGAAATANGCATTTGCATCGCGTATTTCCTTTCTTTCATAAAATCGGGGTCCCCCAATTACTTTATANGGTAGGCCAACAGATACAAATCTATCCTCAAATTCTCTCATTTGAAAACTTGCACGAACTAAAATAGCAACNTCATCTAAGTTTTTTTTATTTAATGAATGTTGTTCTATTTCATCGGTTATTATTCTTGCTTCTTCTTCACCATCCCAGGTGGATGTTACTGAAACTTTTTCTCCTCCACTAGATGAAGTCCATAAAGTTTTTCCAAATCTTGATTCGTTAGATTCAATTAATTTTGAAGCTGCAGCAAGTATATTTCCAGTNGATCTATAATTTTGTTCTAGTCGAATAATTTTTGCATTAGAGAAATCCTTCTCAAATTTTAATATATTTGTTACCTCAGCCCCTCTCCAAGAATANATGGATTGATCATCATCTCCTACGCAACAGATATTCATCCATTTACCAGAAAGTAATTTTAGTAATAAATACTGTGATGTATTNGTNTCCTGATACTCGTCAACAAGCATATANTTAAATCGGTTCTGAAAATTTTCTAAAATATCTGGATTTTCGTTAAACAATCTGATGCATTCAAGAATAAGATCACCGAAGTCAGCGGCATTAAAAAATTTTAATTGCTGCTGGTATTTTTTATATAAAACCTTACCTTTGCCATTAGCAAAATAGTCACCATGGTCCGAATTGATTTGATGGGGACCTAAGCCTTTATTTTTCCATTTATCAATTAGGGATAAAAGACCCTTTGCAGACCATTTCTTATCATCAATATTTTCATCTTTTATAAGTTGCTTTAATAGCCTTAATTGATCATCGGTNTCTAAAATAATAAAACCATTTTTTANTCCCACCTTCTCTGGGTATTGGCGTAAAATTTGTGCCCCAATTGAGTGAAAGGTTCCCAACCACTTTAGTCCGGTTACCATATCTCCTATAAGGCCTCCAACCCTATTTTTCATTTCATTAGCAGCTTTATTTGTAAATGTTACAGATAATATTTCGCCTGGTAGAGCCATATTTTCCATAAGTATTCTAGCTAATCTTGTTGTTAATACACCTGTTTTACCTGTTCCTGCGCCAGCCAGAACTAGCAAAGGTCCGTTATCATGAAGGACTGCTTCTTTTTGGACATCATTTAATTTTTTGAATGCATCTAATTCATTTATTTTTAGCATAATTTATCTTTATTTTTAAGAGAGGCAAAAGGTTTTAGAAAGCTTATTTATTATTTACTTCTCTTTCGTACAATGATTCATCATTTTTTCATCTCAATAAAAAAATTAAGAATAAAAACTCTCAATGCAGATGCTAAACTTCCCTTTCTTTCATATTTATCAATTTTCTGAATAATAGAGTCTACGCTTGTGTTTTTAGTCTTTGCAATACTATCTAGAGCATTCCAGAAATCTTCTTCAAGGGCAACACTTGTCTTATGGCCAGATAAAATCAGAGATTTTTTTATTTGATTGAGCATTAGTTAAGAAGGTGAAATCATTTTTTCAGGTTTTACTATTTTGTCGTAGTCAGATTCATCAATAAAGCCTAGTTTCACAGCTTCNTCTTTAAGTGTTGTACCATTTTTATGAGCAGTTTTCGCTATTTTTGAAGCGTTATCATAACCAATTACAGGAGCTAAGGCAGTAACTAACATTAAGGAGCTATTTAGAAGTTCTTTAATTTTTTNTTNGTTAGGTTTTACTCCATCGATACANTTACTTGTGAAGCTTAAGCATCCATCACCTAACAATNTAATTGANTGAAGAANATTGTAAGCGATCACAGGTTTAAAAACATTTAATTCAAAATGACCCTGACTTCCAGCCATACTTATTGTTGAATGATTTCCCATTACTTGAAGGCACAACATCGTCATTGCTTCGCATTGNGTTGGATTAACCTTTCCTGGCATAATTGATGATCCAGGTTCATTTTCAGGTAATTGAATTTCTCCTAGACCAGATCTTGGACCTGAGCCAAGTAATCTAATATCATTAGCGATTTTAAAAAGTGAAGTTGCTATAGTATTNAGACTCCCTGAGACCTCAACCATAGAATCNTGAGTTGCCAAAGCTTCAAATTTATTTAATGAAGTCTTAAAGGGGAGCCCGGTTATTTTTTTACATTCTGNTGCGAATTTTTTATCAAAACCTTTTTTTGAATTTAGGCCNGTTCCTACAGCAGTTCCTCCTTGGGCTAAAAAATAAAGCTCTTCTGANGATTTTTTAACTCTCTCAATNCCNTTATTTATTTGTGTATGGTAACCAGAAAATTCTTGCCCCAAGGTAACAGGCGTTGCATCTTGAAGGTGTGTACGACCTATCTTAATAATTTTATTAAATTCTTTTGATTTTTTTTCTAATGAAAGAGCAAGTTTTTCCATTGCGGGAATTAGGTTATTAGAGATTTCTAGCGCAGTCGCTATATGCATCGCTGTTGGAAATGTGTCATTTGATGATTGAGATAGATTGCAATGGTCATTTGGGTGAACTGGATTCTTTGATCCTATTTTACCCCCCAATATTTGAATTGCCCTATTTGAAATGACTTCATTAGCATTCATATTTGATTGAGTCCCTGAACCTGTTTGCCAGACTACTAAGGGAAAGTGATCGTCTAATTTTCCATTAATTACTTCTTTGGAAGCTCTTCCTATTGCGTTAGCAATTTTAGGCTTAAGAGTGCCCATTTCTTTATTTACAGAGGCGGCAGCTAACTTAACAACTCCTAAAGCTCTGACTAAAGGTAACGGCATCACCTCACCACCAATTTTAAAATTCTTTAAAGACCTTTGTGTTTGTGCTCCCCAGTATTTATCATTTGAGACACTTATCTTACCAAACGCGTCAGTTTCTTCTCT
>JGI24540J26637_10001208_pt1 | contig 11357 bp, 4 predicted proteins | sample NorSeaMetagenome_FD_26637 | JGI IMG/M metagenome (IMG submission 26637) | reverse complement strand
CTTCCTCGAGAAGGTGCTGCCATCCTACAAGGGCACGCCGTACCTGCCGGTACCACTGTGGATCTGCAGTTACCGTACCAACAATGGCGGCAAACTGAGTACGATCCAGCAATGGTACGAGTTGAAGGAAGAGGATCCAAAGATCTTAGGTGTCATCGACGACGCACCGGATATATGTGATGAGGTCGAACGTGGGAACGTTCGGGCTTACAGAGTATACGGAGGTTCACGAGCACACCAACTGCACGAGAAGCACATGCCGGTCTTTCGTGATTTCCCTTCAGCTATGAATCAGCTGATAGCGGACTTCAACGATGGATGCATTCCTCTCTGCCAGGAGAAACACTTGAAGAGCTTCCGAGGCAAGGCGAAGACCAGGCTCGGTGCAGATCCAACGTCGGCGATCGACTTGGAAAGGTACGCTGGGAAGAGCGGTGGATACTAGATTGACGAGTTGCAATGCAGAGCGCAAGGGCAACCGCGGCTGGTCACGCCGCCGCAAGGCAGCGCAGGCAAGTCCGCAATCAAGGATCAGAATCTTCAGGAGAAGACGGCCCACCATCTCTGGTGGCTCCGTCGTATTCAAGCAGCGAAGCACCAGACTTAGTTATGTTCAGAGGCAGGACAGTATATCGTGGAAACTATCACTCAACTGCAGCGCCAAGGAATCGGAACCCCACACCAAAGGGGAAAGCATACGCACGGAACGCCATTAGAGTAAGATGGGGCAGCCAATGGGGCACCATGCACAGGCTCGGATGGACCGTGATCGACTTAGACCATTTGACGACAAGGATGAGACTGCGAAGGGCGATCTTCAAAGATTTGACGATAAGGATGAGACTGCGAAGGGCTATCTTCAAAGTGCTACACCTTATCAGGCTAAGGAGGTTGTGGTCGCAACTCGGGGCATTGATGCAGGTTGCTGGAAGGCGCACTTACTTCCTACGAGCTAGGGAGCTCGTTTGGACAGTGGTATCCACTTGCATTCCGACAAAATGCAGAAGGTACAGATCAATGGAGGCTGGAGGTCAGCCATGGAGCTTGCAGCAAGCATGGGGTTATCTTGGCCCCATCGTCAGACGCGGGGCCCCATTATTCAAGCATCTGGTTAGTCGCCACGGACATTTGACCTTTCGATCAGTCACAAGAGAAAGATCGTTCAGAGCAATTGTCAAAGCTCAGATAGCTCAAAGCCACTGGTGGAATTGGACGCCGGTAGCACAGAGTTCAGACAGAATCCTGAGCACGCCGATATGAAGCATGCTGTGCCACTCATCATGCACGAAAGCAAACCCATTGAGCTGCACTGCGGTGCGCCATGTGGAGAAGACATAAGACCTGTCTGATCAGCACTAGNGTGCGACAACAGGCATGACCGAGTCCTCAGCATCACTNTCNTTGTCCAGTTCTTCGGGCAGTGGAATGCGGAGGCGCTCAGCATCAACATCAGCGTTGGTCGGAGCTCGGCATTCGCCGTATCCTACCAGCTCTGGTTCAGAAAGCACAAACTTCTCGCTGGTGTCGGTTGGTCCACAAACTCAGCACCAGCATCAGGAGCAGCAAAACCTTACACAGAACAACTTTCAGCAGAACAATCTGCTGCAACATCAGCAAGTAGTCAACGTCGTTGGAGTCGACCCAAACGAGGTTTTGGCCTTGCAACAACAAGCACACAATGCAGTTGCGGAAGCACAAGCAGTCGCCGCCAACGTGACTATTGAGGCCCAGCAGCAAATAGCATTGGTAGAACAACAGGCTCAGCAACGCGTTGAGCAGCTACAACAGCACGCAGAACAACAGGCTCTGCAGCACGTTGAGCAGAACACAATTGTCATCCAGCAGCAAGCTGATCATTCCCTGAAGCAAGCAGTTGCTAGCTCTCGTGGGGAGATTCAGCAGCAGGCTGAGCAACGATGGCAAAGCGCAGTCAGCGAGATTCGGCAACAAGCCGAGCTGGAGGTTTCCTCCGCGCGACAACGGGCAGAGCGGACGGCTACAGTCGCCCAACAGACAATCGAGGAAGCTAATCAGAAGCTCCGCCTGTCTGAAGCTGAGAAGGTGAGCGTCCAGACCAGGATTGCCGCCTTAGAATCAGAGCTCGAACGCCTGAGGGACACACAGTCCCAAGAACTGAGAATTCCCCCTGGGAGGGCGATCTCTTCATTGGCCAGTGGGACGACGTCTCCACTCAATGGTACGGTTCAACAACTTGGTTCTGGTTCGCCAGTACAGGGCATTGCTCCTGTGCTGCACGGTAGTGCGCCAGGAAGCGGAAGAGCATCTCCCGTGCTACCATTGAGCCCATCAGCTCCAGTACCAAGAACAAACTCTCAGGTCCTTGGCAGCATCCAGGTAGTTACCGGGTATCAGGCTGTACAAGCAAACCCACAGGAGGCTCTGCCATCTATGTCCATACCAATCTCATGGGCATTGCCAGAACCTCTACCTCCGCCGCCACCTGCACATCCAGGGCGACGAAGACCAAAGCAGAGAGGCACTCAAGCCAACTCTGCCGGAGCATCACTGCCACCGTTGCCTCCACCTCGACCACCGGCTCCACCTCCGCCGCCTCCGCCTATGGCCTCTATTCCAGAAGCAAAGGCGAAGAGCAGCCCTCAGAGGCGCCTCGCCGGTGGCGGAGGTGATGATGATCCCGACGGTGGTGATGGAGATGATGAAGAAGAATGGGAAGAAGAGGAAGATGAAGGCGAGGAAGAAGAAGAGTTCGAAGATGATCCTATCTTTGAGCCCCCACCGCCTCCTCTATGTCGAAGATGCAATGGTGCACATGACGATGTGCACTGTCCCCTCAGAGGGACCGACAGGAATGCCATCCCTGCTGTGCAAAACGACCAGGATGATGCTGCGAGCGTCACCTCGCGGGATTCCCAGACCGGGCTTCGGCGCAAAGAGTCGACTATTGTGTCGGCCAAAGCGTCGGAGAAACTGGACACGCAGCTCGAAACCTTCCCTCAAACTGCAGGACAGGTGAACGACTGGATATCCCGGCAAGTCACGAGACTAAGCCGGATAGATATCTCCAAGGACGGCTACTTGCGCCCTTGGTACATTCATGGTGCCGTGGCTCGCGGCAAGGAGGCCAAGCAGCTGAGGAGCAACGCTGAGTTGTGTCCAAGGCTGGATCGCCTCTTAGGTGTTATTTACACATCTGAGAAAATGCTGGTCTCAGCTGTTGATAACAGAGCCGCGATCCAACAATACATGAACGACTGCACCAACGATAAGCAGTCGGTATCAGGACGCCATGTTCTGAACTTGGCACTCTCGTCGTTTGACATAGACCGACGACGAGGAGCAGTGTTGTCGAAAACCCATCTTTGGGCCGTCGAACTCGGAGGTTATTCGCTCCCCGAGCTGTTAGATTTCAGAAACAGGATTACTGAAGTCTTACAGCGAATCCCTGAACCTGAACGACCACCAGCTGTCGATATGCACGAGTGGCTGTTTCAGAAATTCAAGGGGGTGAAACGCCTCGAGAAATACATCGAGAAGATCAAAGAGAGCAAACTAGCCTCTCCACTTCGACGTCATCCATGGCTTTGGAATCGGCTTGGAAGGGTGCTCAGGGAGAGCAAAGAAGATGAGAACGCAGACGCCATCACCAAGTCGCTCAGCAGAAAGACGAAGTCGACGACTCCCAATGCCAAGTCAAAAGCAGCAATGGCTGCACAAAGGAAACAGCAAACCGAAGCAGATGCAGCATTTGCAGACGATGCAAGCGCCACTGCTGCCATGATCGCCAAAGGCCGAGGCCGAGGCCGAGGCAAAGGCGACAGGAAAGGAGAGAAAGGAAATGGCAAAGGCAAGGACAAGCCTGAGGAAGGCAAGACAGCCGACGGCAGAGACACTAAGACAGTTGCCTGCATGTTCGAGGTTGCCACGCCTGGGTCTTGTTCCAAAGCCGGCCAATGCACTTTCGCTCATGATAATGCGATTGTTGCCGCTGCCAGGGAAAAGAGGAAAGCCAAGGGCGACCGCAAAGGAAAGTCCCCTGGATCCCCTGGAGCAAAAGGTGACAAGCCTGTGCCGGATCCCAAAGCAAAAGGAAAGGCTAAGGGTGCTTTTGTGGCTGTGCCAGTCGCTGCTGCAACTCTCACCGGCCTCACCGGCTGCAACGATGCAGAAGGAGAAGAGTCTGGCAACGATCAGCATTTCGGTGCGACTTTGCCCAGCATTGGCTGCCTTGGGAGGAGACTCATAGGAGCGGCCGTTGCATTCGTGAACATGCCACTTGCTCTCCCTGCAAAGTTAGCGCTTCCTCAGCTATCGACATTGTCAGCCATGCCTGCAGTCTGCCTTCAACAACCCGATGAAGATGGTTGCTATACCATCAGAAGGATTTGTGACTCAGGGGCAGGTGAAGACTTAGGTAGTCTTGAGAGCCTGATCCAGCAAGGCATACCAAGAGAAGTCATCGAAGCTGCGCTCGCAGTTTCCTCCAATCCCTTAGCCTTTGCAACAGGCAAGGGCGAGGCCTCAGGAGATGTGACTCTCGGCACTGAGGGAATGATCACGGGCCGATCTAACACCTACTTCATAGACAAGAAGTGTCCTGCCGTGATGTCCCAAGTGAAGACCACAAACGAGAGGAACATGCCTTACATCCATATTCCTGGAGAGCTACCCTTCTTTGTGAAGGATGCCGCGCAGCTACGCATAGTCTGCCCAGACGAGGTGAAATGGCATGGATGCTCTCTTGATGGAAACGTTCCAGAATTCGAGGAGAAGTTGAAGTTAGTACCAGGTTTGCCTGGGAAGAAGCAAGGAGATGCCAAGCCTGCGCAGCACTCGAGTGCGCCAGGGGGGTCGGCCATACACCCTGCATCAGATGACGAGGAGCCTGTTATGATCCAACAAACAGGGGGGTCATCGGCATCTGCCGACATTGCTCCGCCGCCGATTCCGTCGGCTTCGTCATCCTCTTCTTCATCAATGCCAACTCCAGCTCCGAGCTCTGGCACTGCAACTCCAACAACAGATAGCGATGAAGTGGTACCACCGCCACCAGTTCCGGAAGAACTGTGGGTAAGGTCCCCACTCAAGGAGCACAACTTAATTACCCACCTTCCTAAGAACCTCAACTGCCACTCATGTGTGAAAGGCAAGCTCTTGAATACACCTTGTCGTCAGTATTCGAACATGAACGCCGAGAAGCGACATGCCATCGACGACGCGAGGGGCAAGGAACCTTTGGACTTGGTGTATCTTGACATCAAAGTAGTCAAGAAGGGTGGGAACGGAAGAGTTCAGGAAGTATCGCTTAACGCCCTGGACGACTACTCAGGCGCTACGCTCACTTATGCTCTCAAGAAGCATACAAAGGATGACATCACCAGATGCCTTCTTCACTTCGCAGGAAGAAGAGCGTGCAGATTCATCATCCGAACTCACAGTGACGCAGCAGACGAAATCACAGGAGCTTGCGAAGCTCTTGGATGGCTGCCGACATCGTCGGTGCCTGGAAGCAAACATCATAACCCTGTCGCGGAGCGGAACATCCGCACCTGCTCAGAAGGCGCGAAGACCTGTCAAGTACAGTCTGGCTTGCCTGTTGCAAAGTGGACCACTGCTGAGAGGTACTTCTCTTCAGCGAGAACCTGCTTTGGGGCGAGTCGAAACGACCCAGATAAGACGTGCTATGAATTGCACACTGGGCGGTCTTTCTCTGGATTCATGATCCCGTACGGGGCATTAGTTCAGTATAAGCCTGCAGCCGGCACTCCGGCCGACTCTCCGAATGGGAAGGATGCGCTGTTCCTCGGATGGAAGCTGGATCCCAATTTCATTTGGAAAGGGGTTTACATCGTCGCGGATTATGAGGCTCTAAGGAAGGGCAAGATCCAGGAACTGGAGACCAAGTCGGTCGCAATCAACCCACAGCAACCTTGGGTGTTTCCTATGGCTCAGGCCACTAAGGAGGCACTCAAAGCCTTTGGCGATATCCAGTTTCCGTACCAGCTTCTTCCAGCAGAACCTGAGCAGCACGACAGTGCGCCAGGGGATGCGCAGACGTCCTTCGACGATATGCGGAGATATCCATCGGCCAACATCACCGTTGACAGATTTGTCAAGTACAAGGCAACCGAAGGATGCCCCGCCTGCGAGGCCGGCGGGCCCATCGCAGAACGNTATGATCACAACAGACACTGCCGGCGACGGTACAACAGGTTAGTCGCCGAGGAGAAAGATGTCCTGTTGAACAAAAGAATAGAAAAGGCCGCAAGTCTTGACGACAAGCGGAGCGATAAGCCCGCTGCAGTTGCATCAAGGCAAAGCACAAGTACGGAGCTTTCTGCATTGCAGGCAGAGACTGCAAAGCTTCTGCGGATCAAGAAGGCACTGCAAGCTTGGCCTACACATGCGCCTATCATTGACCTTGACAATAAGGTTAAGAAGGCCATTGATGAGCAGCACTGCGGTGCGCCATCGCCTACTGCGGAAAAGAAGACCATCGATGAGCAGTGCTACGGCGCGCCATCGCCTCCACAGCAGAACACAAAGGGCTGCAGAGGCTGCGTCGGCATGATTCGATGGCATAGTAGGAAATGTTCTAAGAACAACAAGATATGTAAAAGTTTTAATGAAGCGCGGCAGGTCAAGGCATCCATTGAGGACTCCATCCCTGAGGACCCCAGGAATCCCGTGATTGTGTCTGACCAGACCGCTGGCCTTATTGCATTGCTGAAGAATCCTGCAAAGGAGCAGGTGCAGCATGCATGCATGGGGCGATCAGCTCCATTGCAAGGTCGAGTCAACAGTGCGTTGACCAACGCTGAATGTGCCTGTCAAAACATAGTACAGGACATCCTGGAAGAGACAGGCCAGTTTCTCGACGAAATGAACCAGAGCGCCTTGAATAGCGCCATGACTCAGACGTTCGTGAAAGCTCTGGCAGCGTACAAGGTTCCCAGGGCCCCAAAGAGCGCGATTCAGGAGTCCAAACGATTCTTGGTTGAATTCGCTTGCAGCCCTGAAAGTGAATTATGTAACACTGCGGGCAAATATGGCATTCCCTTTTTGAGATTGAACAAAGAGTTCTCGGATCTTTCCGACCCTGGTATCATTTCTCAGCTGTTAGATTGGGCGTCCGAGAATCCTGGCATTCAGTTATTCGGATCCTTGCCTTGTACTGTTTGGAGCACTTGGCAGCGGATGTCAATCGCGAAATATGGGGATAAATATGTCAGACGATTACAGCGCAGAAGACAGAAGTCGATGCAGATGTTTGATAATTTTGTTGCACTTGCGGAGAAGGTTATTTCATTGGGGGGTAGCGTCTCTTTTGAATGGCCAAGATATTGCATGGGCTGGGGAAAAGATAAGGTGATGAACTTCATTTCCAGATTTGATCTGAAGGAGGCTTTATTTGACGGTTGTTCTTTCGGTCTTGAACACAATGGTGAATCCGTTCTGAAGCCTTGGAGGGTTGTTACCTCCTGCCCATTACTTGCCCACAACCTCGACAAACACAGGTGTAGCCACCCAAAGGAGTACAAACACTGCCCTGTCGAAGGGGGTCTCACTGCTAAGACAGCATACTACACCCCTGCTATGTGTGAATGCATCGTTGGCTCTTTGTACCCTTACATGACGACAACGCACGTACCGGCGATGATTTGCAAGAAGATCTCAGTTGATGAGAACATCTGCGATCAGCACCGGGAAAAGGACCAACCAAGCCTCATCGACACGTCCAAGCCAATTGGGCAGTACGAGGGCATGATTGGCTTTGTTATGGAGTCAGATCCCAGCGCAGCACAATTTGGTGCGCCTGGTGATGATGACGTTCTTGTCCCTGCCATGGTGACTCAGCTGCTTTCACGACATGAAATGCTCAAAGATCCTGACGCCGTTGCGGCGGTCCGAAAGGAGGCCGATGGTCTCCTATCGAAAGGTACATGGGACCTGAGCACCGTGAAGGAGCTTGAAGCACTTAAGGCAGAGTCAAAGCGCACTGGAGAGCCAGTGCACTTAGGCTCTCTTATGTCCATCTGCAGCATCAAATTTGCTGAGATGGCAAGGGAGCATCAACTCCTGAAAGGGAGGGTAGTGTACCGCGGGGATTGCGCCCGCGATGAGTGGGGGGCGGCTGCTGTTTATCAGGAGATGTCAGCATCGCCCACGACTATCCAGGCGACGAACGCCAACATTGCGTATGGCATGTTGCCTGGCCACAAGACCACCAGTGCGGATGCCGTGAAGGCATACGTACAGTCGCTACTGAAATCAAAGCAGGCCACGTGGATATCACTTCCACCGGAACTGTGGCCTCCTGAGTGGAAGGGCAAATTCAAGAAGCCCATGGTACTGCTCGTTAAGAGCCTGTACGGACACCCCGAGAGCGGGGCGCATTGGCAAAACCACCTTGAGAAGATAATCCATGAAAAGATGGACGGCGTTCCTATCGCGGATCAGCCCAGCTCATACTGGATTGACAAGTCAAAACTTGTCCTGACTGTCTATGTCGATGATTTTATGCTCAGGCCCAAAGGACGCCCACGCGGCCTTTTGGAAGGAGCTTGCCAAGCATGTCGAGATAGAAGACATCACGGGCCTTGAGAGGTTCCTGGGTCGCCACCACGAGCTGCATTCAGTTGCGCCGGGGTCGGCAGAAGTCAGCTTCGTCATGAGTGACTATGCCAAACAGGCTGTTGACATGTATGTCAAAGCAGCACCACATGCCAAACTCAAGCAAGCATCCACTCCCTTCGCCCCAGAAGGATCCCTCNTNGATTCAGACGATGAAGCCAGGGGGGAGCTCTCAGAGGGCGCATGCGGCATCCTCATGAAGTTTCTATGGCTGGGCAGGCTTGCTCGACCAGATTTGGTGAAACCAATTGGGGACCTGGCCACTCATGTTCAGAAGTGGTCAGTGAACGATGACAAGAAGCTGTTCAGGCTGGTCTGCTATCTCAATAGCACCCTTAACTACAAGCTAAAGGGCGTCATTGGAGACGACCTGTCAAAGCTGAAGCTCAGGCTTTATGCTGACGCAGACTTTTGCGGCACCAAGGAGGACACTAAGTCCACCAATGGGGGATTCCTTGTCCTCTATGGGCCCAACACCTTCTTCCCATTAGCATGGGTAAGCCGCAAGCAGACAGCCACCAGCAGGTCCACTACAGAGTCGGAAATAATCAGTCTTGCATACAGCCTTTTCTCAGAAGCGTTACCAATGTTGAGCTTTTGGGAAGCGGTTTCCGGGGGTCGATTCGAGCTTGAAATTATGGAGGATAATCAGGCCACCATCAAGATTGTTGAGAATGGTTTCAGCAAGAAGCTCCGCCACTGTACCCGCACACATAAGGTTAACATTGGCAGTATCTCCGAGATTCTGAAGCTTGACTACGTCTCTATTGACTATGTCCGATCCGAGTCACAGGCAGCCGATATATTTACGAAGGCCCTCGAGCCTCATAAGTGGTTGCCGGCGTTGAAACTACTTGGTTTGGATACTGGTTAAGATGTGCTGCATTTGATGCGCCATCACGTTTCAGCACTCACTCCGTAAAAGGGGGGAGTTGTTTTACAGTCAGCATCCTGCTATAAATGCAGTTATGTGGTAACACTCAAGTTTACTACATGTGTGCTGGCATGGAAGTCTACATGAAGCATTCTGCTTATGCTTTGCAGCATTGTAGATTCCACTTGATATCATGCTCTGTCTGTACGGGCTACCGCCCCGATTGTAGTTGCTGTAAAGACATCTTAGTAGCATGATTGTATTTACTTCCGAATCCGGTTGGATTTGGCTCAAGCGAGAGAGAAAATACTTATCACCTTTGTCCCTGTGATTCCGGGGCAAATGGCTGGTTATCAGCCGTAGAGACTCTACGTGCTGGGCCAGAGACCAAGGCGCTGTCGTAGCCACTGCGACAGACTCCGCCTAGACTGTGGTGACCTCACTCAGTGCAGGTAAACTGAGAGGCACAGAAGCATAAGGCGAAGATATACCAGGCCTCAGGCTAAGGTATTATTCAGGGACTCACACCGGAGGCTGCAGCCAGTGCAGCCCGGCGAGGCGCCTGGTAGGCCAAAATGTCCAACTGGCGAAAGAAGAACCACAGCCAAGGCCGTGGTTACTGGAAGTGGCAGGAGAACACCCCTGCACCAGACGAACGTCAGGAACCCGATCACTACCGAGAGTGGAAGGATCGAGACAAGGAGCCCAGAGCTCATGGACAAGCCTATGAGAAGAAGCATCGCGGAGGGAAGTCCCACCAGCGAAAGATGAGACGGGAAGCGAACATTCGGGCACAGCTACTGCAAGACCAGCAGCAGTCAGACGACGAACGGGAAGAAGCTGCCACCAAGAGGAACCGATGGACTCCGCAGGAAGCTAAGAAGCAACTGGAGGAGTGGACCACTCATGGATGGAGCGTACCCAACGCTGTCGAAGTGAAGCCGGAAGATAGAGCAATCAAGCCCGACGAGGAAGACGTCAGACTGACGAAAGAAGAGTATGACGTCCTCGACCTGAAATCAGTAACTCATCACAGCGACGAAGAGAATAATGCCGAAGATGAACAGAGTGCCGAGGAAGATGAACATCGACAGATGATCGCAATGGACGATTCAGAGTTCAGGAATCCATATGTTGTAGGAACAAGACTGGATGCAGACATTGCGTCGACAGTCCCAGGAGTGTCATCGACAGTGCCGTTGACTCCTACACCACCTGACTCAGAGGACGAGCGAATCCAAGCACAGCAGGCAAGCAATGCTCAGGAGCTTCTTGATGAAGACGATGAGCAAGGACCACCTAGCTCTGCTACGGAAATGCCAGACCCAACTGAATGGCCTTCACCGACTTCACCGGAAGATCCAGAGGATGATTTTGGCGAAATGATCAAAATCAAGGACGACGAGACACTTGATGCTGCTCCTGCTGAGCGGCACATGAGTGCGCCAGCAGTGACGAAACTGCAGCCGTTGATACCTCCAAAGGAATTCGAGCCGCTGAAAAGACAGAAGCAAGAAGTCGTACCGAAGCCAGCATACTATGGTCCGAAATCATGGCCAGCACCGAAAGCTGCTCCTGCTGAGCAGCATAAGAGTGCGCCAGCACCGAAATCATGGCCAGCACCGAAAGCTGCTCCTGCTGAGCAGCATAAGAGTGCGCCAGCAAAAGTGATCTCGGGCTCGCCGTCCTACAGCCGAACACATCAAAATCCCTTCCCACCTGTGATGGGAATCGGAATTTCCGACCTCCATAAGGTCCTTGATACAGACCGCGGACATATCCGCCGCTCCTACTCAAGGTACTTTGAGGAAGCGTTCAAGAATGGCATCATTATCAACGTGTTATCTTACATCGGAAAGAACAGCGTTGA
>JGI24540J26637_10001206_pt1 | contig 11365 bp, 6 predicted proteins | sample NorSeaMetagenome_FD_26637 | JGI IMG/M metagenome (IMG submission 26637) | reverse complement strand
CTTAACAATCCTAGGACCAAGGTGAGGTGCTTGAACGACAGAATCACAAACAAAATGAATAGAACAATTCAATCCATTGTCGGGCGCCTCTCCAACGTCTACGGGGTTCGCGTGGTATCCATGTCTTCGGAATTTATGCTGGACGAGAGGGACAACCTCTGGCTGGTGAGGACAAGGGAAACATTGACAACCGAAAGCGAGAGGACAAGGGCAGGGAAGGACCAAGATCTCTCCCACAGGCACAGGACGAAAGAGGCTTTCAAAATTGAAGAGAAAATGGAACTGGAAAGCGAGAGGGTGAGAAAAGACAAATTTTTAGAAGAGCGATTCAAGGGAGCCGGCGGACGAAGCGAGCAGAGGATTTGGGCAAGGAGTGTCCGAGGCGGAAAAGTTGACGAGGAACTTGTTGACCTTATCATGAACGAGGACGAGGCCAAGGATGCCGTTAGGAAGAAACTGGAGCACAACAAGGAGAAAGAAGAGAACAGCAGGAGACAGAGTCTTCTCTTCACTCATCAAAGTGCAAGCATGAAGAATCTCACAGGGCACTTGGGGATAGGGAACGACAACGACGAGGTTGGCAGCAGTGTCGACTTGGACGGGACCAGCCTAAATACAAGTTCTGTTTCGTCGCCGCTAAGGACTATCAACCCCAACGTTGCTCAGTCTAACTCCAAGACCAAGAGGAAGAAAAATAAGAAGAGGGATAAGAAGGGAATGAAATTCCAAAGAACTCAGAGAGAAATGGATGCGATGGCTCACTCGGACGCGGCAAGCCAGGCGCTAGGCACCACCCAGCTCAACGGCTGCATCGGTGATTTCTGCGACACCACGGTTAGCATTGACAAGAGTCTCGACGGCGTTATGAAGTCCTTCAGCCACCTTTCGGACTTCAAGAGAAGGCTACTTGAACAAGAGGGAGAAGACGTTGGCTGGAACAAGCCAAAAGATGGTGGGAGGAAGAGGGTGAAGAGGGGTGGAGGGGGTGGGAAAAGGAGGAAAGGGGCCGAGGACGAGGATGACGAGAATGGTCTCCTCTCTGTGCCTATGAAGTCCATCGTTCAAGCCCGACACGAAAGTCATCTCGTCGACATTATGCTCAAGAGGTTGAGGAACCACGAGGATGGCGACTACCTCTCGAGCATTGACGAACTGAGCCTGGGGAGTGTCTTCCCTGGGCACTTTTACAAGCAAACAAAGTGCTGCAAGAATTGCTGGAAGGTTTATACCCTCATTGACGAGCACAGGGCGAGGGCCGTGAAGAAGCTGGAGAACCAGGGCGTCAATGTAACCCATGCTACCTTACCTGCGAGGCCCCACACTGTCGAGGGTGCGAGTCCAATAAAAAGGAGCCAGAGGCTCTTTAACGCTTTGACGGGGAAGGAGAACTTCGATGGAGACCAACTGGACGGTACTTTCGACGCAGGAAGCAGTCTCGAGGGAAGCATCGTGGGGGGATCGAGCTATGAATATGAGACCGATCAAGTGAGGGGCATGAAGGCTGCCTACGCTGCAATTGCCGACCTAAACAAGGGAGACGTCGCCGAACTTCGCAGTTTCTCCAAGCCACCACCTGCCGTTCTCATGGTTGTTAGTGCCTTGATGATTTTGCTGAAAGGGAGAGTCTTGGGCTGGAGTGACGCCAAAAGGCTCATGAGCAACGGGGAAAGATTTGTTAATTCTCTGCTCGACTTCGATCCAGACGAGATCACTGCAAACAAAGTGACCCTCTTGCGCCCCTACGAAGCGAACCCCAACTTTCATCCCCAAGCTGTTGCACCCATCAGTGGTTGCACCGCCAAGTTCCTCAGCTGGGTCATCGGGATGCTAAATGCCTATCGTTGGAAGAGAGGAGAAAACCACGAGCGCATAGACATCCTCCAATCCAGTGCAGGGTCGATAGATAGCCCAGGGAAGGAAGGGAGGAGGATGCCACAGATTGCTTTCGCCTCTCAGTCTACTACTGCTGGCGGTCTTGAGGGGGGAGGATCATTCGCCGAGAAGATAGAGAGGAGGAGGATACAGAGGGAGAGAATGAAGGGCATCAGAGTGACGAGTACACTAAGACCAATGACTAGCCCGGTCAAGGTTCAGGGTAGGCTCGGCAGCGTCTTCCATGAGATTGAGAACGAAAAGAGGGGGAGAAAGGCAAGGAAGGAGAGGATGGAGTACCAGAACGAGAGCAACAGAACGGTCGAGGTGGGCTTCGGCAGGTCTGCGAAACACACCGAAGTTTACGACAAGAACAAGAGCTGGTGGGGGCTCAATGACCAGAACAAGCCTGACGACAAAACCTTGGTTGGACAGGCCATGGACAGAAGCCAAGGGAACTTCGCCCCCAGGGATCGCTCTCTCATGATGCCGGAGAGCAGCCTTGGGTTTCAGCAAGGCGCCAACCAGAGCCTGACTGGCTTTTCTTCTGTGCTGGAAGGCGGAAACACAAGCCCAAAGAGAGAGCTGACCAAAAGAGAGAAACAGGCAAAGGCCCAGGCCCAGAAGATGCAAATGGACAGGCTTGCCAGCAGGCCTAGCGAAAACATAGACATCGAGCCCAATGGCACTAGAAAAATTCTCTGCCAGGACAATGTCACTCGCATGAGCTACGCTGTGATTGGCAGTTTGAGCATGGAAGTCAAGAGCTCCAACTTCATTGTGATCCACGATATGTTCGACAACCATGTGGCGACCGGTGGCCACTTTAAGAAGCTCTCGATAAAGTACCCAGGGAGTCAGTTTCTTGTCTTCAACTATCCCGGACAGGCCGACACTACTTGGCCGACTCTAAGCGAGGTAGAGAAGAGCCACGGGGGCGCGGAAGTCTCCTTAACTGCCGACTGGCATGCCGACAAGCTTCACGAGCTGCTCCAGCACGTTGAGGTATGTGGGGAGATGCTGCTCTCTTCACCTTTCCATCTTGTCGGCTTTGGCTTTGGAGCGATGATTGCTGCCGAATTTGGTGGCAAGTACGGACAGACGGAGGCTTACAAGAGGAGCCTCAGGAGCGTCGTAAGCATGAACGGCTACGTTGGTGTCGATGCCCAGCTGGCGTCCATCATACACTCGTCTATCAACGTCTTTAGATCCTTCCCCTCGTCCAGACCTGACCTTCCAGTTTCCTACTTTACACAATTCTTATTCTCCGAGGAGTACCTTAAGAGGGTCGACAAGAATTTGGCGCTCAACATTTACACAGCTATTCCGAACTCAATAACGACTGGAGGCAGGATTAGGATTGCCAACGGAGTTTTGGCAAGCAAGGACGTTCGCGGGCTGGTCAAGTCTCTCAAGATCCCGACGGCCGTTCTCCAGTCCACCGACAACCTCCTCGTGAACGCCTCAAACGTGGACCCATTCTTGACTGGGAGGGCTGCTAATCACCTCTGGAGTCACGAGTTGAAGCTCACATCTTCGAAAAACTGCCTCGGACATAGAGGGGTCGATATGCTACAAGAGACCCTGTCCAGGCCGTATGGCGCTTTCGTTGCATGGTGCAAGGGCGGGCACGAGATTAGGCAGGAGGGCAAAAGGGTGGTCACTGACTTTTTCGACGTCCTATGCAAGTGCACTTGGGGAGTGGACAGTAATGCCCGAGCTCCACACGTTGGAGGTAGCATGGAACACATGGGAGAAGGGGAAGGCCAGGGGGGCAGAACACTTGTGCCGTCCAAGGACTTCATCAACAAGGTGAATGAGGAGAAGAAGGAGGAGCAGGGGGACGCAAAAGAGGAAAAGGTCGAAGAGAGCGTCCTCGACATTTTGGGCGATGGCAACTTATCGGCAGATCAGCTCATTGAAAAGACCAAGAGGGAAAAGAGGGAAGCGCTGGAGGCGGAAGCTAGGGAAATAGAGGAGGCCAGAGAAGAGGCTATCAAGCAGAGGCTCTCTGAAGAGACCGACGTCCTCTTTGGAGGAGAAGAGGAAAATGGCAAGGGCTCATCAGCAAACGAAGGGATGGAGAAGATAAAACTCATCAGCGAAGGGATTGAGAGGGAACTCAAGGAGGTCCTCAAGGAGGGCGCTGGGGGCAGTAACCTAAAGCCTTCGGCCGAGACCACCCACTCTACAGTCGCTGGAGGGAAGGTTCTCTCTGGCGACGAGCTTCTCGAGCAGCTCAACAAGAGCTTGGACGAGGTAGGAAGTGTTAAGGTCGAGTTGACTTCAACTATGAATGCCAAGATGTTTGCAGACAAAAAGGCGAAAAATGTGGTATCTGACGAGATCGAGACAGTGAATAGGAGAGTCAAGGCATCCGAATTCGTCCCCCCAATGGAGAAGACATACGAAGACGGCAGTATAGCGGAATCCAGCGTTGCCAGTGAAGACACCATCGACAAGATTATTAGGGCAAGCGCACAGGGGATGGTGCCCAATATCCCCGGGGGTCCACCCAAATTGCCCGATAAGATCGACGAAAGTGACCCTGCCGTGGCTGCCAAGGTCAAGGAGGTGCTCAAAGAGGTCGATGATATAGAGGACGAGAGGCTCAAGGCTGAGAGGGATTTCGAGAAGGTCGTGGGAAAACACCAAAGGGGTCTCGTAATGGACATTAAGGAAAATGCTGGGGTCATCGTAGAGGAGAAGGGGAAGGAAAGCGAGGCAGCACCACCTCAGGTTGTTGTACCCGCGAGGGTGCCTGTACCAAAGATTGCCCTCGGTGTGGAGGGCGACGACGAGAGAAAGGAGCCAGAAAGCGAAAAGGAGTTTGCGAACATGTTTTCGTCAATTCCTGTTAATGCCTCCACAGGGTTCAGCGTTACCGACGAGCAAGAGCTCCCTCCGAACCTCTTCAAACCAGAGTTGGAAAGGCTATCTGCCGAGAACAATACAGACGAGATGAAGGCGCATCGGAAATGGGTCGTTGGGGAGGACGGTCCTGGTGGTAAGAAGTTGCCCCCGAAGCTCAGGAGCTCCGAGGAGGTTCTCCAGGAAGAAAGGGGAATTGAGGATGGCATATCTTTCGCCAAGAGGCAGCTCCTTAAGAAGAGAAAGGAAGCAGACGAAGCCGCAGCTGCTCTCATCAAAGAAATTCAGCTTGACCAGGAAAGGAGGAGGAAAGAATACGAGGAGGAGGACAAGAAGCTGCTGAGGGATATGGAGAGGAAGAAGGAGGAAGCCAGGAAGGCGAGGCTGAACGAAGACCTCCAGAGGCGGCTTGAAGTCGAAAGAGCGGAGATGAAGCTTGTCCAGAAGGGCATTGTTGGCGATTTTGACCCCAGGAGCAGTACCGCCGTAGTGGGGGCCGACGGTAAAACGACAAATGATGACCAGAGGGTGACTGGGAGGGTGCAGAGCATGCCACCAACTTTCCTCGAGGAGCAGCCCGACCTTCCGTCTGGATTCAAGGTTTCTGTTCAAAAGACTGACCAGGTCCTTTCGGGTTTGGAGGAGGAACAAAAGGAAGCGGAGAGCATGGGTCTCATGAGAATTGAGGACTATCATAAGCTAAAGAAGGACCAGGCCCAAGCTCAGCTCGATAGAGAGATGAAGCTGAGAACGATGGAGGCAAGTGAACAAGAGAAGCTCTTCAACGAAATGGCGTCCAAAATCCAGATTTGCTACAGGGGAAGGGCGGGGAGGAAAAAAGCGAGGGAGGTCAGATTGAAGGCGAAGAAGGTGGTGGAGGAGGCAAAAGCGGCGCTAAAGATCCAGGTGAGTGAGGGGTGCGAGGGAGGCAAGACTTTAAAGCATGATAAGAATATCGCTTACCCCTCCACTTCGCTCGCTCGACTCAGAAATTCATAAGGGGTGTGCTCGCGAGGGAGAAAATGAAGCTCATTAGGGAGATGGAGATAAGCAGCCTCGTTCTTGGCGGAAGCGCCATCCTTTTGCAAAAATGCTACAGGGGCCACGTTGGAAGGGTCAGGGCGAGAAAGAAGAAGGAGGGGGTCAAGAGCATTGTATGCCAGAGGGTTTACAGAGGGCACCTGGGGAGGCAGGCGGCAAGTAGAGAGAGGGAGAAGCTAGAAGAGATCAAACTGAGGCACACTTCTGCAACTAAGATTCAGGCGACATGGAAAATGAAGGTGGCGAGAGAGGAGTACAGGAGGGTTAGAGTGCACACCCTGGCGGCGACTGAGATCCAGAGAATTTACAGGGGAAGGATTGGGAGAAAGACCGCAACGAGGAGGAAGAAGTGGGAGAGCACCGAGCCAGGGCCCGAGAGGCTCAAGCTTGGGCTCGGCCTTATTGAGGAGAGCAAGGTTGCCTTTGAGAGGCAACAGGAGGAGATCGATGCTCTCCATAGGGCCCAACAGAGCGCCGAGGCCAGGATCAGTCACATCCACGCAGAGCTTAAGGTGAGCTGGAAGGGCGAGGAGCGGAGCGACGAGTGGAAGGTTGTTAGTTTTAGAGCTATGCAGTATAAGGTGGTGGTTGTGGTGGTTGCCGCTAACCATTTTTATTTGCTTCGCTCTGCTCGTCGCAGGACTCGGAACAGGAGCTCGGAGTGCTCGAGAGGGAGCTGCAGGAGATTGATCAGATCGAGAACGACCTTCAGGAGCTGACGCATGAGAAGACGCTCCTCCAGATGGGTATCGAGGGCGCCGCGGGTATCTCTAGCACAGGCGCAGACCCTGACGCCCTGGTTCCTGCCGGAGGAGAGGGCCTCAGCACGAAGGCCAAGAGAGACCTCAAGAGGCAGAAACAGACCGAGGCTTACGCCATGGAAATGGCCATCCATATTAAGAAGGCAGAGAGGGAGAAGAAGAAGCAAGAGCTTGAGGCCGAGTTTAGCATGGTCTTCGCTGAGGTCCAAAGGAAAAAGGAGCAGCTGGACAAGCTCGAGGTTGCCCTGGCGGACATGGAGGCGACGAGGCTGAGGAAGGACAGGGAGTTCAACAGGCTCCAGAGGAACCTTATGGAGTTGCTTGAGGAGCAGAAGTACGAGCTTGATAGCTTGAGGGAGAAGGGAATCGAGCTCGAGACCGCAACGGCAACAAGCGCTGCCGCCGCAACTGCGACGGCGATGAAAGCCAAGGAGCACGAGAAGCAGAGCGCCGCCATGTACAGCCAGCAGGAGGAGCTGATGAAGTTCCAGTTCATGAGCATGAGTCTGAGTTATTTCAGCAGTCTCAACATGTTGAAGCAGATGAGGGAGATCAACAGCGACACTACGAGCAGCGCGGTGAGCGCCACAGCCGACGCCGCTGCGGCCGCCGCCGCCGCCGCTGCTGCTGCCAACATCCCGAATGTCAAGGGATTGAAGATGGGAGGTGAGGGGGGGGGAGAGCTGGAGCGAAGCGACAGCATTATAAATCCCAACCTTATAACTAACGACTTTATTCTTCTCGTCTTCACTCCTCACTCGCTTCGCTCATCGCAGCGTCGGACATTGTGGAGGCCTCCATCCAGAACAAAAAGAAGGATTTGGAGAAGGCGAAGGATGCCGTGGAGGACGCAAAGACAGCGAAGGAGCTCCCCTTTCCGAAGGATGTCAGGTACTGGAGCGTGGACGATGTTTGCAGGTGGTTGGACAAGCTGGCCCTTTACCAGTACAAGATGGCGTTCAGGGAGGCGAGCGTGGACGGCGAGTTCCTCATGGAGCTCAGGGAGCAGGACCTCCAGCAAGTGCTGGGTATGGAGCACAGGCTCCACGTCAGGAAGATCATCATCCAGAGGGACAAGGTGAGGGGGAGGGGGGAGGCAAGGCAGCTCGCTGCCTAGTGTGCGATGAGCGAAGCGTAGAAGGTTTACTTATTGCCAACCATGTCTCTCGTTGCTTCGCTCCCCGCATTCGCTCCGCTCATCGCAGCTCAAGCCGCTCAGCGCCAAGGAGCACCAACAGATGCAGGTCGTGCAGCACGAGGAGAAGGCGGAGAAGGTCAGCAGGGGCCTCGAGGCCCCTCCTCTCGAGACTGTATTCAGCCAAGCGAGGAACGGCAGGTTCAGGAGGCTCGAGGAGAGCCTGAACGCAGGATTCGAGACAGACACGGAGGACGAGAAGGGCAACACACTGCTCATATTAGCCACCCAGAACAGGATGAAGAAGATGATAGAGCTTCTGCTGAGCAGGGGGGCCAACATCAACCATCAGAACGCCCAAGGGAACACGGCCCTCCACTACGCCATGGTCTACGACCCAGAGGGAGAAATCGGAGAGTTCCTCATCAGCAAGGGAGCGGATGACGTGCTCGAAAACAAGGACGGATTGAGCTGCTACGACGGAATAGGAGCGGGAGGAATCTCAGGAGGAGGTTAGGGAAACGGAAGAGGAAGAAGAGGTGCATGGGAATAAATAGAATAGAAACGACAAGATAGAATAAGAAATTGCGTCTCATTTTGCGCGAAAAAGGGTGAAGGATGAAGGGTGAATTGCCAAGTGCGAAGTGCGAAGTGCTTGTGCTTAGTACACTTCCATTCATCTATCATGTTTTTTCGAAAGATCTTTTTCAGATTTTTTTGCAGTCAGGCAAAATAAACAGCCACTTAAAACAGCGTTTTTTCTGAAGGTAAGACAACCCTTCGTACTTTCATGCACATGAATATGCCATAAAGTAAATTTTATTTAACCAACGTTACGAATTAGATGATCACAATGAGTATTGCCCCACTGCTTTTCGCAGGTCTTTTCTTTTCTTCAGTCAGTGGATCAGGATGTGGCTGGAAGGTAGCAACGCCGTCGTATTTGCAGGTGAGAATGATATTAAGAGCTGAATATATTAGGGACGATGGATAATATGTACAAATACAAGCAATATTTGACAGTTTGTGACACCGTTGTGCAACCAACATACCGAAAGTGCTTTTTATCTAACTCTATGTCTTTCTTCCTTATCACCTTATCACAGGCTATCAAGGCAAAAAGAGTAATTGACGCGGACGAGGGAGAGTATGTCGAACATGTGGACTTGGTGTTCACCTTTGAGGAGCACGCTCATCGTCTGCTTTCAGAAGGTCACTCTCCGGCGGAAATCTTTGAGGGACAGGAAACCTGGTACGGAGCTAACAAGGCTTCCTGCACCAACGTACCGACTGATGCGGCATTCAAGCTCCCAGCGGCCTGGTTGGAGGTCGAAGATGGTCACGATTGCATAAGGTAAGAGAGGTTGGTGGAGCGATTAAGTTAGCGACAGCAACAAACCGCCCACCACTGCCCACCACTATACTAACAACCCTCCCCCCGCTCGCGCATTCGATCATCGCCTTGCTGTCCGCAGGTTTGAAGTCAACCCAAATACCGCCTCTTCACAGCTGGGAATCAACATCCAGTCCACAACCTGGGACGGAGAGGCTTTCTACCAAGCTTTTCCCGTCGAGGATCACAGGCGTCGCGCTCTTGGAGGACTGAGAGTTCTATCGGGAGACCACAATGCCTGTGAGGTGGTCGACATTGTATCCCAGACGACTGGCTTGCCATCCAAGGTCATTGGAACTTGGAAAAACGACGCGTACACTCTTGGCCGTCCCGGCGAGAGCGCAACTCTCATTGGAACCAAGACTGAAGCTAGCTGGGAGCCATGGGTTGCAGGGTTGATCGTCAATATTACAACTCTGGTTGGCATCATCTTTATGCTCCCTCTGATTAAGGCCGCAGTTGTCCCTAAAGCCCCTAACGACCTGGAGATGACGGGGAACGGCGGAGACGCGGGAGCAAAAGGGACCTCGATGCCGCAGGCCGGTGCCACAGCTACAGTTGAAAACCCAGAAGCTGGGGTGATTATTGCCCAGAAGGCAATGTACGAGGAGGTGAGATCGGACGAGGAGTGAAGGAAGGAATGAGCGCAGCGATAACTTTATACTGCGTGGCCCTATAACTAACACCACTATGCTCGTTGCTTCCCTCATCGCAGGGGGAACTTCCTGTTGATCTTGAAGAGGAGGCCCTCTCGACCGTCTTTTCCCCTCAGATTATTTGCTACACCTCCGCGTTTGCATCGGGGGCAATTCTATCCACTGCCTTCCTGCTTATCATCCCCGAGGCGCTCCACTTGATCGAAGACGGAGGAGAATTTGGTGATGAGGCTGCTGTTTTCTGGAGATGGGGAGGTGAGGCGAGGCGGAGAGATGGCAGCGAGCACAGCGAGCGGCCTAACAATGTTCTATACGAAACAATAAGCCAACAAAAGTACTCGTCGCTTCGCTCCTCGCCCCGCAGCTTGGCTCCTCTTTGGGTTCCTCACGCCTTATATTATAGGAGTAGCGATTGCCGCGCTCTGCTATTCAAGGGGGAACTACGACACCGTAAGGGTTGCCACGGGTGTCCTCGTTGGCGATGCCTTCCACAATTTCACTGACGGTATTTTCATGGCTGCAGCCTTCACCAGCTGCTCCCCAAGGTGAGGTTGGACGAGGAGCGAAGCGACTACCGGAGAGATTTAGATTTGCGTATCGAAGGGGGCAGTAATATTAGGTACAGAAGTACCTAATGAGGAGGCGGGCGACGCCAAAATTGACGTTGTCAGGCTGCTGTGTCCATTATGGCCTTTTCTTACCACTGCTCCTCGATTGCTCCTCGTCCCGCCCTTCACTTCACTCATCACAGCTTCGGATGGACCGTGATGGTCTCCACTGTCGCTCACGAGATTACCCAGGAGATCGCTGACTTCTTCATTCTTGTCACGGTTTGCAACTTCCCCCCTGTCAAGGTGAGACAGAGATAATAACGTTTATCGCGCACGAATAATACCAAACTTCTCTCCCAGAATTCGCTTACAGTAACCAACCCCCCCCTCCTCCCTCCCCTGCCGTCTGCGTTCAGGCACTTGCCTGTAACTTCCTCTCAGGAGCGGCCATTTTCATTGGGATTTTAGTCGTTATTGTCGGAAATATCAGCGACCTCTGGACCGGTTACTTGCTGGTATATGGGGGCGGCATATACATTTACGTAGGTGGCAACGAGTGCTTCAACAGGATTGTCCGCCTTGCCAAGACGCCAAAGGAAAAGTGCATCGCCTTCCTTCTTTTTGCCGTCGCGGCCGTTTGCCTTGGCCTGGTTCTACTCGATCACCAGCACTGCGAGGTCACAGTCAATGGAATTGACCCCCACAACCACTAATTTGTGAACTTCCTCTTTGTCAAACAACGGAGTTAGTTTGGGGGATAATTTGGCGGAACACAAATAGTTCGGGGATAGTTCGGAGGCAATTCGGGGGGATTTGAATACTTATTCAATTTTCGCAATAGGTTTGCAGCGATGCGGTGCCTGGCTGAAAAGGCTTGCATATGGCTTATGGTAGGAGACTACTCTTGGATGATAGGGAGTCATGTTAAAACCTTGCGTGGAAACAAAACTTTTCTATATATCATTTAGTTAGGGTTATTCAACAAACAGAATTTAGATTAAAAGGCTGGAACCGGCATGTGTTGGGATTTTGTCGGGAAAACCATCCTGGGGGGGTGGAAGTGAGGGAAAGAAGGAAGGATACAT
>JGI24540J26637_10001201_pt1 | contig 11390 bp, 9 predicted proteins | sample NorSeaMetagenome_FD_26637 | JGI IMG/M metagenome (IMG submission 26637) | reverse complement strand
CCTCCTCCCCTCCGCCACCACGATCGTCAAAACCTCCACAACTTCCTTACCTGTGGGGTACTCGAACCAAGGAATATTAAAATTAAGACCCTCAGGGTATGTTATCTGCTTAACACCAGTCAATCTGTTGAAGACTACAGCCTTATGACCTGCGAGTCGGGAGATACGAAAATGATACAAATGAAGAGGGTGGGTGGGCCAGTCGACGGCGCGTTCCGACAAGCAAAAATGTCCATATCAACGTTTATTTCTGATTTTTAAGTGGCCATCGAAGCTTGCCTTACCTGCATCAACCGTATAGAACGCGTGAGTTGCCGTAGCCCCTATAACTCCTGCAGCAATCAGGGCTCTCAACGCAGCCACAGCAGCGGGTCCCCCTGGAATTTCAGGTCCAGAGCCTCCGCCTGAAGGCATTCTCTTGCTAAACTGCGACGCTGCGTCCTTCAATCTTTGAGCCATAACTATATTGTACGTGAAACGTCGTGTAGAGAATGTGGGAATTGGTGGGTTTAGGTGAAGAAAGAGCATCAGCAAATACTGTTCTTTCAATATTTTTGCACAGCGTGGTCGTCCAACAAAGTTTGGGAAGGCCAAGTTTCAAAATGAGAGATGATGTAGAGGAGGCACCGTTTGTTTGACAGTCAAGAGTGATACGTAAAACAATAACAACAAAGCACTTTGAAGACATTAAATTGATTAGGGTTATTTGAAAGAACTTTGGTCCTCAAACCTGACGAGGCTTCCTCTCCGGAGGTCGCACATGAAAGGCCTGCCTGTCCTCCCCAACCTTCAGAACCCCGTCCCAAGTTGTCTCTCCAAGGCATTCGCCTCTGCCATGAAGTCCCTTCTTCTCAAAGTTGCTGACGCTCTCCCCCGTCCCATACCGTTAGAACTTTCTCAGGCTGGATTTTGTTCGCCGTTCTGCCCTTCATCCACTCTGCCACGAAGTCAGAAACGCGAACGTGACGCGCCATGTCACTTCATTGCCACCCAAAGGCCCTCCCCACCCTATGCACAACCTGTTAACCCCTCAGCACTGGCCCTAGAACCTCTCCTCCCTTTCGAGCTCCTCGAGTAACCCTTCCCTCTCCTCCTCATCGAGTTCTTCCATCCTTTTCATGATCACACCATCTTCATAGTCCTTTAGCTGCTTGGCGTAAGTCATGTCTTTGTTGGCAACGCGGAAAAGGTAAGTAGAAGTCCAGAGAAGGGTCAGCAAAGTTGTGAAAACGAAACCTATGTTCCTGCCTATCTCCTCGGGCGGAAGAGAACTGGTGTTGCACTGATACACATAAAGAAAGAGGGGGGCAACAAACAGTATAAGGGAGTAGAACAGCACGCCACCTTTCGTATTCACGTCGAGCAGAAACGGTATACCCGAATCGGAGGCTGCTTCTGTCTCTAATTCTGTTGTCGTCGTTGTCGTCGTTGTTGTCGTCATCCTCGTCGTCGGAGTGTTTTCCTCTTCTCCCTGACTGGCATGCAATGTGGAGAAAGAGAACCCACGATCAATTTTCGAAAAACTATTTAAGCCCACGGAAGTAATACTAGACGATTTTAAGATGTGCGCGCTTGAATCCGCCGGAAACCCCACATATAATCCAAAATTGTTGCCCCCATGATGTCGGTCTAGCCTACTTCTCCCAACTCGACACACATGACACGCCTGACGACCAAACTGGGTCACCAAAAAGGAATCAACCGTCTTAAGACAATATAGGATTATTGCGAGCTGTAGGAACATCTCTGAAATCATGGTGTTTTACACATTCCTTTTCCCTACATCTCCCCCTTAATTTCCCTGCTTTCATCCTTTCCTTAATTATTCTTCCTGACCCCCTCCTCCCCCCAAACATTTACACCCACAAGACAAGTTTTATACGAACTTACCTCAAAGCTTGCCATGGGTAATGTCCCCCCCACTGCCGAAGGAAGTTCCAAACCTCCTTCTTCTGCCCAAAAGTCTTCCGCTGTGTCAACAGCCCCTCCCAATTTCTCGGGTGGCGCCAACGCGGCAACTACTTCATCTGGAGGTGACGACATGATGGATGTGTCAATGGACATTGACATGGGGAGCTCCCCTTCCTCAATGGCAGAAGGTGGCGGGGACGCCGAGGGCGCCTTCTCGTCGGACGACACCGTCCCGACGGTGTTTAGGTGGGAGCATGGTGGGCGTTCGGTGTTCGTTACTGGTACATTTAATGGCTGGTCGAAGCAGATCCCGATGCACAGGTCGGGAAATGACTTCACGTACATACACAACCTAGCGAGGGGGAAGCACGCTTTCAAGTTCATCGTCGATGATGAGTGGAGATTCGCTCCTGACCAGCCCACCGTTGCTGATATTGAGGGTCGAATTAATAACTTCATTGATGTCTCAGATTTTGTTCCCTTCCATGGTGACTCCAATTTCGAGGAAAAGACCCAAGGAGGATCCTCTTCGGCCGACATCCTCCGCATCGGAGGCGGGGAGGAGAGGGACGGAGAATGGAGCATGAAAATGCCTGATATCGACGAGTACACCAAGGAGCCTCCTCCCCTCCCTCCTCATCTCCGCCACATCATACTGAATAAGGCACCACAGCTCACCGATACCGCGAGCCTACCAGTGCCCCAGCATGTCGCCCTCAATCACCTTTATTGCACGGCGATCAAGGACAACATGATGGTTCTTGGTATCACACAGAGGCACAAGGGTAAATTCGTCACTTGCGTGTACTACAGCCCGTGTTAAAATGCGCCGAGGGGCACGGAAGAAACGAGCTACATTTTCAACTAAAATATCTTATCCCGTAAAATTTCATTTCTTTTACTTTCACGCGAACGACATTCCCCTCAGCACCCTCTCTAACTCTCCCCTCATCCTCGTTGCTTCTTCCAAAGAGGTTTCGAACGAAATTACAGTTCTGGCCATCGTCTCTTCGCACGTTTGGGCGAACGCCAGTGTAACTTGAGGAGAAGGGGGGGAAGGTGTCCAAGAAGACAGTGACACTTCGAGGGAACAAGCAAATGAAGAAAGTTTCAAACCAGATCTTGCCACGGCGCCATCCACCGCCAAACGATCACCACGCGCGAAAGCAATATACGAAGCTACGGACGAGGGGAGAAGTACAACCACTGAAGATGGGAGAGGGGACCACATCCTCAAATCAGAAGTCAACTGGAGGCCAAAGCGTTGCTAAGTTTGAAATTGCGTATTTCAATGGTGGACAAGGAAGAAAGACGGGAGAAAGGGAATGTTAGAGAAAGTATGACAGACTTAAGGGGGGTGGGGGGGCGCAAAAAGCACCAGAAAAAAATCCTAAGGTTCATCGTCATGGATCCCATGTTTTTCTTACCTGTTTCTTCCATACCTCCAAATTTTTCTCGTCTTGTTCATTCGCGATGTTCGCAACTACGGCCTTAATATAGTACTTAACGACTTGGACATGCCCTTCGTTCAAAGATGTATCCGCTAATCCACCCTCAAGGGAGTTTTGAGCGGATGAGAGGATTGCCTCAATGTAGTTTGAGGCCTCAGAGGAGGTTATAGCGCGAATGTGTTCCGTCAAGGAATCACATGCTGATATTAATTGGGGCGGACACGACAAAAATTCGGCGTTGGACATAATGAAGAATGGCAAAATGTGAAGATTTTTCATTTCATGTGTTTTTGGAAAAGGGCAAAATAAAACAGACTACGAATTTGTCTTTCTCAATAAACGACCACCTCAAAATATGCCGGCGTCTTCTCCTTGTTCTTGGGAGAAATGCGGTGTCAAAGCAATGTCTGGAAGTACAAGGAATTCCCCCCCAAGGTTGTTGTCAGTGCCAGCGTCAAACCCCATTTCGCCTGCCACGTCAAAGCTGGTACCGCTGAGTTTGCGCCTCCTATCTTGTGTCCCTGAGAGCGGCAGTATCTTCCCTGGATGCTCTCCCGACCCTTTTATCTTTTCGAGGAAGTCAGCCTTGTGTCCCTTCTTCTCCTCTTGCGCCATTTCGAGGATCACATCACACTCTATTTTCGTGCACAGCATTGTCGGTATCCTAAGGTCGAGGTCCCCCATCTCCCTGCTCTCTACTTTCAAGTTCGTATCTCTTCTCGTCCTCACCTCAGTCCCCCCCTTTCCCCCCTTGTAGTGATCTTTCGGCGTCCTCTGAAGTGACGGCTCCACCATGACAGTGTTGTGCTCAACCTTTTCCCAATCGATCCAGAAGTCAGGCAGTTCAATCATTACTGGCTCACTTTCGCTCAAGCCCTTAATCAGCGAAGCAACCTCGAGCTCTTGCGCCCTACCCTCCCTCTGTATCCCACGGCTTCCATTGGACCAGCTCTCCGCCTCAATTTGTTGCAAAAGTTTGCTTCCGATTTGAAGGTCATCGTCATCTTCATCTTTGTCATCATCAGTGTTGGTGTCGTCAATAATAACCTTAATTGCGTTTTTCTCGATAAGTGCCTCCCTGGTGGCCTCATTGTAGGTCATGGTTCGAAGTGCGGCTGCTGCATTCAAGTTTATGTACGCCACTTTGCTTTCTGCAAGCCTTACAAGAGCGTCAACGACATTCTCTTTCAACATGGGCCTGTGGTTTGCGCTGGTGCTCAAAAGGTTTCTCAGGGCTGCCACGCATCTCATTCCATCGTCATCCTTTAGGTCCTTTCGGAGAGCCAGTTTCACCAACATCTCTGTGCCTTGTTGACGAACGATCTTTGAACTGTTGACCACCCCGCAACTTAAGTTCGCGCAGGTAAGAGCACAGACCCGCTGATTGTCGTCGTCTCCGTTTTCCCACAACAACCTCAACATCTGCACAGTATCCTTGTTAACGACGTCCAAATGGCAACCGGCTTCTGTGCTTATATTGAACAAGATGCTACAGATCAATGTCTTCATCACAGAGCTCCCAAGTGTGGCCTCGCTCAAGAGCAACTCTTGCACGGCCTGCACAACACCAGCGTCAACAAGAACAGGGATATTATCTTTGTGACAGGCACAATAGTAAATGGTCCTGGCAACAACTAGCACCATGCGCTCTTCAACACTTAGAGCCAACTCGAGGAGGTTCTCCAAGATGCCCTTGCTGTCCATAATACTACTCACAGTACCACTCTTCATTGCCATGTTGCATACTGTGCTCGCATATGCGTAGCTTACTTCCGCGTCTTGCCTCACGGTATCAAAGTCGACCGAAGAAAGCGCTTTACACAATTTCATCTGTTCCCTGACGCTCTCGAACTGGCTTATTATGCAGAGGGCGAGCACAACCAATCCTTTGACTCTTTCATTTCCTTCCTCCAACAGCATCTTTAAGTACTTGATGCTCTGTATGGCTACAGAAGCCTCATTCTCACGTAATCCTTTGAAAACGTTAAGCAGTCCCCTGGTTGCGTTCTCTTTGCTTTCAGGATCATTCAACGCAGTCAGCCAAAGCAATGTCTTAACGCAAGCGGTGCTCCCAACGAGTTCTCTTCCGAATCGGCACGCTAGGTTGCAGAAGGCCTTACTGCAGATCCTAGTCACAGCAACGTCAGGGTTCAGGCTGCTGTTATCTGTACTACTTTTGCAGAGTGCAGCAAAACCCCAGAGGACACCCTCGTCGACCATACGCGCGTGACACGCCTCCTCAGAGAGAAGGTTATATAGGCATTTCACGCAGATTTTCTTCGTTTCCTCTTTGTCACTTGCAACCAGGGCAGTGATGAGAAGAGCCTTGACGGCACCGCAATTCATGATCTCAGCCTCAGTCCCCGGCTCAACCAGCAGATTGCATAGAGCTGCTGCGCAGCCCCTCCTTATATGCTCGGCTGGCTTTGCCTGGAACTCAGTCAAGAACTTCCCTGCTCCTGATGAGAGAAGTAGCTTACGGGCAGATTTGTTACACGAGATGTTGTACATGGAATTGACCATCCGCTGCTGGGTTTTCAGGATACGAACTCCAGCGTCACTTTCACCAGGAGGAGGTTCCAAATTGGAAAGAGAGTAGATGCTTTCAATGAATCTTGGGGTGGACATAATTTCCCTTTTCTCCTCGTCAAAGCTAAGCCTAGACAGAATGGCTCCGCATTGAACCTGTGTGCTGAAGTTATCGTTGTTTACTAAACTTAGAAGAGGTTCCAAACAGTTATGTTTCATCATAATTTCGCAATTCTTCTCGTCTTGGGCAAGGTTGTAAAGCGCTGCTGCGCAGTCCCCCTTTATTTGATTATCGTCTGCTTCGCGAAGCATTTTGATCAGGGCGGGGATGAGTTCTTGGGGGTCACTACCATCCAATTCGGTGAGCTCCCAAAGAGCTGCGGCACATGTCGACTTTGTCATGACGTCTTCTGAGTGAGAAAGTTTCACCAGGGCGGACAGAATACCCTCTCCATTTACTTTACTTGCCTCCTCGTGACTGAGTAAATTGTATAGAGCCATTGTGCAGTTTCTAGAGGTGCTCATGTCCTTCGGGTCAGCAAGGTCAATGAGCGCTTGAACTGCTCCCTTCGTGATCATTTCGTCGAGTCCTTTCTCAAAGTCAAAGAGGACACACAGACAGTGGGCACAGTCGGTTCTGACCTCTTTATCTCCACTCTTAATGAGTGCAAGAAGGGCATCAACGGCACCGTCCTTGATAAGTTTTTCGCTTGAGTCTCCATCTGCTGCAAGGACATTGAGAGCAGCTGCACACACCCTGTCTGTTTCGACTACCCTTGCATCAGCGAACGATCTGTTGAGGCACATTTTTACAAGGGCTTTCACAGCTCCATGTTGAAGTATTTTTTCCCTGCAGGAAACGTCGATGGCAAGCCGTGACACTGTAAGTGCGCACTGCCGCTTGATTTCATCGTCGTCGTACTCGTCGACCATACTTAGGAGGGTTTCGACAACTCGGGCAGGCCCGTCGGTCATCTTTCCTCGAGAACGCGAGCAAGAAGAGAGGTTGGCAAAGGAGGTGGCCACTAGCCTCTGAATCTCAAGGGGACTGTTTCTCTGAATTCTTGCAAGAAGTCTTAGGACATTCTCTTCCACTAGACGGGCTTGGTTGTTCTTCAGGGCAGTCAGGTTGGCAATCGCAGAAATCAGAAGCTTCTCGATTCTTGCAGTTAGGTCAGAACCACCCATATGGATTACTGCATTATTCACCTCGTCTATCTTACCGTAGCGATCTTCAACGCAGCTCAAGTTCAGCAATGTCGTCATGACAACCTCCATGAGCTGTGCACTTACTTGACTGAGATTGAGTAACGCCGGAACTGCACCCTGCCTCACCAACTCCTCCTCAGAGCCCACATTCGCGGACAAATTACAAAGGGCTCTCGCACAATTATTTCTTATCATGTATATCGGAGCAGTGTGCATGGCAACGATTGCCTGCACAGCACCCTGGTCAAGCATGACCTTCCTCAGGGAAGGCTCTATCGCAAGCGAATTGAAGGCAGCAGCACAGGACAGCCTTACGCGGCTATCCATAGTTCTCGATAGCTTCGCGAGTGTGACTATTGCACCATCCTCTACAATACCATGCCTCTTTTCAGGTTTTGAGGCAAGGGTTGCCAGGGACATTGCAAATCGGCGTTTCTTTTCGCGGATATGCGCATCTTTGGGATCTTTCGACTTACCAGAGTTTAAGGATTCTGTTTCGTGTTCCATTGCAGCGAGGGTTTGCTGTTGGAGGGGAGGTGGGGAGATGGTGAGAGGCAGGGTTAAGAAGCACGGGGGCATACAGGGGAAGATGTCACAGCGAAATAGCCAACTTTCACGTGCTCAACACAAAAACGAAAGGAATCCAGTTTTGCACACACTCACCATCCTCTTCTTTGCCTCGGCTTGGGTCTTCGCTTTCACCTTTGGATCATCTTCCACATTCATCCTTGATAAGTACAGCAAACCCCCGGACTTATTCCCGTTCGTACCAAATAGGTCACCCTTATATGGCTTAAACAAACCCTTTATGCCACTTATATTACCAAGTTTGTTCTCTGTCGGGGAAGTAGATTGTGGGGGTTGGGACGAAACAACTTGGGAATTTCCTTCCCGTCCCTTCCGTGGGATGGGCAATTGGTCCTTTGCCATTCAACGCACAAAAAAAAGTCACCGAAGGCAAAAAGTGTTCAGGTAAAACGTTTTAGTTTAGGTCGTTAAGCGTTTTTGCCCTAAAAAATAATTATGCAGAAAGAGAGATCAACGGACATTCAGAACCTCTGGGAACGTTTGGATGCGGAAGAAAGGCAGGTAAGCTCGGGATAGCGGACTCGGCGCTTTAGCATTGTATCCTCACTGAGTTTAAAAGTTGTCATTTGAAAAGGTTGTCCTCGATGTGTTTGGTTTGAGAGGTTTGTCAGTATGGTGCGAGTTCCAACAAAATTTCAGTGGTCCATGCCGAGTTTTTACACGTTGGTGCGAGCGTGGCGTGCGTTTTAACTCGGAAATCCACTCGATGTCAACTTGGTTGTCAACTGAAAAAAGCATGAAACGACCCCTTCAAGCAACACTTTGGAAATTGATTAGATTCGAGTTACTTGCACGTTGCATTGAGCTTGGTCATAGGAATCTTTACGAATTGATTTGATTGCCTCTTCTCCTCTTCCCCATTCCCATGTGTTCACAAATCTCACTTTCCCCTTCCATCCCTTCCCCTCTCAGCTCAAACTCGAGAAGAAGAAACTACGTGAAATTTGGGTAAAAATTAGCAAGATGCATAAAAAGAATGAAGAAGGTTGGTCGCAATTCGAGGGCGACTCCATGCTTGACTTTGTTGCACCTGAAACCCAGATAATGCTTAATGTGGGTGGACAAGTATTTCAGACGACCTGTGGAGTATTGACCAAAGATAAATTTTCAATTCTTGCCAGTCTCTGCACTCAATCGCCCCCTTTGGAGCACGACGAAGATGGATGCTTCTTCCTTGAGAGGGATTGGTGGGTTTTCCGTTACATTTTGCAGTTCTTGAGGAACGACACCCTGCCCAGGGACAGTGGTCTACTCGAAGAGATGTACACAGAGGCATCGTTTTACAGGCTCAACTCTCTCCGAAGGGCCATTGAGGTCAGGGCGAGTACACTATCGATGAAGGCTGGGAGAGGAAGCCCACAGAGGCGTTCCAAGGGAGGGAATCTGCTAGAAGCCAAACCTTATGATAGGTTGCCAGATCCCTACGGAATGGCCGCTTAAATTAAAAAAAGCAGTGTTCATATTCGTATCTTCTAGAAACGCAAGGGTTTATGTACTTTCCAAACTTGTTAACTCAAAGCCCTCGCACTCAAAATGTATCGGACTGAAAACATCTACCTAAGGCCAGGGGCACGAATGCTGCCTACCCCCTGAAGAGATCTTTTCATATTGGAAGAGTCGGCCCATGCGCTCCCGAGGTAGTCGTCGTCATTGGAATCAGCGAGCTTCTTCATTTCCTCCTGCTTCTTGAAGTAGTGGGCCATCATAGCCTTTCTCTCCTCTTCGTTCACGGCCGGCTCCCTGGCCGGAGGACCGCTACCGCACTTGATCAGCTTGGCAATGACCTTAGTCTTCTCGTTCTTTCCAAGTCTGTCGGAAACCAATTGCCCCCTGACGAATTCTTTACCCGCACACCAGAGTTGCGCGGACTCAGACACCATTATCTCCGCAGCAACGCCAGTTCCCTCCAACCCATCGACACTATCGATTGCCAACTTAATGGTGTCCCATTCTGGGAGGCCCATGGGATACGCCATCATGACAGCACCCCTCATATTGGCAATTTTGTCATTTATCTCTGATAGGCTGTGAGGAGGGATAAGAGTGCAGAAAGTTCGAAAAGTTGAGTTGAAGATAAGTTATATAAGTAAAAGGTGGGAACTCAATTGGCAAGGAGCGAAGCAACGGGCAAAGGGCACCAAAGGCAGAATGCTGTCGCAAAAGCGTTTTGAGACTCGCCTCAATTTCCCCCTTCGCCTTACCTGAGATTCACTCGTTTCTGGACTTGCGCTTTATCACAGTATGCCTCCGCATCAGTGGCTACGCGGTCCAGAGTCGTAGCTAGTTCAGGCCCAGGTCCATTTCCAGTACGAAGCCCAGAGGGATCTGCATGGTAATACTCGTTCTTCACTAGCTCTGCACCTTCGTACTTCTACGATCAAGCAAATCAAGCGCAAAAATAGTTGTTAGTAATGACGTCATCCTTCGCTACTCACTTAAAACGTGCTCACCTCTTTCACTTCATCTAACCCCTGTTCCTCCTGCAAGGTGATGCGACAAGGAAAGGGTAAGCAGGGTCAGCAGCCATTCTTAAAGCCAACAAGATCTCACGAAGCTCGCTCAGGAAGCCACGTGTTCCACTTACCACTTTCTTCATTGGTCCATACTTTCCAAGCTCACGCAAGGAAGGGGCCAAGATCCTCACTCTCAGTCTAGCATTCCAGACCTCGCACAATTCCGAAACGAGGTCATTGTTCGACGAAGATGTCATCGTCTCATAGCAAAATCCGTCGCCATCGTTCTTCTTTACAGATATAATAACCTGTTTGGGGGAGGAAGCGAAACGTTGAAAAGTTAAAATTTTGAAATGTTAAACAAATGAAACCCAAAATATTAACCTATCATGGGATAACTTTGACTCATTCGAGACTCCTGCAAGTGTAGACACTTTAAATTAACAACAAATAAGCCATGCCTCACCATTTTTTTGTGAAGGGAAGCAATTTGGGACATATTTTAATTGTCTTTCAAAGTTAAGGTTCTGTGGTACCAAAAATACTTACGGTAAGATTCAAGCTGCTTTATAACCTTCCCAATACTTTATTGGTGTCAAATATCTCTCTAACAAGCTTTTTTCTGTCAATCCTCTTTCCCGCTTTGCCTTGGTTAAGGTGAAAATGGCAACCCTTATGCAGCGTCAAGGCCAAAATCAATTTGATAATCCTGGTAGGATCGAGAGTAACATGATGAACGAGCTTTTGCTCGTTGTGAGTGTCCTGGGATCTCATGTGACTGAGGAGGATGAGGAGGGGGGAATCAGTGAGAGGTTTGTGCCAGTTGCAGATTGTCTGAACTGGCTGCAGGATCTGCAGCGGGCGCTGAGAAGCGACAAGGACGACTTGCGCCCCATCGCGAATCAGCTTGGAACCTGGAAGGTTGTCGAAGAGAAATTGATTCCCATTGCACTAGTCAAGCGTGATGATTCCGACACTATTTTGACTCTGGCGAAGCTGTTCGTGATCCTCACGAAGCCTATGACCAAGGCTGCTAAGCAGGCCGCCCTGATCAACATCGATGTCAAGTCGAAGAAGTTCAGCGAGGAGACCATTCAAGATCAAGTCAAGCTGAAGGTGGGTGGAAAGAGTTGTCGTGGAAGGCTGTCTGATATCTGGCAACGACGCGCCTTTCGATTATTGGAGGGAGAACCTTGTTGTCGAATCCAGCGTGTTTACTCCACCCCACCCACCCCCACCCCCACCAACC
>JGI24540J26637_10001199_pt1 | contig 11401 bp, 13 predicted proteins | sample NorSeaMetagenome_FD_26637 | JGI IMG/M metagenome (IMG submission 26637) | reverse complement strand
CGACAACCTTACTATTGAAGAATCAATTTTTAATAGTGACAATCCAATTTTAAAAGTCATCGCAAACTATGAAAAAGCAATTTTAAATTCTGAGGATACAGAAAACTACCAAAAAGCATTTGAAGAAATGGAACTTTTCCAAGCATGGGATTTTGAAACACAGTACAAACAAATCTTGTTTAAGTTAAAGCTAGATAAAATAAATCAAAAAGTAGGAGAATTGTCTGGTGGACAAAAAAAACGATTGTCTTTGGCCAATGCTTTAATTAATAGACCAGACTTGCTAATCTTGGATGAGCCCACAAATCATTTAGATTTAGAAATGATTGAATGGTTAGAGTCCTTTTTTGCTAAAGAAAACATTACTCTTTTTATGGTTACTCATGATCGATATTTTTTAGAGCGAGTCTGTAATGAAATCATTGAGCTAGACCACGGTGAACTGCATAATTATAAAGGGAATTATTCGTATTATTTAAACAAAAGAGAGGCTCGAATTGAAAGGCAAGCTATTGAGCAAGGAAAAGTCAAGCAGCTTTTTAAGAAAGAGCTCACATGGATGCGTAAACAGCCAAAAGCTAGAACNACAAAGTCTAAATCGAGAATAGAAGACTTTAAAGAAATTAAGCATCTTGCTCAACAAAGAAGGAATGACCATGAAGTGCAGCTTGAGCTAAACATGGAAAGGCTAGGAACTAAAATTGTTGAGTTTTATAAAGTCTCTAAATTTTATGAAGACAAAACTATTTTAAACAAGTACAGTTACCTTTTTCAAAGAGGAGAAAGGGTTGGAATAATTGGTAAAAATGGAACGGGGAAAAGTACTTTTTTAGATATTTTAACTGGGAAAACTGCTCCAGAATCAGGGAAGATAATCATTGGAGAAACTATAAAGTTTGGGTACTACACACAAAATGGCATTAAAGTCAAAGACTCCCAAAAGGTGATTGATGTAGTTCGAGATTTTGGAGATTACATTCCGTTAAAAAAAGGAAAACAGATAAGCGCCCAACAGCTTTTAGAACGATTTTTATTTAACAGACAAAAGCAGTACGACTTTGTTGAAAAATTAAGTGGGGGGGAGCGGAAAAGACTTTATTTGTGTACCGTTTTAATCCAAAACCCTAATTTTCTAATATTAGATGAACCTACCAATGATTTAGACATAGTGACTCTTAATGTTTTAGAAAGCTTCTTGCTAGATTTTCCTGGATGTGTTATTGTGGTCTCTCATGATCGATATTTTATGGACAAGGTTGTTGATCATTTATTAGTATTTAAAGGAGAGGGGCAAATTGAAGATTTCCCTGGAAATTATTCAGATTATAGATCTTATGAAGACAGCAAACCACACGTTTCTAAAAAAGAAATTAGTGACGGGAAAACCTGGAAAGAGCCAGCAAAAAACAAGCTAAGCTATAATGAAGAAAAAGAGCTGAAAAATATTGAAACTAAGATAAAGGCTCTTAATTATGAAAAGAAAGAGATTGAAAAAGAGTTTTTACAAGAAGGTTTGTCTCAAGAAAAAATCCTATTGATGTCTGGTGAGTTGGAAAAAATTATTGTTGAAATAAATGCAAAAGAGGAAAGGTGGTTTGTGCTATCTTCTAAATTAGAAGAATAAAAAAAGCCCTTAGAGGGCTTATCTTATTTGTTTGAATGTGATCCATCACAATAACCATTTAAGTCACTTGTGTTTCCGCATCCACATTGGGGTTTATTTAAGTTTGATTTCATATTAATTAAATTTTAGTATTGCTGATAATTCAATTTCGTTTAAAATTAATTTGTCTCCTAGATTCTTGAAAAAACTGCCAGAAGCATACTTTACGTCATATTTAGATCTATCAAAAACTAAGTCGGCAGTGTAGCCTTCATTACTTTTAATAAGCGAAAAGCTTATGGGATGACTAATATCTTTTATAGTTAAAACTCCAGAAGCAGTATTGTTTTCAACCGAAGTTACAGTTAGATTCGCTGTAGTATATTTATCTACTGCAAAAAAGTCTTCAGACCTTAAGTGGCCTTCTAAGCTCTTCTTGCCTTTTCCTGTTAAATCGTCGCATGTAAGTGATGTCATATCTACAGAAAAAACTCCACTTATAATTTTACCGTTTTCCATTAAAACATTACTATCGCCAAACTGTAACGACCCATTATGCCCACTTCCTGTCACCTTTTTGCCTTCCCAGTTTAGGGATGATTCAGAAATGTTTAAACCATTTTGACCATACATTGATACAGTCAAAATTAAAGAAAAAACGATTAAAAAAAGTTTATTAATATNCTTCATTTATAGTTTTTTAATTGTTAAAAAACGAAACTACATATAATTTATAGAAAAAATTATAACTTAACATTTAATTAAGTTTTAACAACAATATGTTTAGAAAGAGTAAAAGAAAAAAAGCACTAAATCTTTGGGTGTTTGTTGTCTTACTATTATTAATATGTCTGTTTTATAAATTTCTGTAAAAACCAGTTCTTATGAAAAAAATTGAGTCAATTAATTTAATGGAAAAGTTTTCTTTGTTCACAAAACAATGGACTCCACAAGTCATAGGTGAGTTAAATGGGCAATATGTAAAAATCTGTAAACTTAAAGATGATTTTGTGTGGCATGCTCACGAAAATGAAGACGAATTATTTATGGTTTTTAAAGGAACTTTGTTAATGGATTTTAGAGACGGAAGGACTGTAAAGGTAAAAACGGGGGAGATTTTAATTGTACCTAAAGGAGTTGAGCACAGGCCTCACACAAATGGAGAAGTTGTTTATAACTTACTTTTTGAGCCTAAATCTACAAAGCATACTGGCGGGGTGAAAACTCCTTTAGAGGTCAAGAAATTAAAGTGGATTTAAAATTAATTTTAATCTTCAACTTCAACTATTTTATTGATACTTTTTGCTAGTTTAAAGTCTAATTCGGTAACTCCACCTGCATCATGAGTTGTGAGTCTAATGTCTAATTTATTGTAGGTGTTTTTCCACTCTGGGTGATGGTTTAGTGCTTCACATTCAAAAGCAATTCTATTCATCGCAGACATGCAGTCTTTAAAGTTGTCAAATTCGAAGTCTGTGTGAAGTGCATCCTCATAAAAATCCCAATCTTGTAAAGAACTTATTTTATTTTTTATTTCTAAGTCTGTAAGTTTTTTCATAGTCAATAACATTTTTTGACAATCTAAAAAAAACAACCTCCTTGCCGTGTTAATTAATCGTTAAAACGTCAATTATATAAGGTTTTTTAACAAAAATTTAAGTCAATCAAAGTGTGGTTTGTAACTATCTTTGAAGAAAATCACTAAAAAAATTTCAATATGAAAAAAATTACTTTTTTAACTTTTATGTTGTTTGGTATCATTTGTAATGCCCAAACCGAATATAATTTTGACTGGAATATGCAAAGCACCAATCAGCAAATCACTATAGATGTTGGAGATACCGTGGTTTGGACATGGGGTTCTGGATCTCATAATCTAATATCCACATCTGGAACACATACTTTTGATAGCGATTATCATGGGCAGGGATATACCTATTCTTTGACTTTTAATGAGCCTGGTGTTACTGACTACACCTGTACTCCTCATGCTTCCATGTACGGAACAATAACTGTAAACTCTTCAATGTCTGTTAATGAAAACGAGATGTTAGGGTTAAAGATTTTCCCTAATCCTGTTTCTTCTGGCTATGTAACAATAAAGACCGCTATTAGTGGAGTAAAAAAAGTTGAGTTATTTGACGTAAGTGGTAGAGTGGTTTTAAAAACATCCATAAATACAGATATTTTAAATGTTAGCTCAATTAAATCTGGGATATACTTTATTAAATTATCTGTTAACGGCGTAGTCGATACTTCTAAATTAATAATTAGATAAATCCTTTTTCAAGCTGATAAAGTGGGTTAATATTAATATCTTTATGTACATGAAGTTTAGGTTTTTGTTTTGTTTTTTATTGATCACAAGCCTGCTTAGCGCTCAAAAGTATGCTACAAGGTCTGGCAAAACTTCTTTTACAGCAAGCGAAGAAACCTTTGAGCAAATTAAAGCGATAAATAATGTTTCCACTGCTATTGTAGACTCCTCCAACGGGGACATTGCTATACTTCTTTTTGTTAGTGCATTTGATTTTAAGATAGCGTTAATGCAAGAACATTTTAATGAAAATTATATGGATTCCTCTAAGTATCCAAAAGCAAATTTTGTTGGAAACATTCAAAACCTCTCCTTCAATGAATTGACTGACTATGAAAAAGATCATAAGATCATTGGGGTCTTAACAATTAGAGGAATAGAAAAAAATATCACTATAAATAGTAGATTAAAAAAAACCGATAATGGGCTGTCTTTAATAGCTGATTTTAGTGTACTAACAAGTGATTTTGACATCCAAGTTCCAAAAGTTGTGAGGAATAAAATTTCAAAAGAAATTAAAATCAAGGTAGATTATGAGCTCATTGAAAAACTATAAATGGACTTTATTAATAATTGGAGGTATTGTAACTTGCTCATTATTTTTAATAAATTTTGCATATCAAAAAGAAGTGCCTATTTCTGAAAAAAAAGCTATTTTTTCTGGCACTGTTTCTGATTTTGTTAGCTCAAAAGTTATTGAAAACTCTGTAGTTATTTTAAAATCTTCTGTTACCGCCGTTAGAGGTAAAGAATTAGAGTTAGGTGGGTTAATAAGCGTACAACACCTTGAGTCGGAAAGTCAAAACTTCAGCAATATTAATCTGGGAGATTTAATTGTCGTAAAAGGGGTTTACTTAGGCTATGATGACTTGTTTGAGGAGTATAAATTAATTAGCTGTATATTGTTAGATGATGAATAAATTCAATTGTTTTATTATTACTCTTTTGTGTAGCATTTTTGCTTTTGGGCAAAACTCACTCTTAAACGAAATCACCGCAGAATCTGATTATGAAAATACGTTTGAGATGCCTGCTTTTAAAGCAATGAAGGTCGTTAACAACCAGTCTACAAAATTAGCTGGAAAAGGCGATTTATATCTTTACGTTGGGCACAGGTTTGGAGCGATAAAAGGTGGTATAGGTTCGTTGTTTGGATTAGATTACGCTAATACCAAAATAGAAATGTTATACGGACTCTTCAACCAAGTCCAAGTCGGCTTTAGTCGTGAGTCTTTCAAAAAAACTTATAATCTTCATGTAAAATATGGAATCAAAAGACAAACAAATAATTTTCCTGTTTCAATAGTAGGCTACAATAGCATTAATCTAGACACGTCTTTAGATGAAAATGTATATCCAAACCTAAACTATAATGAAAGATATGTGTATATTTCACAGCTTCTTGTCTCAAGAAGGTTTAGCGACAAGTTCTCTCTGCAGCTATCTCCTTCTCTAATAAAACATAATTTTTTAACAACTCAAGCCGAAACAGATTANAATTATGTCTTAAATACTGGAAGCAGATTAAAAATATCCAAAAGAAGCTCTTTTAATATAGACTATTCTTATCACCTAAATAGATTAAAAAATTCTAGCGAAAAAAATGTTCTAAGTCTTGGTATTGATATGGAGACAGGTGGTCATGTTTTTCAGTTGTTATTTTCAAACACACAAGCTTCAGACGAGGCGGGTGTTTTAACAGGTGCTGAAGGTGACTGGCTAAAAGGAGATGTCTACTTTGGATTTAATATTTTAAGAGTATTTTAAAACCCTAACAAAAATGAAATCAAGAAGAAAATTTTTAAAAGAAGTTTGCCCAACTGTCGCTTTTGCGTTTTTTGGAATTTCTTTTTTAGACGCATGCAGCACTGATGAAGCTCAAATTGAAACCTCTGATAATGGGGGTGATGATGGGCTCGGTTTTTTGCAAGACGGAAATGTTTACACGATTGACTTAACTAGTTCAAACTTTAGCTCTTTAAGTACAATTGGAGGTTGGATGAATGGATATTCCTTAGGATTGCAAATGTTGTTTTTGCGTGTTTCTAATGATACGGTTAACGCATATAGCAACTCATGCCCGCATAACGGAACAAGGAACTTGTGGGAATTAAATGGAGATAATTTTAGATGTAATGATCATGGCAATTCTTATTCCTCAAATGATTGTTCTGGGTCTTCTGGATCTTTGAATTGTTATAGCTCTTTAATNGAAGGAAATTCCTTGATTGTTACTACATAAAAAGCTAATTANGGTTTTTCTTACGTTTTCTGACTAGTCAATGGGCTTGCCTTTTTTATATCTTTTTGTTTGGCGCTTAGAAAAGTTTTGAAACAAGGTTTCTTCATCAAAATCTGACATATATGGAAAACCTTTTTTTAAGATAATAGTTTTTCCATTTTCAAAAAAATGTGGAGTGATATAAACGCTTTCTATCTCTTTATTGCTTTTAAGGCTAGATATTTTCAATTCATTTATTGTGCTTAGGTAGCTAATGCTAAAATTAATTAAGTGAAACCCTCTGTTGTCAAAAGTGGCTGTTTTTCCGAGTGTATTTATTACCGGATATACGACATCTCCAGGTTTTACATAAATGTCTGATTTGTCAAATCCTGAGTAGCTTGCTATAGACCCATCGCTATGTTCAATTTTAATAGAATTCATATTATTATAAAATGAGTATGTTTTTGTTAAATCAGGCTCATACTTGTCTATCACTTCAATTACGGTACCTTTTCTTGTCGGATAAATTTCTTGAACTATATCACTTTTAAAGGAGTATGCTTTCCAGCCTTTAGGTTGCTTTTTATTAGAATATTTTGAGCCCAAAAAACCAAGTTCTTCGACATTCATTTTTGCTCCTTTTTTATACGGTAAAATATAGACAAAATCTTGGTCTAACTTTGGGTTTATTGTGTATTGAAAATATTTATACGTATAATTAAAGACTATGTTTTCGTCTGGGTTTGATGGCTTGAGTGTAAAAAAATTTCCTTCTCTTTTGTTTAACTTTTGAATTATTTTACTTGGACTTGAAGTATTGCTAATAAAACTAAATTCTAAAATAGCTGTAACACTCCTTGGGGTAGACTTTTGGTATCTAAAACTAACTGTTTTGTCATCATTTCTTTTGTGCTCAATTTTAAATTCTTGAGAGAAAGAATGTGTAAAAAATAAAATAAAAAAATACAGCAAGGGTTTCATAGAATCAATTTTTATAAATTTAAGAGTTTTAACCTAAGGCTAGTTTAACTTAATTCTTTTCTTTTTGTATTAACCTTATAAATGTTTTAATAATTCGACAAATAGTTTGCGGCTTTATTGAGTCTTACAAAAGTGTTTTTATTGAAAATATATGGTAGTGTTTTGTTTAGAAATATATTGTTTCTTCTATATTTGCAGCTAATTAATTCAACCAATTTTTATCTATTATTATGTTGCAATATTTCAGTAAAGATGTTGATCAAATTAAAATGACTAAAGTTCAATATTTGTCAATCGCAATTTGTTTCTTAATGAACATTTTAGACGGAATGGATGTTCTGGTTGTGTCGTATTGTGCTCCTGCCATTGCCCAGGATTTGAGTCTTGGCCCTAAAACACTTGGGGCTGTATTTAGTGCAGGGTTAATAGGAATGGCAATAGGTGCTATATTTTTAGCTCCATTTGCAGACAAGTTTGGGCGTAAGAAACTAATATTAATAAGTGCATTTATAATGGGCTTAAGNGTTCTTTTAACTGCGTTTAGTGAAAANATTTTTCAACTAATCTTTATGAGGTTGCTAAGTGGGCTTGGGATTGGCTGTATGCTTGCAACTACAGCAACTTTAACTTCAGAAAATGTCTTAAACAATTCAAAAGATTTTTGGGTTAGTCTTGTTATTTCTGGCTATCCTGTTGGGGCAGTTTTGTCAGGCTATATTGCAGCTGCTGTTATCCCTTTATATGGGTGGGAGAGCATGTTTATTTTGTCGGGGCTATTAACTATTCTTACTATTCCGTTAACATATTTTTTCTTAACAGAGTCTCCGCAGTTTTATTTAAAAAAACAACCTAATGGGGCATTAGAAAAGGTAAATAAGATTTTTGTTAAAATGAACTTTGAAGCCTTAGAGAGTCTTCCAAAGGTTGATCTTAGTGTGATTAATAAGTCTCGTGTTTCTCAGCTGTTTACAGACAAGTATAAAATATCAACTCTTCAGTTGTGGGCTGCGCTTTTTTTTGCTTTTGGTTGTTTGTATTTCTTAATTAGTTGGATACCCAAACTCGCGACTGATGCTGGTTTATCAATTGAATTAGCTATTTATGCGGGTAGTATTTTTAATGTTGGCGCCTTTTTTGGAATAGTTCTACAAGGTTACTTCTCTTCAAAGATTGGCCTGAAAAAAACTATATCAATATTTCTGTTATTGACTTTTTTGTTAATGGCTTCGTTTAAAGTTTTTATAGGAACAGATGTTTTATTGCTAATTTATTTTTTGCTGGGGTTTAGTTTGCAAGGAGGGTTTGTTGGGCTATACGCAGTCGCCGCNAGACTATACCCTACTGAGTTCAAAACTACTGGAGTGGGTTGGGCTATTGGAATGGGGAGAATTGGCGGCATATTAGCGCCGTTAATTGGTGGGTTGTTTATATCTCTAGGGCTAAGCTTATCGGCTAACTTTTTTATTTTTTCAATACCGGCTTTATTGGCCTCAATTCTTACCTATTTTATGCCTTCTGGAGATATAACTTAAATAAGTTAAAAACAAAAAAATCTTATTGTTTAGGTTTTTTTGCTTTCTTTTTTTCTATTGGTAAAGAAGAGACTGAAAACATCTTCCATTTATTGTCTGTTTTTTTATACATATAAACTCCTCTCCCTTGGAAAATTCTTTTATAATCGTCGTTATATCTCGAGTATGTTGCATCAACCAAGTAAACCTCTTTTGACAACCATACTATTCTCGATTTATCAAGCAAGCTATACTTGTATCCGTCCTGAACATTAGTTCTCATTTGTTTGTAAAACGCAATCAAATCTTTTTTGNTTGCAATTATTTGAGGATTCTCTAGTAAAGAAAATGTTAAGGGGTAGGTAAAGTATGAGGCTATTTTATCATAGTCAGCATACTCAAAAGCTTTGCTGTACTCCTCCCAGTTGTCTATTATCTGTTTTTCAAAAAAAACTTTTTTCATTACTTTTTCTTTTTTTTGGACACTAGGCTGGGAAAAAGCAAAAAGCGGTAATAGTAAAGCTAGAATTATTGTTTTTTTCATTCTTATATAATTTTATTGAACACTAATGTAAGAAATAACAAGTTAAATATAAAGGTATTTATTGCTCAATGGATGAAGCCCTGAAAGATTCAATTAAGTTGTCGTTGACACTAATTGTAAACTCCAAGGGGTTGCAACAAGTCTCGCAATCCTCAATAAATTGTTGGTTTATTGTTGAAGGGTCAACCATTTTTAGCTGATTTTGCCAACAGTGTGGACAATCAAAATAATATTCAAGCATAGAGAATTCTTAAAGTTTTTTCAAACCGTATCAAGTGCGTCATTTGATTTTGCAATTGACAGGCTTTAAGGTTTTAAAAAGTAAATATAACCTATTATAAGAATTCGTTCTTATTGTTTAGTTATTTTTGAAAATCATTATCTTTAAATTTTAAAAACCAACTTTGATAACTACTGCTAACGATTTACTCTTGCACACTGACACAATATTTGAGGGTCTGCTTAGCGATGGTATTTTTGTTGGAATGTTAACTTTACTTTTTGTTGCAATAATTTCCTTGATTTATAAATATTTTAAAAAGAAGTAGAGGGTTTTTACTTAAACAACCTAAAAGAAGAAGATATGCCTAGAATTTAATATCTTTATTAAATTAAACAACACTTTTTAAGATAAAAAAATAAGAACATATGAAAAACTCAATTTTACCTATAGCTATTTTTATAATTACATTAATTAGCTCACCAAAACTAGCTGCACAAGAATTTAGAGGCTTAGATAAAAGCCCAATGGATATGGCAGCGTTTCCTAGTAGCTATAAGATATCAGATAAAATAGTAAAAGTAATTTATAGTCGCCCTCAATTAAAAGGGAGAGATTTGGTGAAATTAGCACCCCCAGAAAAGGTGTGGAGAACCGGGGCCAATGAAGCGGTAGAAATCACATTTTATAAAGATGTTGTTTTTGGAGGAAAAGCAGTAAAGGCGGGGACTTATTCTCTATTTGCAATTCCTTCTTCAGATAAGAATTGGACCATAATTATTAATAGCGCACAAAATGTTTGGGGCTCATATTACTACAAGCAAGACCAAGATGTTGTTAGGGTTTCTGGCATAACATCTAAGGCAGATAAAAATATTGAAGCTTTTTCTATGATGTTTGATGACGATATGACGTTAAAGATGGGGTGGGGTGATACGGTAATTTCAGTGCCTATAAAATAAACTTTAAGCCGATTTTTTTTGTAGGGGAATGGGGCGGAAATGGTTACTAAGAAAATCCAAAAGAAGTAAGTGTGGTGATTTAAATTTTAACAACAACCACAGCTTTTTTGAGAAACATGGTTGTTTGATTTTTTAATGTTACAAGAATAAACAGGATATTTCGCAAGAAATAGTTCTGCTAACATAACATTAGAAATATAATTATCTCCTCCAAATTTATTTCTCAAGGCAGAGCCAAATTCTTCAACAGTATATAGTTTGTTTTCTAACCCTAATGGATTATTGTCACTTTCTTTCATAATTGCAATTTACAATAATTCTCATAAATTCTGCTAGTGTATATGTTCAAGCATCCTTTTTATAGAAGTGTCACGAAATCACGTATGTGTACTGTCAAAAACCCTAACTTTTTTATGTGCAGTGTTTGTTCTTCCGTTGATCATTTATTTTCTTTTTGGAAAGCTTTAACTTTTACAAAAATTATAATGAGTCGTTAATGTTAAGCATAAGTTAAAGTTTGATTATTAACAAAAAATTAATAAAACACTCTAATATAAATTTCATTCTTTGCAAAATAAATTTAACCTAATATTAAAAACTCATTTTATGAAAAAATTAGTACTTATTTTAACAATTGCAATGACTTTAGTTATATCTAAAAATGTTATTGCACAAGGAACAATAGTAGATGTAGCGGTTGAAAACGAAGATTTTTCAACATTAGTAACTGCTTTAAAAGCAGCCGATTTGGTTGGTGCTTTGCAAGGAGATGGACCATTTACAGTTTTTGCTCCAACAAACGATGCTTTTGCAAAACTTGATTCGAATACATTAAGTTCTCTGTTAGAGGCAAAAAATCAAAAAGCATTAGCTAATATCTTAACATATCACGTAATATCTGGAAAGTTAACTGCAACTGATGTTGTATCTGCCCTGGAGAGTGGTAATGGTTCGGTTGATTTAACTGCATTAAACGGTCAAGTAATTAATGTTATGCAAAAAGATGGAAAAATCTGGTTGAAAGATTTAAATGGAATTA
>JGI24540J26637_10001197_pt1 | contig 11420 bp, 10 predicted proteins | sample NorSeaMetagenome_FD_26637 | JGI IMG/M metagenome (IMG submission 26637) | reverse complement strand
CCCTCTTTTAGTAAAGTAGCGTATGCTAATAACTCGCCCATTGACCAGTCTAAAGAATCAGATTCTATCATCTTTTGCCTATTAAGAAGTAGTTTTTGTGTTTTCTTAAAAAGCAAATCTTTTTTATCATAAGTGTAGAGAACTTTAGCTAAATTTAAAATAGATTCTCTATCAGAACTACTATTAGGGTTAACAAATCCTATTCTATTTGATCTATTGAAACCACTCCATTCTTCTTCAAGAAAAGTAGTAATTTTAGCTTTTTTTATCTCTTTAGATTCATCAAATCTAGCTTCTAACAAATCCTGAAACTGTTTATCAGAAAAATTGATCTCTTCAATATTGAGCACTCCCTCTTTTATAAGCTTGTTTTTATAAATCTCTCTAGGGTTTGGATGAGATGATATTAAATCATATAATTTTGGCTGTGTAAATCTAGGCTCATCTCCTTCATTATGACCATATTTTCTGTAGCATAATAAATCTATAAAAACATCTTTATGAAATTCCTGTCTATATTCAGATGCAATCTTTAAAGTGTGTGCTACTGCTTCAACATCATCACCATTAACATGAAAAACTGGACACAATGTTACCTTTGCTATATCTGTACAATATGTGCTAGATCTAGCATCTAGATAATTTGTTGTAAATCCAACTTGATTATTAACTACTATATGAATTGTACCTCCATTTTTATATCCTTTTAACTGCGCCATCTGTATTACCTCGTACATAATACCCTGAGCAGCTATTGCAGCATCACCATGAATTAAAATAGGAACAATCTTACTATAATCACCATTATACTGACTATCTACTTTAGCTCTAGTAATACCCTCAACAACAGGATCAACTGCTTCTAAATGTGAAGGGTTTGGTGATAAAGTAAGTTTAATATCATTACCATTATTACACGTCTGAGTTGATGTAAAACCAAGATGATACTTAACATCTCCAGCTATAAGATCATCTTCATATAATTTACCTTCAAATTCTGAGAAAATTTCTTTGTATGTTTTATTAAAAATATTTGCTAAGACATTTAATCGCCCTCGATGCGCCATACCCATAACGAACTCTTGAACTCCTAAGGTTGAACTATGCTCTATTAAAGAGTCAAGTGCTGGAATTAAAGATTCAGCTCCTTCAAGAGAAAATCTTTTTTGACCAACAAATTTCTTATGTAAAAAATTCTCAAAAGCAACTGCTTGATTTAACTTATGTAAAATATGTATTTTTTGAGTTGCATCGAATTTTGGAGTATTAGAGTTTTGGTGTAATACATCAATCATCCATCTTAATCTTTTAGGATCACGTATATACATAAATTCTACACCAATAGATTGACAATAAACTATATTTAAATGATCAATTATTACTGATAGTTTACATGGGCCAAGCCCAATTTCATTACCAGCTTGAAAAATAACATCTTCATCCGATTTCTCAAGTCCAAAATTTGTATAATCTAAAGAAGGGTAGTGTTTTCGTCTATCTCTTACGGGATTCGTTAAAGTAAATAAATGACCTCGTTTTCTATATGCTTCAATAAGAGTAATAACTTTAAATTCTTTTGGAATATCATGCTTTTTGTTATCAACAACATAAGATTGCTGAGCAAAATCAAAGCCTTGAAAGAAATTACGCCATTTTTCATCTATACTCGAAGAGTCTTTGAGATATTTATCATACATCTCCTCTATCATGTTAGTATGCGCAGCTCCTAAAAATGAAAATTTGTCCATATTAATCTAAAATATAAAGTGTAAAACTATCCAATTTTATTTAATTAGAACATTATTTTGACTGTCATTAAACCTCTCGTTCTAATAACAGATTGGCAAAATAATTTAAGCTATTATGATTACAAGTTGTCATGCTATTTAAGCATGAAATTGCTTTATGATGATATGATAAAATAAAGTTTTTTGTAATATTATATATATTGAGTTCTTCAAAAATAGCCTTTACACTTTCAATCTTCTCACTTGTACTGAGGTCATTATTTAAATAATGAGTTAAGAGATTGTTTTTTTGTTCATCATTTGCAATCGATAATGATTTTAGATATAAAAATGTTTTTTTATTAGAAATGACATCTCCGCCAATATTTTTTCCAAATTTATGTTTATCNCCGTATAAGTCAAGCAAATCATCTTGTAATTGAAAAGCTATTCCTAAATTTAAACCAAAATCATACAANAATAACGCATCAGNCTTACTTGCCCCTCCAATTAAAGCTCCAATTTGAAATGAAGCAGCTAATAGAACAGATGTTTTTAGTTTAATCATTTCTAAATATTGATCAATACTGAGGTCATCTATTTTTTCAAAATCCATATCTAATTGCTGGCCTTCGCAAACCTGTTTTGCTGTTTCAGAAAACACATCTAATACATTTCTTTGTATGGAAAAATCTAATCCTAACAATAGAGAATATGACTTTACAAGCATTGTATCTCCAGATAAAATAGCAATATTTTTATCCCATTTTTCATGAACAGTTTGAGAGCCTCTTCGTAATAATGCATTGTCCATTATATCATCATGGATAAGCGTGAAGTTATGAAAAACCTCAATTGCCAATGCAGCATCACTAGCAACTTTTAAATCAGAATTATATATTTGAAATGATGTTAAAAGAGCAATTGATCTCATTCTTTTCGCTCTTAAATTTAAAATATATTTAATTGGNTCGTATAAATTAGATGGGTAAGACGGAAAGTCAATCTTAAGAATTTCATCATTAATAAGAGATTGAAGCTCAGAGAAATCTTTCATTAATTAACTAAACTAATTAAATACTCACCATATCCACTTTTCCTAAGCGGCTCTGCTAACTCTAACAATTGATCTTTGTTAATAAATCTACTATAAAAAGCAGCCTCTTCAATACATCCTATTTTTCTACCTTGTGTTTCTTCAACTAACTGCACATACTGATTAGCCTGCATTAAAGAATGAATTGTTCCTGTATCGAGCCATACAGATCCTCTTGTTAAAACTCTAACATCTAATGATCCTTTATTTAGAAAAGCTTTATTAACATCAGTAATTTCATATTCACCACGATGAGAAGGCTTAATGTTTTTAGCAACATTTACAACAGAATTATCATAAAAATATAATCCTGGTACTGCATAATTTGATTTTGGATTCTTAGGTTTTTCCTCTAAAGAGATTGCTTTATTATTTTCATTAAATTCTACAACACCATATCGTTCAGGATCATTCACATGATATCCAAAAACAATACTACCCTCTACATTTAAACAGTCAGAAAGCATTTTAATCTTCATCTGAAAAATATTATCTCCTAATATAAGACAGACCTTATCGTCTCCAATAAACTCTTCTCCTAAAACAAAGGCTTGCGCTAAACCATTAGGNGTTTTTTGTTCTTTATAAGAAAACACACATCCCAATTGAGAACCATCTCCTAAAAGTCTTTTAAAAACTGGCAAATCAGTCGGTGTAGATATTATTAAAATCTCCCTAATACCAGCATACAATAAAGTAGATAAGGGATAATATATCATAGGCTTATCATATATAGGCATCATTTGTTTACTTAATGCTAAAGTGATAGGATGAAGTCTAGTTCCTGAACCACCAGCTAATATTATTCCTTTCATGTTTTTTTATTATAATGCATACTTATCTTATTTANACCCTTTACACTTAAAGCTTCTTCATAAGTCAACAACAAAGCTGGTAATAATAATAAATTAGACAACATTGCAATTAAAAGAGTTATTGAAACAAGCAGTCCTAATGCAACTGTCCCTCCAAAATCTGATGCTATAAATATAAAAAATCCAAAGAACAAAACAACTGATGTATATAACATACTAACTCCTGTTTCTTTTAGNGCTGCAAAAACAGACTTTTTAATTAGACCTTTATTTAGAATTAATTCTTGACGATATTTTGCTAAAAAATGAATTGTATCATCAACAGAGATTCCAAAAGCAATACTAAAAACCAAAATTGTAGAAGGCTTTAAAGCGATTCCAAAGAAACCCATGATTGCACCAGTTAATAACAAAGGAATAAGATTTGGAATTAGAGAAATTAGCACCATTTTATANGAAGANAACATCCANGCCATAAAAACTGAAATTAAAATTATAACTAGAAATAAACTTATAAATAAATTTTGTAGTAAATACTTTGTTCCTGTTAACAAAACCTTTGTAGTACCTGTGATAATAACATCNTATTTTTCAGGATCAAAAATAGAGGATATTTTAGGTTCTAAATCAGCCATAATATCATCCATTTGAGTTGCACTCAAATCTTTTATTCTTAAACTAATACGAGCCTCTTGATTTAAAGAATCAACTAACATGTTCCTCATATTTATTGACGAACTTGTATTATTAATATAATTTGTCAAAAAAATCTGCTCTTGATTATTAGGTAAATTATAATATTCAGGATTATTATTATAATAAACTTGTTTGGTATATTTAATAAAATCAATATAAGATGAGGGCTTGGAAAAGTCAGGATAAGAATCTAACAAAACTGAGAACTCTTCTATTTTATTTAGGTTATAAGATTTAAATATTCCATTCTTTTTCTTAGTATTTACTAAAATCTCTAAAGGCAATACTCCTCCATATTTATTCTCAAAAAACTTTAAATCTTTATATAAAATATCTTTTTTATTAAAATCATCACTAAGATTACCTGTTCTTGTAATTTGAGTTAACCCCACACTTCCAATTATTACTGCTAGCAAAGTAATATAATAAATAAGGCTCCTTTTAGATTGTACAAGATGAATCAAGTAATCAACTATAGAAACAACCCATTTTCTATCTAAATGTTTTGTGTGGCTGGCTTTTGGGGGGTCAAAAAAAGAGAAAAATATTGGAATTATAATTAAAGATAGTATNAAAATCGCTAAAATATTTAATGACGCAACTATNCCAAATTCTCTAAGGGATTGGCTATTAGTTAAAACAAATGCTGCAAATCCAGTAGCGGTAGTAATATTTGTTAATAATGTTATATTACCAATTTTACTGATCATTATTTTTAATGATTTAATCTTATTGTTATTTTTTCGATATTCATTATGAAATTTATTAATTAAAAAAATACAATTTGGTATTCCAATAACAATAAGTACAGGAGGTACTAATGCGGTTAAAAGCGTAATTTTAAAGCCAAATAATTCTATAAAACCAAAAGCCCAAATTACGCCGAGAATAACAACTATTATTGAAGCAAACATTGCTTTAAATGATCTAAAAAATAGATACAAGATAAATGAAGTTATAAATAATGTTAAAAAAATAAAAAAAGTTATTTCTTTCTTTAAGCTAACCGACTGAACACTTCTCATATATGGCATTCCTGAATAATGCATAGTAACATTATACTTTTTAGCATATTGATCTGATATTTCTTTGACTNAAAACACTAGATCATCCCTCTTCTTAGAAGTAATAATCTGACTATTTAAATCAACAAGGATTAAAGTTCCTGTATTATTATCACTAAAAATACCTTCGTAAAATTTCTGTTTATTTAAATCTAAAACTAATGAGTCTAATTTTTCTTGAGATGATATTTTTAAAGGAAACCATGATTTTATCTCAAATTTTTTTTCTTCATTATTTTTCTCTAGTTTAGATAATTTATTTACAGAAATAATATTGTCAACACCATTTACTTTTTCAATTTCTCGACATAAGCTATCCCATGTTGTGAAATTATCTAACTGAAAAAAATTAGAATCAGTAATAGCAATAGCCATTACATGATTATCACCATACTTTTTTTGAAAATTTTGATTATCTAAGAAAACTTGATGGGTTGGAGGTAAAATCTTTGCTCTCTCAACAGAATACTCAACATCAACAGCATGATTNGCCATGAAAAAAGTCACGACACAGATAAGTATCGAAAATAGTATTCGGTATTTAAGTATAATACTTGATAAAGTATTCCACATGATTANCTATGTTCTTTTAACGGATTATTTGTTGACATAATTAATAGTAAAATACTCAATTAAACTTTCATTATATCAGACTCTTTAACAACAAAAATCTCATCAATTTTACTAGTAAAATTATTTGTTATTGATTGAACTTTATCTTCAGCCTCTCTAATTAAGTCCTCAGAAACACCCTCTTTAGCGATTTTCTTTAATTCGTCATTAGATTTTTGACGAATATTACGGCAACTAATTTTTGATTTTTCAATTTCAATTTTTGCTTGCTTGACTAAATCTCTTCTTCTATCCTCTGTAAGTGGAGGGACATTAATAATTACTTTATCACCATTATTTGAAGGATTAAAACCAAGCTGAGCATCAATAATTGCTTGTTCTATTAAAGGAATTATTGTTTTATCAAATGGTTGAATTGTTATTGTCTGTGAGTCAGGAGTTGACACATTAGCAGTTTGTGCAAGTGGAGTAATAGAACCGTAATAATCTACATTTACGGTCCTAAGCATTTGCGGAGATGCTTTACCAGCTCTAATTTTAGATAAATTTAATTCTAAGTGACTAATACTTTCTTCCATTTGTTCTTTTGTCATNTCTAAACAAAACACTATGTCTTCATTCATAATAATTTATTTTATAATGTAACTAATGTTCCNANTTCTATACCATCACACACTTTCATGAGGTTACCTTTAACATTCATATTAAACACATTNATTGGTAGTTTATTTTCCTTACATAAAGTAAATGCTGTTAAGTCCATAACTTTTAAACTTAAATCATAAACCTCATCAAAAGATATCTTATCATATTTTTTTGCAGAAGGATCTTTTTCAGGATCTGCAGAATATACACCATTAACTCTGGTTCCTTTTAAAATAACATCAGCTTCAATCTCAATAGCTCTTAAGGCAGCAGCAGTGTCAGTAGTAAAATAGGGGTTGCCTGTACCACCTCCAAAAATCACTACTCTTTTTTTATCTAAATGTCGCATTGCACGTCTTCTAATATATGGCTCAGCAATTTGTTCCATATTAATTGCTGTTTGTAGTCTAGTATCAATATCTAAAGCTTCAAGTGCTGATTGTAGTGCCATACCATTTATAATTGTTGCCAACATACCCATATGATCTCCCTGAACTCTATCAAAACCTGACTCCTCCGATTGAATACCTCTATAAATATTNCCTCCACCTATAACAATAGCAACTTGACATCCTGANTTNACAACTGATTGAATTTCTAAAGCATAACTACTTAAAACGGATGAATCAATACCATATTGCTGACTNCCCATAAGTGCTTCTCCACTAAGTTTTAAAAGTATTCTATTATATTTCATTTTTACAAAATTTACTAAAAAAAAAGAGATTATCGCTAATCTCTTTAAAATTTAATTACCTAATCCTATTCTTTTAAAGCAAGTAACTGATAGTNCCCCATTTTGCTCTTTCAAATATTGAGAAACTGTTTTTTTACTCTCTTTTATAAAACCTTGATTAAGCAAAGTGTTTTCTTTATAAAATTTATTTAATCTACCCATTGCTATTTTNTCAAGCATTGCTTCAGGCTTTCCTTCTTGTCTAGCTAGGTCTTTTGCAATTTCTAATTCTCTATCAATTGTTACTTGATCAATACCATCTTTATCAACCGAAAGAGGATTCATAGCTGCAACTTGCATTGCAANATCTTTTGCAACTTGTTCGTCTGTCTTATTATTAAAACCAACAAGAGTNGCTAGTCTATTACCTGCATGAACATATGAACTTACTTGAACACCTTCAACAATATGAGCACTAACTTCAATNTTCTCACCAATAACTCCAGTTTGTTCAAGAACTTTTTCAGCAACTGTCATTCCACCTTCAAGCANAAGATCATTTATATTATCANTANCNGACATATCACTTTCAATTGCTTTATCTAATATATGATTAGCTATATTAATAAAATCTTCATTTTTAGCAACAAAATCTGTTTCACAATTTAAAGAAATTAATACAGCCTTACTACTATCACTATTATTGCTAGCAATTACAACTCCCTCCATCGCTTGTCTGTCTGCTCGCTTTGCTGCTACTTTTTGACCTTTTTTTCTTAAAATATCCACTGCTAAATCAAAATCACCATTTGATTCAACAAGTGCATTCTTACAGTCCATCATACCTGAACCGGTTTGTCTTCTTAATTTACCTACATCTGATGCTGAAATATTTGTCATCTNTATTTATAATTTATATTACTTTAAACCTTGGCGTCTTCAGAAATTTTCTTTGCTTTCTTATGTTTCTCAACAGCTTTCTTATTTTGCTCTTCTGCTCTCTCCTCTAAACCTTCAGCAACAGCTTTAGATATAACTTCAATTAAATAGGNAATTGCTTTAGAAGCATCATCATTAGCCGGTATTGGAAAGTCAACAAGATTAGGGTTTGTATTAGTATCTGTAATAGCAAAAGAACGAATTCCTAATTTTAAAGATTCTTTTAGAGCAATGTGTTCNTTGTTAATATCAACAATAAAAACTGCTTCAGGCATTCTATTCATCTTAACAATACTTCCAAAATTAATCTCAAGTTTTTCTCTTGTTCTATTTATCTGTAATCTTTCTCTTTTTGATAAAGATTCAAACGTGCCATCAACTTTCATTTTATCTATTGAATCCATCTTTTTAATAGATTTTCTAATAGTTGAAAAGTTCGTTAATAAACCACCTGGCCATCTTTCAGTAATGTAAGGCATGCTTAATTTTTCAGCTGCTTCTGCAACTATAGATTTAGCCTGCTTTTTAGTTGCAACAAAAAGGATTTTCTTTCCTGATTTTGCAATCTGTTTCATAGCAGATGCTGCATCTTCAAGCATTGCAACCGTTTTATTAAGATCAATGATATGAATCCCATTCTGCTCCATAAATACATAAGGACCCATAGCAGGATTATATTTTTTCTTTAGGTGTCCAAAATGGACTCCCGCTTCTAATAATTCTTTAAAATTTGTTCTTGGCATGTTTACTTTCTTTTTTTAAGTTTATTCAACTAATAAGTAGAAGTTAGTACTCATCTTATATAGTTTAGATACTAAACAATAATTAATAATTTATCTTTTAACCCACTGGAATTTCTTTCTTGCTTTTTTCTGTCCAGGTTTTTTTCTTTCAACTACTCTTGGATCTCTTGTTAATAATCCTTCTGCTTTAAGTGCAGGTCTATTTTCAAGATCTAATACGCATAATGCTCTAGCAATAGCTAATTTAATTGCATCAGCTTGACCAGTATTTCCACCACCGTTAACATTAACTTTTACATCAAATTTACCCTCAAGATCTAATGCTGCAAATGGATGAACTACTTTTTTCTGNAGAACTTCTACTGGAAANAAATCTTTATAATCTTTTTTATTTACAGTAATAACACCTTTTCCTTTNCTCATATATATTCTGGCAANAGATGCTTTTCTTCTACCGATTGTGTGAATTGTCTCCATAATTAAATTAGGTCGTTTAAGTTTAGTGTAGTTGGTTTTTGAGCTTCTTTATCATGCTCACCTTCTGAAAAAATATAGCAGTTCTTTAAGATAGCTGCACCTAGTTTATTTTTTGGAAGCATTCCTTTAATAGCATGTCTTACCACTGAGGTGCCATCTTTTGCTAACATTTCACTTGGTGTAATTCTTTTTTGACCACCAGGAAAACCAGTATGACTAAAAATTTCTCTTTTATTTAACTTATCTCCAGTCATAACTATTTTGGAAGCATTCACTATAACAACATTATCTCCACAATCTGCATGTGGAGTAAAGTTTGTTTTATACTTACCTCTTAGAATTTTTGCAATCTTTGAAGAGAATCTTCCTAAATTCTGACCTTCAGCATCAATTAAAAACCACTGCTTATTAGCAGATAATTTATTTGATGACAATGTTTTATAACTTAATGTATCCACAGTTTTATTTTTTTTACTTTTTAAAGGGGTGCAAAACTACACTTTTTTTATCTATTTCAAAATTATATTAATCAATATTGCTAAGAATACCTAACTCGAGACCTACCTTTGTAAATGCACTGATTGCTTTATTAAGATCTTCTTGTGTATGAGCAGCTGATATTTGAACTCTAATTCTAGCCTGTTCCTTTGGAACAACTGGAAATGAAAAACCAATAACATATATTCCTTCTTCTAATAATTTATCCGCCATATTACTAGCTAGTTTAGCATCATATAGCATTACAGGTACAATTGGATGAATACCCTTTTTAATATCAAAACCAGCATTTGTCATTGCATTTCTAAAATAGTGCGTGTTTTGTTCAAGTTTATCTCTTAAAGATGTAGATTTTTCTAAAATTTCCAAAACCTTAATACTCGCCCCAACTATTGAAGGAGCTAAAGAATTTGAAAAAAGATAAGGTCTAGATTTTTGACGCAACATCTCTATAATTTCTTTTTTTCCAGATGTAAAACCTCCCATAGCGCCTAAAGCCTTACCTAAAGTTCCAGTAATAATATCAACTCTATTTAAAACATTACAATGTTCATGAGTCCCTCTTCCAGTCTTACCAACAAAACCTGTTGAATGACAATCATCTACCATAACTAATGCGTTATACTTGTCTGCCAAATCACAAATTGTATCAAGTTGTGCAATATAGCCATCCATAGAGAAAACACCATCTGTTACAATAATCCTATTCCTTTGATCTTGAGATTTAATAAGCTGAGTCTCTAAATCAGACATATCATTATTTTTATATCTATATCTCTCAGCCTTACACAATCTTACACCATCAATAATAGAGGCATGATTTAGGGAGTCTGAGATAATAGCATCTTCTTTTCCAAATAAAGGCTCAAATAACCCTCCATTAGCATCAAATGCTGCTGCATATAAAATTGTATCTTCAGTAGATAAAAAAGATGATATATTTTGTTCAAGTTGTTTATGAATATCCTGAGTTCCACATATAAAACGCACAGATGACATTCCAAAACCATGAGTATCTAAAGCGTCTTTAGCAGCTTGAACTACATCAGGATGAGAAGATAATCCTAGGTAATTATTAGCACAAAAATTTAATACTTTTTTTCCAGTACTAACTTCTATTTCTGTTGACTGAGGTTTAGTGATAACTCGTTCCTTTTTATACAATCCTGCATCAGCAATCCTTTCTAACTCATCTTTTAATTGCTTTTGAAATTCTCCTATCATTTAGAATATTTTTGTTTTGAATCAATTAATAACAAACTATTGTTGTCAAAAAAATTATGAAACAACATTAAACCACTCCTTGATCAAGCATAGCATCTGCAACCTTAAAGAATCCTGCAATATTAGCGCCCTTAACATAATTAATAAAATCACCTTCTTTTCCATGTTCAACACATTGAGAGTGAATATCGTTCATTATAGTTTTAAGCTTTGTATCAACTTCTTCACGAGTCCAATTCATCCTTAA
>JGI24540J26637_10001190_pt1 | contig 11444 bp, 10 predicted proteins | sample NorSeaMetagenome_FD_26637 | JGI IMG/M metagenome (IMG submission 26637) | reverse complement strand
AGGGCCAAGGGGGACGGTATAAGGGAGAGGAACGTCGAACGGGGGATTAGGAGGGGGTTTGAGAAGGGGAGGAGGAGCAGATAAAGGAGGGGTATTAGGGGGGTAGAACGCATTTATATTGGTATGCGAGATTGAAGAGGGGAGGAGAAGAAACTATTGGGGGGAGATGAGGTGGTTTGAGGGAAGACTGGGGGAGATTATAGTCACTTATAGGGCATGCGCTGGTACGCTTGATGATTATATATATTTATTTGCTTGATATTGACGTCCGCTGATTCTATAAATTAATAATTCGAGCTATAAAATGTCTATAGTCAGGTGAAGGTTATTATGTCTGGCAAATGGCAAACGTGGGGAAAATGGGATCCACTTTTCCTGCTGACTGTTTAGATCATTTCAATCTTTTCCTATCTATCCATGATAAAACAAATGTAAGTTCATTTATATTTCATTTATGAACGTAATACGTCTCTCTAGTTCACTGCGTTATTTTAAATACCAATTTCATGTTGATTTTGGATCAAAATAAGGCCTCCCCCATTTTGACCCGCTAGCCGTGCGTTCTCTGTCCTTATTTTCTCACCCTACATTACATTCTATAACTCTTAAACACAGTGCAACAATAATGTTATCATTGGCGTTACTTAATCGTCCCACACAGAGAGCTGTTGGCTTCGTAGTTTCCGCAAGGTAAGGCTGAGTCGTTGTATCCCTCCAGCGGGTCCCTTTTCCAAATCCTTTCCTTCCTCGCTCGCTCGCTCGCTCACCCTCTTCACTAACCCTCTCTCAGGCGTGTCCCATGGGCCCGTACGAACACGTGCGCTTCATCCTCCTCACTTGCTTCCATCAAGACCACACAGTCAGACATTGTCACCAAGCTCGAGCAGTCGATGGAGGGTGAGGGTTGAGCAGAGGGCTGGAGCGAAGCGACATCTAAAGCAACATCTCAAACCACATATCACCTTCCCACATAACTTACAAACTCCTACTCGTCGCTTCGCTCCTCACTCCTCACTCCTTGCTTCGCTCCTCCCTCCTATCTTCGCTCCTCTCTCCTCTCTCCTCCCAGTCACCCACCCCTCCTACGAGGTAGTAAACTCCGACGTTGTCTCGGAATACGGTGCCTACTGCACCATGTACCGTCACAAGAAGTCCGGCGCCCAAATCCTCTCTGTAGCCGCGGACGACGACAACAAGGTATTCGGGATTACCTTCCGTACCCCCCCCACCGACTCCACCGGGGTCGCCCATATACTCGAGCACTCTGTGCTGTGCGGGAGCAGGAAGTACGCAACGAAGGAACCTTTCGTAGAGGTAAGAAAGCTAGCGCACAATACGATGAGTGAAGCGAATCGCAAAAGCTGTGTGGACAAGACGACATTCATTGCCCTTCGAATATACAACTCGCTTCGCTGACCTCCGCTCGCCGCCTGATGCTGCTCCTTTTACGCCACAATACGCTAACCCCCCCCTCTCGTCGCTTCGCCCGCTCTTCGCAGCTCATCAAGGGTTCCCTGAACACCTTCCTGAACGCCTTCACCTACCCCGACCGTACCTGCTACCCCGTGGCGTCCCAGAACACCAAGGATTTCTACAACCTCGTGAACGTGTACCTAGATGCAGTACTTCACCCCCGGGCGACATCCGACCCATTCGTGCACGCTCAGGAAGGATGGCATCTAGAGCTCGAGAACAAGGAGGACGACCTCACTTACAAGGGGGTTGTGTACAACGAGATGAAGGGGGTTTACAGCTCCCCTGACTCTCTCCTTGGACGGGAGAGCCAGAGGAGCCTGTTCCCGGACAACACGTACGGGGTTGATAGCGGTGGAGATCCAAGGGTAATACCCGATTTGAGCTTTGACGATTTCGTCGACTTTCACAGAACCAAGTACAGCCCCTCCAACAGCAGGATATTTTTTTACGGTGACGACGATGTCGAGAAGAGGCTCGAGTTGCTCGACGAGTACCTGAGCGAGTTCGAGGACACTGGAAGCGCGGATAAGACGGCTATCGAGTGGCAGAAGAAAACCTTCACGAGCCCCAAGAGGGAGGTGAGAAGCAAGCGACCGGCAGAGTCAGCGAAGCGACGAGATAGCAAAGCCGTCTCTAGTCACCAAGACAGCACAAGCTCGTACTTCCGTACAAGGCACGCCGAAGACGTACACCAACGCATTAATCTTCACCTATTATTCCAACCCTTTTCTCCATCGTATCGCTTCGCTCATCGCAGACACACCCTTACCCCACCACCCCCGACCAGCCCCAGACGCACATGCTGAACATAAACTGGCTCCTCAACGACGAACCCCTGACCGACGTCGAGCTCCTCGCTCTGAACATTCTGGACCACCTCCTCCTCAGCACCTCCAGTTCCGTCCTCCGTAAAACCCTTATGGAGTCCTCCCTGGGTGATTCCATCACTGGGGGCGGCCTAAGCGACGAACTCCTCCAGGCTACGTTCTCGATCGGCCTTAAGGGAGTCGCGCCGGAGAACGTCGAGAAGGTTGAGGCACTCATACTCGAGACTATGGCAAAGATCACGATGGAGGGATTCGAGGACGACGCCATCGCAGCCAGCATGAACAGCATCGAGTTCCAGCTGCGCGAATTCAACACTGGCAGCTTCCCTAGGGGTCTCAGTCTCATGCTCGGTAGCATGTCCAACTGGGTTTACGAGCGCGACCCCACCTCCAACATAAAGTTTGAATCAGCCCTTGCTACCCTGAAGTCCGACCTGTCCAAGAACGGGTCCAAGGTCTTTACCGACCTGCTCAACAAGTTCCTCATCAAGAACGACCACAGGAGCACGATCGAAATGATCCCTGACACCAAGCTCGAGGAGGTCCAGGTCCAGGTCGAGAAGGACAAGCTCCAGAAGATCAAGCAGAGCATGTCAGATGACGAGTTGGATGCTATCATTGACAAGACTGCCGAGCTCAAGAGGTTACAGGCCCTTGAGGACCCTCCCGAAGCCATCGCTACCATTCCCTCCTTGACTTTGGGTGATCTCGAGAGGGAGGTGAAGGAGTACCCCATTGAGGTGACGGAGAACTACGCAAACTCCGGCGTTACTGGAGTTGTGAACAAGATGGTCTCAACCTCAGGAATCCTCTACGCGACCCTCGCTGTTGATATCAGTGATGTTCCCCTCGAGGATGTCCCCCTCATGCCCCTCCTAACGAGGGTTATGATGGAGACTGGAGCTGGGGAGTACGACGATGTGGCCCTCAGCAGGAGGATCGGCACGTACACGGGAGGTGTCAACGTAAGGATGTCCACAGGTGGGGTCGTTCCGGACGGACAGGAGGACGGCATCATCGGGGATGGATCCAAGTTTCAGAGTAAGCTTTATGTGAAGGGCAAGGCCACTGCAGACAACGCAGACAAGCTCCTCGAGATCTTCGACCTCGTGCTTACCGAGTCCAACCTCAACAGCCAGGCGAAGATCATCGAGATGCTTAAGGAGACGAGGTCCAAGGTCGAGAGCTCCATCCAGGGAAGCGGTCACAGCTACGCCAACTCCAGGTTGATGGCCAGATACAGTGTCAATGGATTCATCAACGAGCAGACGGGAGGGATTACTTACCTTGAGTCTGTCAAGAAGTACCTTGAGATGGCGGAGAATGGCTTCCCCTCCCTCCTCAAAAAGCTCGAGGGAATCAGGAACACCATCCTCAAGAGCTCCAAGTGCAGGGACGGCATGGTGCTCAACTTGGTCGCCGACGAGGATGTGCTAGAGAAGAGCAGTGCGGACGTCGAGAAGTTCCTCAACGGCCTCCCCGGCGATGCCTCCCCCTCTGAGAAGTACATCAACTTCTACAAGGACGAACACCCCTGGGCTACGCAGGCTAGGGAGAAGATGGGAGACGCCAAGAATGAGGGGTTCATTGTACCCACACAGGTCAACTACGTCGGACAGGGTGGCAGGTTGTACGATGTCGGAGAGAGGATGAGCGGATCTGCTTCCGTCATCGCCCGCCACCTTCGTACTGGTTATCTTTGGGACACTGTCAGGGTCATCGGTGGGGCTTACGGAGGCTTTTGTACGCTGAGTGGTGGCACCGGAATCTTCACCTTCCTCAGCTACCGCGACCCTAATTTTGTGGGAAGTTTTGAGGCCTATGAGGCAGCCGCTGACGCCCTGATGGAGCAGGCAGAGAACCTCACTGAGGAGCAATTGGCGACTGCCATCATCGGCGCCGTCGGTGACCTTGATAGCGCCCTTTCCGTCGATGCTAAGGGAGCCACGCAGTTCTCTAGGTGGATGGCTAATGAGTCCGCCGAGTCCCGCCAGAGGCATAGGGACGAGATCTTAGCCACCAGCAAGGACGAATTCATCCAGTTCGCCAAGAGGATGAAGGAGAGGATGACGAAGGAGAAGATGAGCACCGCTGTCATCAGCAGCAAGGGGGGAGTCGATGAAGCTATTGAAAAGGGAAGGGAGATGGAAATTGTTGAGATTCTGTAAATGGGGAAAAAATGAAAATGACTAGATCGGTTCTTATCTGTAAAACGCTTTCTAGCTGTAGCTTATATACTCTATCCTTCAATCTATCCCTTGATCTTGACATTTTTGGGATCATAAGGAGGCCCTAACGAAACCCTACAATCATAAATCCTATTAGCAACCTTGACCTCCCACTTTCCGTTCTCCACCAGCTTCTTGTTGATGATCTCACCATCAGGGTGTTCAACCATGACGAGCCCGACAGCCCCGCCAACCGAAAATCCTTGAGATCCAGCTCTGACCTCTCCCACCTCAACCCCGTCCACCGTTAGCACTTCCCCGTGGTGAAGGTAGCAGATGGAATCTTCGCAGACGACCGATACCATGCGCTTCGTCATCCCTCCCCTCTCCTTGTTTCTAGCCCTCTCCTCAACGACCTTCTCCTTCCCAATGAACCCCCCCTCCTTCTTCATGTCGGCAGTGAATCCGAGCCCGGCCTCGACCAGGGTGTCCAAGTTATCCAAATCGTGCCCGTAGTCCCTGTAACCCTTTTCAAGCCTTAGAGAGCCGAGGGCCTTAAGTCCGACGTGGGCGAGCCCGAAATCCTTCCCCGCCTGAATGATTTTGTCGTAAACTGCGAGCGCCCTGTCTGCAGGTACGTACAGCTCGTAACCGAGCTCTCCGACGTACGTGATCCTTACAGCCCTAAAGTTTTCTCCCGCGACCTCGATCTCCTTCGCCGCCCTGAAAGGGAATGCATCATCGTCCATGTTTTTCCCCGTGACAGCCTGCATGAGCTCCCTCGACTTGGGACCCTGTAGGTTGATGTACGCGTAGTCCTCCGTGGCATCGGATACAGCGACGTCCTCACCGTCTCCTATCCTCCTGATCATGTGCTGCTCTACGTGGCGGTGTTGTGTGTCGGTTGCAACAAGCATGAATTTGTGAGGCCCCAGCTTGGTGACCGTGAGGTCCGCCTGAAGGTACCCGAATTCGTCAAGCCACTGCGTGTAAGTAATCATGTCAACGTCCCCGTCAACATCAGCCGTACTCAGCCTGTTGAGAAATTTACCGGCGTCCTTCCCCTCCACGATGAACTTGCTCATGAAGGACATGTCAATCATCCCTACCCCCTCCCTGACAGCTTTGTGCTCCGCCTCCCAAAATTCCTCGTAGTTCTCCTTCCCGAAGCCCCACTCAGGCTCGAGCTGCCCGTAGTACATTGGGCTCTCCCATCCGCTGACGTCCCTGAAGGTGTTTTCGTGAGTGAGACCCTTGAGCCTTTCGTTAAGGGGACTGAATATGACACCCCTTGCAGATTCGTACCCCTGGTTGGGGTAGTGGCATTTGTAAGTCCTTCCGATAGCCTCCTTTACCCTCTCCCTCCTGAACCCTTCTTCCGCATGGAACCCCTTGAACCTAGAAGGTAGTATCCCCGTGACGTCAACGTCCGGTTTCCCCTTGTCAATCCACTCCGCCACTGTCCTTCCTACCCCTCCTGCGGTAAGGATTCCGATGCTGTTGAGGCCGGCGGCAACAAAGTAACCCCTGCACTCTGGGGCCTCACCGACGACAGGAGAATTATCCGGGGTGAAGGATTCTGGGCCGCAGAAGAAGTTTTTCATGCCGATATTCTGCGTAGAGGGAACTCGAGCCATGGACTTCTCAAGGTAAGGCATCATCCTCTCCCAGTCCGGGTTGATCTCCCCAAAGGAGAAGTCCTCAGGTATGGACTTTTCGTTCCACGATGCTCCCTCAGCCTCGAACAACCCCAGCATGAGTCCGTCCCCCTCCGGCCTAATGTAAACGTAGGAGCTTGGGTCCTCCACTACAGGCCACTCCTTGTCCACCTCCTCCATCTTTTCCGTTATCAGGTAGTAGTGCTCAGCAGCCTGGTTAGGAACGACAACTGAGGAAAGCTCCGCAAGCTGACGGGCCCACATTCCACCTGCGTTCACGACGGTGGAAGTCTCGATTATCTCCCCGCTCTCCATCTCCACGCCCTTGACCCTGCGACAAGGAGCGAAGCGACGAGTGCAAGGGTGGTTAGTCACATTGCTATGCGATACACGGTCTACGCTCGTCGCTACGCTCCTCCCGTCCGTTCGCTCACCTCCTCTCCCCTCTCTCCCCCTCAACGATAACGTTCTTGACAGGTGCATCTTCAATGATCCTTCCACCCTTCTCCCTCGCACCCCTCGCAAACGCCTGACAGGCGTCGTACGGGTTAACCCTCCCGTCCGTAGGAACGTAGAATCCAGCTAGAACATCTGAAACGTCACAGAGGGGGAATTTCTCGTTGACCTCCTCCGGTGTAATCTCCCTAACGTCAACGCCCTGAAATCTGTTGAACGTAGAGATCCTCCGGTACTCCTCGAGGCGATCCGGAGAGGTGGCGAGCTCGATGAAACCGCAGGGTTTGAAACCGGTGGAGAGACCAGTCTCCTTGGGAAGGATGTCTGAGTAAAGGGACTTTGTGTACTTACGCCCTGAGAAGTGGGGAGGAAGTGGGGACGACGGGAGGGTTACGAGGAGGGTAGAGACATTCGAGGGTAGAGACATTCGTCCTCTATTATAAAAATTGTCCTCTGGCACATCTCCTGCTCTCCTCGATGGTCGTTGCAATGGAACCCTTTTTCCTCATCATCTAACACTCTATTGATATACTTACATTCAGTACTCGTACCATTAAGTGATCCAAACGTAATCATCAAACCAGCAGCATGCCAAGTTGTACCAGAGGTGAGTTTATCTCTCTCTAAAAGGATGGCGTCGATGCCGAGGGTGGATAAATGGTAAAGAGTTGACGTTCCGATTATACCACCGCCTATTATGACTACCGGAGAGGATGATGGGACGGAGGAGAAACAACAGAAGGGCTGAATGGCACGGGAAGATCGAGATAACATCCTGGTCTGAATTGCGCGAAAAAAATGGGAAAGTGAGGAAAATGTTGAACGTTTGGTGATAGGAAAAATCAAGGAGCGACCGTAGATTTTCGTTCCAATAAGTTTCTATATTTATTCGCCCCCTTTCCGCAATCTGTTCACCTTCCCTCAGCTCTCATTGGATTAGTAAATTTGAAGCGTTCGTCTTTCTCCTTGTATACGTCCGAGATGCTGCTCGAGCTGACCTCCACGACGCGTATGTTGTTGTCATCGTCGACGTAAAGCTGCTGGGTTTGCCTTGATCCTGTAGACTTTTGCGTTCTCCTTGCCCCTGCCCCTGCCCCTGCCCCTGCCACTGTGACTGCCTCCATCTCTATCCCCTCCTCCCCTTCATCGCCCTCATCGCCGCTTCGTCATCGCCCAGCCTTCGCCTTCGACGATCCCTTTGACGATGACGATCCTATGCCTCCCTTCAAGGCCCTCGAGGCCAAACCGTTGCTGCTCCTGCTCATGTCCTGCATGGCATCCCAAGCCCAAGCAGCGAAAAGCAACGCAACCAAAAAGGTAGCCAGGATCAGCACAACGCCAAGACCCGTAGCATCGTAACCGCTCTCCACGAGCTTCTGAGACTTCACCAGGTAAGAGGAGACGAAGGTCAGCTCTACCAAGGCGCTAGAAAGTATGGCAACCCTGTTGTCCCTCTTCTCTTGGTAAGAATGAAGGTTGCTCAGGATCCCCGTGAGCACCGTCGCCATCAACAAACCTGCGGTCAGCTGAGTGAAGCTTCCAGACTCGATCATACTCAAGAACCCCATCATTGCCAGCCTGCGTATCGTTTCAATGACCTCAAAGTAATAGAACTCAGGCTTGTAGGTCTCCCAGAGGAAGATGACCCCCTTCACTTCCTCATCCTCCAACCTCTCATCAGTGTCTCCATTACTTTTCCTCGTCAATCTGTCCCTCTTCCTATACAGAAGGATCGTGTAGATCAAAGTCACTCCGACTGGGAACATTAGGGGGGCCACGAGGGTTCCAAACGCAACCCAACCCTTCCTACCCTCGCCATTGCAGTTGATGCTCAAATCAGATCGGAGAAGTGCATCGCCATTGTCGAAGCTGTCGCAAGGGAAGAGCGCAAAGGCCGTCGTGGTTATTGCCGGAAGGGTGAGGTAAGTCAGAGCGATACCCATGGTGAAGCACTGCTGGCGTTTGGATTTGACAGCAATGCCCAGGAAGAAAAGAATGGCACAGGCGGCAATCACAGGGAGGATAGAACCGATAGACTGCAGGTAGAAGTTGAAGCCGCTGGCGAAGCACCCAACGGGGATGAACGTAAACGGATTGAGATTCGTAACCTGTACGGCACTGACGACTGCTTGGTAGCTCTTTGGTAAAGAGATTGCAGGTACCACCCGAGGCAAGGAAGCAGTGATCTGAGCGCTTGCTAGCATGATCTTGACCCCGTTCTTTGTCTTCTTCCACAGCGCCTTGCTCCTCTCCCCCCTCCCCAACTTCTTCTTGAGAAGGACGCGGAGACCAAAGACGAGGACGACGAGCACAAGGATACCCAAGACCGTCCAAACCGCGTCCATCGCGCTGTTAGAGCACTCCTTGCACATCAAGAACGGGTCCTTGGTGAAGCCATCCAGACAAAGGTCACAATACGGTCCGAAGTGTCCCTCACGGCACACACTTGAGGCCCTGCCGTCAGCGTTGATAGCACCACCGACGCACGCACCGACGTTCGGACACTCGCGAACGTCCTTGCTCTTTGATTTTGTTCTCCAGTACCCTCCCTCAAGCTCAGCACTTTCAAGGGTCATGCCAGCCTGGTCCACCTTCATACCCTCTTCAACAGGAGAGCACACCCCCTTGCCACCATCGTAGAAACCTCTTGGACACGCACACGTAGAATTCAACGTAGACCCAAGGTACTCCGTGTTGGAACCTTTCAGAGTCTCATCGCACCGACTGCAACCCTCTACCCCAACACCGCTCTTCCATTTCCCCCTCTCGCAGGGCTGACAAGAGGCACCCATCAGCGTCTCGCCGGCCTTACAAGTGCACATATCGTTGATTCTCTCAAACGATTCCTCACAGACACAAAGGCTATCGGTCTCATTGAAAGTCTCGTACTGGGGACAGCGTTCGCACGCGGAGGCTCCAGCTAAAGAATGTGAGCCAGGAGGACACGATGTGCAGGTCGTATTGGCTCCGATCGAGAAGGTGTCCTTAGGGCAGATCTCAATGCTGGTTCTATTGGAAGTTGGCTTGTGGCCAGCAGGGGCAGTCTTGCAGGTTGGACTTCCAGCCTGGTCAGTGTAGTGGCCATCCTCGTCACAAACCTGACACGAACCGGATCCGTAGAAAGCAAAGGTACCTTTCGAACACCTGTTGCATCCATTGCCGTACATGGAGGGAACCTCGCCAGGGTTACAGCGTGCAATGCACCCCGTCCTATCCACATTGCTAAACTCGTCATCTTGGCATGATTGGCACAAGTTTGCCCCGAGACTGAACTTACCAGCGACGCAACGAGAGCATTGACGGTCGCTCGTCAAAGTGCATTCCTGAGACATTTCGTACCCTGGCGCGCAGTTCGTGCACAACTCGCACTCTATCGCCGAAGTATCAGGCTGGAAGGTCGAGCCAGAGGCACAAGATATAGGGATCGAGGAGGAGGCTGGACAGAAGTGCCCTGGAGTACACTCGTCGCATGTATCCTTTGCCTCGTCGGGTTGGAACTTGCCAGCTTCGCAGCTGGCACATTCAATTTGAGAAGTGGACGCGGAATAGCTTCCAGGAGTACACGCAATGTGGTTCGTCCCTCCGGGACACTTGTATTTGGCTGGACATTCTTGGCATCCTGTCGTCAATCCATTGCTGTACTTCCCCGCAGGACAGGTGCCAACGACAACTCCTCCAACGCACTGGTAGCCGACCGGACAGGTAGAACAAGACGATGCCCTAGCTGGTGAAATGCCTTCTAGACAGTCGTTCCACACGGATGCCCCGTTCTCCTCATCGCTAAACTTCCCCGCATCACAAAGTAGACAGTCACCGACTTCATCATAGGCCAAATCACTGGTGCCATCGTCAACGTTCCATTTACCAGGAAGACAAGCTTCACAGGCGGCATGGAGCGCGGGGTCGGAGGCAGGATCGGGGTTGTAAGTGCCGGAAGGGCAGATGGAGCAGGAGGTTGAGCCGGTGGAAGAGGCGTACTTTCCCGCCTTACAGATTGTACAGCTGTCAGCGCTTGCTGCGACGAGAGAAGCGATTGCAGGAAGCGAAGCGAAGAAAGGGTTGGGAAGGGGATTAGTGAAGTAATTTGTGTGGGTTGTGGTCCTTGTTCGTAATCTCATAACTTTCGCTGTCAAAGTTAGGTTATCGCTACCACGGCTTTGTTCGTCGCTGGATTTTCCGCCTCGCCTCGCCTCGCGTCATCTCGTCTCGCTTCATCTCACCTGAACCTTCAACTTCGCCATATGTGCCAACAAGACATCCAGTACACGCAGTGGTATCGGTGGCTCCGGATGGGTCGGTCTGGTACCTTCCCGCTGGGCACGGAGTGCACGAGGGAGAAGACACACCCGAGTACTTTCCGGCTCCACAGTTGAGGCACAGTGTGTACCCTGGGTTCGGCGTGTGCTTTCCGGCAGGGCAAGCTTCGCATGAAGAGACAGCGTTTCCTTCGGTCGGGTTGAACTGACCCGCAGGACATTCATAAGAACACCCAGAGTACGAATAAGCCGAACCCAAAACAGCGGTATCCCAACAACCAATACCGCATTGGGAGATACTCAGCCCATCACCTTTGATCGGGGTGTGTGCAGTGTAGGGAGAAGGGCAGATATCATGCACAGTTACGGTACCTCCGATACCCCAAACATTATTATTATAAATATCCTTGCCCATTAGTAAAGTACCATCATTTCCATAAAATTGCGTACCATAGATGTCTGTAGTTCCTGCGATGAGCGAAGCGAATCGCAAAAAGGATTTGGACGAGGAGCGAAACGACGAGTAGGGGGGTTAGCTATTGTATATAGCAACATTAGGAAGCTCCTGCTTCACCTCCATTGATGTAAATTGCCCCCCCCCCC
>JGI24540J26637_10001189_pt1 | contig 11448 bp, 11 predicted proteins | sample NorSeaMetagenome_FD_26637 | JGI IMG/M metagenome (IMG submission 26637) | reverse complement strand
TGAACATTTGTAGGCATAATAAAATAGTGAAGTAAAAGTGTAAAATATAGTCAATTTTGGTCGAAAACACAAGGTTTTAATGAAACTTATTTTAGGGTTAGGTATTACAGGACTTTCTGTAGCCCGTTTTTTCTTTAAAAAAGATATCTCATTTCGCATTGCAGATTCTCGTCAAGAGCCACCTATGCTTGACATAGCAGAGAAGGAGAGTGTACTTTCAGATAGCCACTTTGGTGAATGGAGTAAGTCACTTTTAGAAGGCGTTACAGAAATAATAATTAGTCCTGGAATCTCAGAAGCTGAGTCAATTGTTGACTGGTCTCGGCAACAAAGTGTTCCTATTATTAGTGATATTGAGTTATTTGGACGTTATGCAAAGGCACCAATTATTGGTATTACGGGCTCAAATGGAAAATCAACCGTAACTCAATTATTAGGTGAGATGGCAATTGCTGATGGGAAAAATGCTGTTATTTGTGGCAATATTGGCAAGCCTGTAATGGACAGTTTAAGTGATGAAGCCGAACTCTATGTTGTTGAGCTTTCAAGTTATCAATTAGATTATACAAATAAGCTTTCTTTATTAACTGGCGTAATTACGAATATAACTCCTGATCACCTTGATAGGTACTCTAGCTTTAGTGATTATATTTCCTCTAAGCTTTCTATATACAAGTATTGCCAATTCTCTACTGTAAATCTAGATGTAGATTTGGCTAATGGCGTAGATGGAGATAACTACTATGGAATTGAATCAAGTAACTTAAGATGTGACTTTATCGCTAAGCAAAATGGTAACACCTATGAAGTTTTTCATAAAGGCAATCGTCTAATTACAAGTGATGACTTGAAGGTTGTTGGAAGACATAATATAGAAAACCTATTGGCGGCCTTAACGTTGGGCTATCGTTTTGGATTATCCTTAAAAGTAATGACTCAGGCTGCAATTGACTTTAAAGGATTGGAGCATAGATTGGAATTTGTTTCAACAATAAACAATATAGATTACTACAACGATTCAAAATCAACCAACGCAATTTCTACCATAACTGCTATTAATGCTCTTTTTGAAAAATATAATAACTTGACCTTAATTGCTGGTGGAATATCAAAAAAAGAGGATTATTCAGAGCTTTTAAATTAATAAATGAAAAAGTTAATGCAGTTGTTTTAATTGGCGAGTGCAGTAGTGATTTTTCAAAGCAAATTACTGCCCCTCATGTGGAAGTTGTTAAATCAATGAAAAAGGCGGCATCAATGGCAACTTCAATGGCAGAAGGTGGCGCAGTATTACTTTCACCGGGGTGTGCAAGCTTTGATATGTTTAACAATTTTAATGAGCGTGGAGAGACTTTTAAGCGCTTCGTTCTTGAAGAAAATAAGAGTTTATTTTGAGTAGAGAGTTCAATCCCCCCATCTCCACCAATTATCATATCTTCTAAACTCTTAAAACAACCGTTTCTTGTTTATTGAAAAGTATTATGTTGTATTAAAGTAGTTCGTATACGAACATATCTTAAATCTGACTTAATTTAATTTCATATATTAAAAAAAATGATCACTTGATTATTGAAAAGTATTATGTTATATTAAAGTTGTTCGTATACGAACGTGTCTTAAATCGGAATTATTTGAGAGATGTTTTTTTTAATAAAATTAAAAATACAAAAAAGGAGAGAAGTAATGAATAAGATTTTAATTGGAGTGCTATTTGCGCTCTCAACTTTAATGATAGGTATGCCAATTGCACAGGCTGACTATCCTGAAAAACCTGTAACTTTTGTGGTGCCATGGCCTCCTGGGGATCTTGAAGATGTATTAACTAGGATGATTGCGGAAGACTTTCAAGCTGAGTATGGTATTTCTGCAGCGGTTGTCAATAAACCAGGTGGTGGCGGTGGTCCATTTCCAGGTGCGATGGAAGTAGCAGCAGCTGACCCTGATGGTTCAATGATAGGTTCATTTGTAATAGGGGTTCCAGTTGTAGGGCCAGGACTTGGAATAGATGGTCTAACTGAAGAAACTTTTGAGCCTCTAGGGATATTTCTGACCTATCCTTTTGTGATAGCTACTTCAGGGAATGCTCCATACAGCTCTATGGATGAGTTAGCTGCTTATGCAAAAAACAACAAAGTAGCGCTAGGACACTTTGGTGACCCATTAACGCCAACTCAGGTAACTAAGGCTGCTGCTAATAAATTGGGCTTCACTTGGGGTTCAGATGCCGCCTTTGATATGTTGGACTGTAATACATTGGCTTCAGGTGATGCAGATGTTATTAATACAACAATTCAGCTAATTCTTCCATGTNTNGATGATGTTAAAGTTTTAGTTTCTATAACAAATGAGCGTATATCAAANGTACCAAACACACCAGCAATTGGTGAACTAATGCCTGATTTGGATATATTTTTATGGAATGGCTTATTTGTTGAAGCTGGTACACCACAGGATGTAAAGGATAAGATTATTGCTGTTGCTAAGAAATCAATGCTAGGCGATAAGGCACAAGAAGTTGCGGCTAACAGTGGCGCTTTAATCTACTGGATGGATGCAGATGCTTCAAATGCACAAATCAATAAAGACAGGGCGACTATGGTCACTATTGGTGGTCTTTTATAGTAAAGATGAAACTACAAAAAAAGGAAGGTTCATTTACCTTCCTTTTTTTTGACTTAAAATAGATAATAATCATAATTTTATAGGTCTTTCTTTATGAGTAAAGAAGAATATCAGGCAGGTGATTTAGTCTTTGCGATACTTGTATTGATTATTGGGCTAGCTTTAATAGTATCAATTCCCTTTGAAACAAAGTGGTTTGATGGTATTCCATTAGTTAAACAACCAAGGCTTTGGCCTACATTCTGTATTGTTGGTATGACGTTCTTTGCTGTGCCTTACATTATTCAGGTTTGGCGAAACTATAAAGTTCAACTAGGTCAGGTTCAAGGTGAATTGAATGAGCTATCATCCTGGTTAAGGCCTTTAGAGTATGTTTTTTATTTTGTATTATATGTTTGGTCTGTTCCTTTGATGGGCTATTTACTTTCAACCTTATTATTTTTCTTGCTATTAACTATAAGAGCCGGCTATCGAAGTTTTTTAATGTTCTGGGTTAGTTTGGTAACAGGTTTTGGAATTGTGGTTGTATTTAAATCTTTGTTACAAGTGAAGATTTCAAGCGGTGCTATTTATGATTATTTTCCAGATGGTTTGGCAACATTTTTTATGATTTATTTTTGATTGATTCATGGACTTAATTCTTTCAAGTTTAGAAATATTCCTTCGATGGGATGTCTGGGCAGCTATATTAGTTGGCTCAATAGGCGGTGTTATTATTGGAGCAATTCCTGGAGTAGGTCCAGCTGTAGCTATTGCTATTTTGCTTCCTGCAACCTACAGTATGGATCCACTAATTGGTATTACTATGTTACTGGGTATTTATGGTTCAGCAATGTATGGTGGTGCGATTCCGGCAATTTTAATTAATATTCCTGGTACGCCTGTCAATGCACTAACTACTTATGATGGTTATAGTATGACCAAAGACAATAAAGCAAGACGAGCAGTCACTCTAGCTTATTGGTCCTCGTTTACTGGTGGCATTGTCTCAATCATAGCTCTTGTTTTTATGACATCTTTAATAGCCAAAGTAGCCCCACTATTTGGTTCTAGGGACATACTGATGGCAGCCTTATTGGGGCTAGTTTTGGTTGTTATTTCACATAGAAAACAAACCTTAATAGCTGGACTGCTAGTTTTCTTTGGGATGTTTATAGGTACCATTGGAATGGAAAGTGTCAAATATACAAAACGATTTACCTTTGACCAATCATGGCTCTTATCAGGCTTTGATTTAATTACGGTATTGCTTGGTTTATTTGCAGTTTCTCAGGCTTTCATTCTACTTATTGGGAATGACGAGCGAGCTATAATGCCAAGTTTAAAAGGTAAAAAAAATGAGGGCTTATTCGATTTAATTAAATATAAAACTGTGGCTCTAATTTCTGCCAGTATGGGGGTGATAATGGGGATTATTCCTGGAGTGGGTGAGTTCTTAGCACAATTTTTTTCTTACAATATAGCTAAAAGTATTTCTGATAAACCTGAGAGATTTGGTAAAGGAGCTCCAGAGGGTATTATTGCCGCTGAAGCTGCTAATAATGCTGTTCCAGCTGCAGCGATGATTCCACTATTAGCCCTTGGTATTCCTGGCGAAGCATTAACAGCAATGATGCTATCAGTTTTTTATGTTCACAATATCATTCCTGGCCCAGATTTGTTTGTAAAGCATATTGATTTTGTGTATGGACTCTATGCAAGTTTATTTTTGATTAATGTTATTGTGATGATTTTCTTACTTTTTGCTACAAAGTACCTACTAAAAATAATACAGATACCACAGCGCTTTTTAGGTGTAACAATTTTAGGCCTCTCATTTGTTGGTGTTTATACGCTAAGAAATTCCATGATTGATTGCATAGTATGTGCAGTTTTTGGTATATTTGGTTATATATTAAAACGACTTGATTTGCCTATTGTTCCAATCATTCTTGGGATGGTGTTGGGTAATATCATGGAAGTAAAGTTTCGCGCTAGTCAAGCGCGCATTGATACTTTTTTTGACTATATAAATAGACCTATCTCAGGTACAATTTTTGCAATAATTGTCGTTGCACTAATGATTCATTTTTGGTCAATATGGCGCCAAAAAAGAAAGTGAAACTAACTAATCTATATTTGATTGAATGACTAAAAATATTTTATTTATTATGTGTGACCAGCTTAGGTATGACTATCTTGGTTGTGCTGGCCATCCAACTATAAAAACACCAAATATTGATATACTGGCTAGTCGTGGTATGTTGTTTGAGAATAGTTATTGCAATGCGCCTTTGTGTGGTCCTAGCAGGGCAAGTTTTTATACTGGTCGTTATATGTCTAGCCATGGAGTAATGGCTAATGATGACCCAATAAAAGTTGACGAGATTACCTTAGGTGATTACATACGTGAGTTAGGCGGTGAAGCACATGTTGTAGGTAAAACTGAGGGCCGACCAAATAAAGAAAGCCTATCTCGTTTAAATATACCTCTAGATTCAGAAATAGCTTTAAACCGCCATGATAATGGCTTTACCCCTTTTGAACAATATTGGGGGTTATATCCAGAGCCTATCGTCCATGAGGGCGTAGGCTATAACGATTATTTAACTTCCAATGGCTATGAAATGCATAATCCTTGGGAAAACGCCGCTAATACAGCCACTAAATTTGGTTTGAAATATAGTGGCTGGGAAATGAGAAATGCACATTTGCCTTCAGATGTTGATGCGCAGCATTCAGAAACAGCCTTTCTAACAAATCGTGCAATGGAGTATATTTCTTCTAGAAATAANAAGATACCTTGGTGTTTACATTTAAGCTACTTCAATCCTCACTGGCCTTTACTTGCACCTTCGCCGTACCATAATATGTACAAAGATTCAGATGTTTTAGAAGTAATGAAAGACAACAATGAAATTAAAAATCCCCACCCTGTTCTTTCAGCTTTTCAGCAGCTAGAGTATTCTCAAAACTATACTGATGAGAAAAAACGCAGACACGTTATTCCGACCTATATGGGCTTAATCAGTGAAATTGACCATCATATTGGAAGACTCTTATCATTTTTGGATGCTAACAGTTTAAGCGAAAATACTTCAATTATTTTTACTAGTGATCATGGTGACTATCTTGGTGATCATTGGCTTGGTGAAAAAGATTTATTTCATGAGCCCTCTATTAGGATTCCATTGATTATTGTTGATCCCAATATGCCAAAAAATCTTCGTGGGAGNTCTGAAAGAAGAATGGTCGAATCNGTTGATATAGTTCCTACAATTGTTGAAACTATGGGCGGCTCTTATGCTAGTAATAGAATGGAAGGCCAATCACTTGTTCCTTTACTTTTTGGTGATAAACCAGCTTGGCGGGACACTGTTTTTGCNGAAATAGACTATGGTGATAGAGGTGTTAGACAAATTCTTGGNAAGCACCCATATGATTGTAGAGGCTATATGATAAAAAATACTCGCTGGAANTATATTTATTGGGAAGGGTATCGAGCACAGCTGTATGACTTGCTGAATGATCCTAGTGAATTTAATGATTTGGCTGAAAATNATGACCAATCTGNTCGTTTAAAAGACTTTGAGCAGCAATTATTTGCCTGGTTAAGGCATAGAAAACAAAGAACAGTAGTTGAGTTAGACGAGTTATATAAGCGATCCCCAGAAGCAGATGAGAAGGNGGGCATAATTATTGGTAGGTGGTAAATGAATGATAAGGAAATTAAAATTGCAATACTCGACTCAGTNCCAAAGTCTCATTGGAGTGACGATGGTGGTATTACGGATGGACAAAAATTTATTGATTTNCTAGAGCCTNAAAATANCAATGCCAAATTTGATATTTTTTATGTTTCAGAATTTGAGTTTCCCAGTAAGGTTGAAAGTTATGATGGATACTTGTTAACGGGAAGNCCAGTAAGTGTTCATGATAATTTTGATTGGATAAAAATGCTTTCTGAATTTATAGGTAAAGCAAACAAAAAAAATAAACGAATCGTTGGAGTTTGTTTCGGTCATCAGTTAATTGCAAAGCATTTTGGCGGTATTGTGGATAGTAATGAAAAAGGTTGGATGATAGGGAGTTTTCCTTTAGATATCAAAGGAAAATTTCCTTGGATGAAAAAGAAGGTAGGTGTTACAGATCTCTATCATTTTAATAAAGAGAGGGTAATAAAATTACCAGAAGGTGCGATAAGTTTTGCCAATTCTAAAGACTATCCATACTATGCCTATACTATTGGAAGTAATATTGTATGTCTTCAAGGTCATCCAGAGCAGCCAAAGAGCGCAATGTATAAATTTCTTGAGGTTACAAAACCAGTATTAAGTAAAAAGGATATTGAAAAAGCCAATTCTTGTATTGAAGTTNGCAAGTCTGATTCGGTTATTTGGGCGCAATGGATAATGGATTTTTTTGTTCAAANTCCTATAATTAAAACTAAAATTTAAGTGTTAATTGATAAACGTACAGTCTAGTTTTATTGACTCTTGCTTATCATTAAAGTATATTGTTCGTATACGAACAAATATTTATAAATCAATTTTTTTGTATTTACTGGAGAGTATATTTTGGGTGAAATAGTGGGAGTTGGATTGGTGTCTCATGCACCAACAATCATGATGACAAANGAGCAAAGGTTTGCTTTAAATGAGGGCAGTGAGATATCATTGGTAACCGGTTTAAATGAAATAAAGCATGAAGTATTAGATAAACTTAAGCCAGATGTAGTTATTGTTATTGATACGCATTGGTTTACAATTGTTGAATTTNTTGTATCTAGNCATAAAAGGCGTCAGGGTTTTTACACATCTGATGAATTACCTCAAACAATGAATAGCATACCATTTGATATAATGGGCAACCCTGAACTNGCAACTAATATTGCACAACGAGTGAGTAAAAATGGCGTACGATGCTCAACGAATAATAATAAACATTTGCCAATCCATTATCCAACTATTAACTTGCTACAGTACCTTCAGGGCAATGAGCAATGGCTTTCTATGAGTATATGTGGAACTGCTACAAAGGAGCAATTTATTAGTGTTGGTAAGGGTTTGAAGGAGGCTGTAGAACAATCTGATAAGCGAGTAGTTATTTTAGGAAGTGGTGGATTAAGCCATAAATTTTGGCCACTTGACGAACTGGAGCAGCACGAGGCATCAGACCCTATTCACGTTTTAACTGCAGAAGCAAGGAAGGCCGATGAGGCAAGAATTGATTGGTTAAAAAAAGGTGACCATCAATCCGTATTTGAAGGAATGGACGAATATAATCAATTTGCTCCAGAGGGTAAATTTGGACATTACCTAATAATGGCTGAAGCGATAGGTGGAGTAGATTGTAAAGCTAAAGGTCGTCAATTTGGTGATTATGAGAATGCGACAGGAACTGGCCAAGTTCATCTCTGGTTCGACCAGCCATCTGGTGGCTGGACTTAACTGTAAAATTAAATAATCATTAATTGAGATGACTAACCAAACTTTTTAGATTACCGTCAAACTTATTGATTTCATCTAACGAAATAATTTGATTTGATGAAAGTAGCTTCCTTCCATAAATATGATTTAATCCATGATTCATAGTGTCCAATGCAACTAATTGATCGTTAACAAAATGAAGTACTGTCAAGGTTCCTTTTTCTTGATTTTGTAGTATATGGTGTTTTGCATGCAAATTTCCAATACCAGCCATTTGTAGCTTTAGATCACCCTGATCAGACCAGAACCAGGGAATAGGAGAGTACTTTAATAACTCCTTTTTAATCCTAATCGCAATAATATTATTTGCCACGATTTTAGCTTGATCATTTGCATTTTGAATTGATTCTAAACGCAGACGGCCAGTTTCAGAATTAAATGGAAAGTTTGCAATATCACCTATTGCAAAGATATTTTTATTTGTCGTTTGGAGATATTTGTTAACTACTATACCGTTATCAATGTCTAATTTTGCTTGACTGGCAAGTCGAATATTAGGAATAACACCAATACCAGCAATAGCGAGATCCGTAGAAATATTTTTCAAATTGGTTTTAACCTCATTACTATTTATTGACGTAGCTTTACAATTTGTTAAAATACTAATACCTTGAGATTCATGATGTTGTGCAATTTTTTTTGAAAAAACAGGTGCGACAGAGCGACCTAAAATTGAAGGTCCAGCCTCTATAAGAGTTACCTCTTTATTCAGTTTGCGTGCGCCTGAGGCAATTTCACATCCTATAAATCCACCACCAATTATTGTAATTTTTTTTGAGTTAGCAAAACTTTTAGAGATGGCATAAGCATCTTTCATGGAATAAAGAGTCTTTACTAGTTCACTACCATTGATGACTATCTTTCGCCTTTGTGTTCCTGTTGCAATTATCAATTGTTCATAGTGGATTAGATCTTTGGATAATAACATGATGCAATTATTATCAGGATCAATAACTTCCACAGGCGAGTTATAAATTAATTTAATATTATTGTTAGTGTAGTAGTCTTTACTTAAAAGGAAATCAAAGCTTGGGTTTTCTGAATAAATAGTCTTTTTGGAGAGTGGAGGCCTGTGATAGGGTAAATTTTCTTCATCAGATATAAGAGTAATATTAATACTTTTATCTAATTTTCTTAAAGCAGTAGCAGCAGCAACACCTGCATGTCCAGCTCCAATAATAACGACAGACATTTAAAAATTACTGATTGAAGCAATACGTGCAGTAATCGATTCCATACCTTCCCGTATAAAAATTTGACATCCTAAGCGGCTATTTTGAGCAACTTCATCAATTTCCATTTCCAATATCTCTATTTCGAGATCTGATCTTTCTTCTAGTTTAAGGCCATTAACAGATTCAATTTGTACATGGCATGTTGCACACATACAAGAACCACCACAAGCGCCTTCAATTCCCTGCAGTCCATTATCAACAGCTAACTGCATTAAGTTTTGTCCAATATCTGCTTCAATGATGACTTCAGAATTGTCCTCCAATATATATTTAACGATTGCCATTTATTGATTCCATTATGAAAATAATTGNTATTAAGAAAGAGAGTTATCAAGTATTTGAAGAGTTTTTAAGTCACTATGAAAGTCTATCCCATAATCACCACCTTCTCGACCAATACCACTAGCTCCGAAACCACCAAATGGGGCAGTTAAGTCTCGGATTAGAAAACAATTGACCCAGACAGTACCTGCACGAACCAATTTACCAACATGCTGGGCAGTTGAATTACTCTTCGTGTAAATCATTCCAGACAAGCCATATTTGGTACTATTTGCTAGTTTNATAGCTTCATCTTCAGTGTTAAATGTTTGTATTGTTAATACTGGCCCAAATATTTCCNTTTGCACTACTTCAGATTCGTTATTAAGGGGTTCAATTAAAGTTGGCTCATACCATAATCCTTCATCTTTATATGTTTTTCCTCCACAAAGTATTTCGTCTCCGTTAAGTCTTGCTCGGTCNACAAAATCAACAACATTTTTTAAATGATTGGGNTGGATCATTGGTGTAATTTCTGTTNCATCATCAAAACTTGAGCCTAATTTTTGTTTTGCAGTTAACTCTAAAAATCGACTTAAAAACTTTTCTTTGATAGATGAATGAACTATNAGCCTTGTTCCAGCGAGACAAACCTGACCAGAGTCATCAAACTGACCAACGGCTTTTGCTACTGCTGCTTCAAAATCTGCATCAGGAAAAATTATTAATGGGCTTTTTCCTCCCAATTCACCAGTAAATGGAGTGATATTCTCAGCTGCAGACCTACCGATATGCCTAGCAGCTTCTGGAGAACCGGTGAATGAAACACGATTTACGTCGGGGTTAGATACTAGTGAAGCTCCAACTTCTTCACCGATACCTTGAACAATATTAAAGACNCCTGGTGGAAACCCCGCTTCATGAATCAAATCACCTAATAATGAGGCTGATAANGGAGACCATTCAGCAGGTTTTAAAATTACACTATTCCCTGCAGCAAGAGCGGGTGCACATTTCCATGTGGCCAACATAAATGGAGCATTCCATGGCGTAATAATGACACTAATTCCGCTAGGCATGCGTTGAATTTCATTTTCAGTAGTATTTGAATGCCATTTTCTTGGTTTGTATTTTTTAGCTATGTCAGCATACGATCGAAAATTTCTNGCACCTCTTGGTATAACTCTATTTTTTAAACTTTCATATCGCATACCCATATCTAANCACTCAATGAGTGATATATCTTGAATATTAGATTCTATAAGGTCGGCTAATCGATGCATAATTGATGCGCGATCATCCGTACTCATTTCTGACCAAACATTAAANCCTTCTCTTGCAGCAGAAACGGCAAGTTTAGCTATTTCGTGGTCACCNCTTGATATTTCAGCGAGAACTTCAGATGGGTTGTTNGGATTGATGACTGAAAATTTTTTTTCTGATGAAATTCGTTCACCATTGATATAGTGATCAGTAGAGACTTTGATTCCTTTTATATTAACTCTATTTGTCATTATATAATCCTAGATATATTCCAAGTATTGATCAAATTCCCAGTCAGTTGTATGAGAAACAAAGTCTTGCCATTCCTGGTTTTTAATTGCAATATGATTATCAACTAGCTCTTGACCTAAAGCTTGACATAAAGTTTTATCATTAATTAAAGCCTCCAATGCAAGGGCCAGGCTATCCGGAACGTGCCTATCTGTGCTTTGAGACTCAAGACAGTCTAGAGTTTCAGCATCCGGTAATTTATAGTCATTCTCAATTCCTAACTTAGCAGCTTGAAGTACTGTTGCAACTGCAGTATATGGATTTGAAGAGCAGTCTGGCATTCTGAATTCAATTCTAGAATTTTGGCC
>JGI24540J26637_10001188_pt1 | contig 11450 bp, 10 predicted proteins | sample NorSeaMetagenome_FD_26637 | JGI IMG/M metagenome (IMG submission 26637) | reverse complement strand
AAAGAACGGTATCTTGGTAAGGGTGTTTTGACAGCTGTTAACAATATTAATACCACTATTAAAGACTTACTATTGGGAGCATCTGCAAGTGATCAACGGGCTCTTGACGCTGCAATGATTGCCGCTGATGGCACCGAAAATAAAGCTGTTTTAGGAGCCAATGCGATTCTAGCTGTCTCTTTGGCGGCGGCAAAGGCCGCGGCACTCGATAAAAAAATACCGCTTTATGCCCATATTGCTGAATTAAATGGTACTCCCGGGGTTTACAGTATGCCGGTGCCAATGATGAATATTATTAACGGTGGTGAGCACGCTGATAATAATGTCGACATACAAGAGTTCATGGTCCAACCAGTATCTGCGCAGAGTTTCGCTGAAGCGTTACAAGTCGGAGCTGAGATATTCCATTCTTTAAAAAAGGTGCTTAGCGCGAAGGGATTGAACACAGCGGTAGGCGATGAGGGAGGCTTTGCGCCTAATTTATCCTCTAACGCTGAAGCGTTAGCCGTCATCAAGGAAGCGACGGAGGCTGCTGGCTACAGTTTGGGGTCTGATGTAACTCTGGCGCTAGATTGTGCAGCTTCAGAGTTTTACCGAAATGGACAATATGATCTTTCTGGTGAAGGTAAGGTATACAGTGCAGAAGGATTTAGTGATTTCTTGGCCGACTTATGCGATCAGTATCCTATTATTTCTATCGAAGATGGCCAAGATGAATCAGATTGGGATGGCTGGAAGTATCAAACTGAAAAGCTCGGACACCGAGTTCAGCTAGTGGGCGATGATTTATTTGTTACCAACACTGATATTTTAAGCCGTGGTATTGAAATGGGNGTTGCTAATTCTATTTTGATCAAATTCAATCAAATTGGTACTCTATCAGAGACATTAGATGCGGTTGCTATGGCAAAGCAGGCTGGTTATAGCGTTGTTATTTCACATCGCTCTGGAGAAACTGAAGATACTACTATTGCTGACTTGGCAGTGGGTACTGCCGCGGGGCAGATTAAAACTGGATCCTTATGCCGGTCCGACCGGGTGGCTAAATATAATCGATTATTGAGGATTGAAGCTGAGCTGGGAAATAATGTTGCACCTTATAATGGTCGCGCTGAATTTAAAGCATAGGGCCTCTAACTTAGACTTTGCTGAATAGAATATCAATATGCGTTGGTTACTGATACTACTCTTAGTTCTTTTGCTGGGTTTGCAGACTCGATTATGGGTTGGAGAGGGAAGTCTTGCTCATAAAGCTGAGTTGGATAAGCAGTTGGATAGTCAAGAATATGTCAATCAGCAACTGCGAGAGCGCAATGAGTTCATTGCCAAAGAAGTTGGAAGTCTAAAAGAAAACCTTGATTCAATTGAGGCAAAAGCACGAAAAGATCTTGGGATGATTAAGGGTGGCGAAGTATTTTATTTGGTCACGGATCAAGATCCTAGACTGCTAACACAGATTACGAATAAAGAGGTTGATTCGCCATGATGAAACCGTCGTCAAATTATTGGGCTATTGTTCCAGCGGCGGGCGTTGGCCGTCGATTTTCAGCAGANATTCCAAAACAGTTTCATCAGTTACATGGAGAGTTAGTGGCGCAGCACACTTTGTCTCGACTTCTAAGTATTACTAAAATAAAACGTATCGTCGCACCCTGCGACCCCAGTTCTGGATATTGGTCCCGAGTAAAGGCTACCAGTAATTCTCGAGTACAGCTGATTCTGGGAGGTGAAACACGTGCCCGATCAGTATTAAATGGTTTGGTAGCTATACAGCAAGATGCCAATCCTGATGATTGGGTTTTAGTTCACGATATGGCCAGGCCGTGCGTAACGTGTATGGATATTAATAAGCTTATTGGTAATGTAGAAGAGCACCCCGTCGGCGGATTTCTTGCGGCGCCAATTAATGAAACATTAAAATTAGTGACTAGCGATAATAAAGTGACTAAAACCGTTGATAGAAATCAGTATAGGATAGCGCAAACACCACAAATGTTTAGAGCTGGAATGTTACAAGAGGCTATTCAAAGTATGATCGAAAATCAACTAGAGCCTACTGATGAAGCCTCGGCTATTGAATATATAGGTAAGCAAGCTATGGTTATTAACGGGCGGCAAGACAACATAAAAATTACTCGCCGCGAAGATCTAATGATAGCCGAAGCAATTTTACAAGATCAGGAGAAACAAGGATGCGTATAGGTCAGGGCTATGATGTGCATGCCTTCGGAGTAGGTGATCGATTAATTTTGGGTGGCGTCGAGATCCCTTTTGATCGATCATTTGTAGCTCATTCAGATGGTGACGTGCTTGTTCATGCATTGATAGACTCTCTTCTTGGCGGTCTAGGCCTGGGTGATATTGGTCAGCATTTCCCAGATACGAATGAGAAATATAGAGACTGTGATAGCCTCAATCTATTGAGTGTGGTCGCTGAAATGATGTCGATGCACGGTTACTGCTTGGGAAATGCTGATCTTACAATTGTGGCTCAGCGGCCCAAAATGGCACCTTATTTAGATGCAATGAAATTAAAAATTTCGGCGGTTTTAGGTTGTGATAAAGGGCAAGTAAACATTAAAGCGACCACGACCGAAAGACTGGGATTTACTGGCCGTGAGGAAGGTATAGCTTGTTATGCTACCGCTCTTCTAGTGCAATTAGTCGTTTGATCTTACGAGCGATAGTTACTTATTAAAGCCGACGATTTTGATTTCCATAGACTCCCTTATCTCCACGGTAAGCCCTTAGCATCGGCTTTATTTCGCAGTTGCCCAGAAGATTTCATAGTCGATGAAATTATGGACATCGAGCCCTCCGGCGAGGGTGAGCACTTGTGGCTGCTCATCAGCAAGCGAGATCAAAATACTAGTTGGGTGGCAGGATTGTTGGCGCAATTAGCCGGCATAAAGCGCGGTGATGTTGGATTTTGCGGTCTCAAAGACCGGTTTGCTGTGACCAGTCAATGGTTTAGTTTATACCTACCAGGACGCGATCTAGATTTAAGCTGTCTGAGACATGATGATTTCCAGGTTATGCGTAGCGCTAGGCATAGTAAAAAGCTACGAAGGGGTATGCACCAAGGTAATAAATTTGAGATTATCCTGCGCGATTTCTCAGTGGATGCTATTGCTTTGCAAGAGCGTTTGAATGTAATACAAAAATATGGGATGCCTAATTATTTTGGTGAGCAACGGTTCGGTCACCAAGGCAATAATCTTCGTGAGGCTCAAACATTAATCAGTGCAGATAAGTTAAAAGGCAATAGGCACGGCACAGGCTTATATCTGTCGGCAGCGCGGTCCTGGTTATTTAACTTAGTTATTGAACAGCGCATCACCGAAAATCAACTTTATTTGATTTCAGAGGGGGGTGACACCGGACCTTTGTGGGGTCGGGGGCGATCATCGGTTGGGGGGGCGGTTGAAGAGATTGAAAGTCGGGTTTTAGCGCCTTGGGATAGTTGGTGTTATGCGCTTGAGCATGCTGGTTTAAAACAGCAACGTCGAAGTGTTTTGGTGCTACCTGACGACATAGCCAGCAACTGGATGGCAAAGGATCAATTGAAGTTAAACTTTAGTCTGCCTAATGGTTGTTATGCAACGGTTTTGTTAAGGGAGATCGCTGAATTATACCGCCCAACTGAAGTCTCCATATGATATATTGGCGCTAGATTAGTGGCGCCGCCGCAACGATATAATGGTCGTATTTAGAGTTTTTTAAAATAGGAGGGGTAGGTGAATTCGATTGACTTGGCGGGCATTGGAATGACCTCTCAGAGAACTCGAGAACGCTTAATTAATCGATTGATTGAGCAGGGTATTTTAGATCAGCGAGTTTTGGATGTTATTCGCATGACACCTCGACATATATTCCTAGATGAGGCATTGGCGCACCGTGCTTATGAGGACACCGCTCTACCTATCGGGTTTTCACAAACATTATCTCAGCCCTACATTGTGGCGAGAATGACCGAAATTTTGCTTTCAGCAGGCCCGCTTAAAAAGGTTTTGGAGGTGGGCACTGGATCAGGTTATCAGGCAACTATTTTAGCTCAATTAGTTGATAAAGTTTATACCGTTGAGCGAATTGAACCATTGTTGAAGAAAGCCAAGGAGCGATTTAGAAAGCTCCGGCTTGGCAATATCACAGCTGACCTATCCGATGGTTGTTTTGGCTGGGAAAAGCATGCGCTATATGACGGCATTATTACGACTGCGGCGCCTCAGTCTATTCCTCGAGGGTTACTTGAGCAACTTGCTCCGGATGGCGTATTGGTCATACCTGTGGGCATTGGAGATACCCAAGATTTACGTGTCGTGAGACGACTTGGTAATTCGGCTGAGTTTGATCAAGAGGTTGTTGAGAAGGTAAAATTTGTACCGCTATTAAGTGGTTTGGCTCGCAGTCTATAAAGGATATGCTATGAATAACTGGCGGCATCATATTGTATTGTTCTTTAAAGGATTAGCCATGGGTGCTGCCGACGTTGTCCCTGGCGTGTCTGGAGGAACTATTGCATTTGTTAGCGGCATTTACTCTGAACTGATTAACACTATTAAATCCATTAATATGCAAGCCTTTAGAATTCTCAGGCACCAAGGTATCTTGGCCGCTTGGAAATATATCAATGGTACGTTCATTGTGGTTCTACTTGGAGGCATACTGACTAGTATATTTTCGCTTGCGCGAGTTATGCATTATCTTTTGGATACATACCCATTACCTCTGTGGGCTTTTTTCACCGGTTTAATCGTGGGTTCGGTGATCTATCTTCTGCGACTGCATCCGCTATCTGGGGGTTTAGAGAAAACTTACTTTGTACTTGGTTGCGTTATTGCTTACGGGATTTCAATGGCTCCTCCCATGGTTTTAGAGGGAAATTTAATTACGATGTTTTTCGCAGGATCTATAGCCCTCTGCGCGATGATTCTACCTGGTATCTCAGGATCATTTATCCTCGTGCTACTCGGACTTTACCCTGTTTTTATTGGCGCTATAGCAAATCTCCAACTTGATATTCTTGTCGTTTTTGCGAGTGGTGGCATCATAGGCTTAATGCTTTTTAGTCGATTATTGTCTTGGCTGTTGGCTCATTTTCAAGGCAGGGTCATTGCTGTTATGTGCGGATTTTTAATGGGTAGCCTAAATGTGATTTGGCCATGGAAACAAATTTTTGCCGCGGGTCCAGGTATAGGGCAGTCCTCCAGCAATCTGTTACCGCATCAGTTTCTTTCAGTTGTAGGCCAAGATCCCCAGACATTGATTTGCCTCACAACATTTTTTCTAGGTCTGGTTCTAGTGCTGCTTTTGGAGTACACGGCTAAAATTAAACCTGATCCTGCTAGTTAAGGATATTGTTTTGACAAACGTCACCTTATTGTTGTTTTTGTTACTTATTATTGTTGGATGTTCTACGTCCCCGGCATTGGTTGTTCATCGTGATCAACCGCCAAATATTCGAATCAAAACACATCAAGTAGAGGTTGGAGAGACTCTTTACTCTATTGCTTGGCGTTACGACTTAAAGGTCGACATGCTGGCTCAAGCTAACAGTCTCGATCGATCCTACCTTATTACACCGGGCCAAACCTTAACCTTAATTCTAGGCAATCCTAAGTCTAGGGTGAGTGCGCCTAACCAACATATGGTTTTAAAAGGAGAGACCTTGTTTTCAATTGCCTCAGAGCATGCGGTTGAAGTGCAGTCTTTGGCGCGGGCAAATAATTTGGACTCCCCATTCTTGCTCTATCCTGGTCAAATTATTACTCTGGATATAAATAAGCTGAACATAGCGCAGAGGGACGCATCCAAGGAGCCCAATAACCGTATACCAGCGCGTCAAAATATAAAAAAGTCCGTTTATAGTAAAAATTTACAGTGGAAATGGCCGGTTAAAGGAGAGGTAATAGAGGATTTTAATCCTGATAAATTACAAAAGGGGATCAAAATTAAATCGTCGGACTCAATTGTCCATGCTGCAGCCCCGGGGAATGTGGTGTATGCAGGCTCAGGCTTACGTGGTTATGGAAAGTTGATTATCATAAAGCATAGTGATATGTTATTGAGCGCCTATGCTAATAATGAAGAACTACTCGTTGAAGTCGGTCAGACAGTTACGCATAAGGATGAAATTTCAAAGCTTGGCGTTGATGGAATGATCTACTTTGAGGTAAGGAAAGATGGGGATCCTGTCAATCCATTAAAATATATAAAATAGTATCTGCATAATGGTATATGGGGTTAATAAGAGGGGTGGTAGATAGATTAGTAGCTGTAAATAAAAAAAATAAATTGCAACGAGCTGCAAAATAATGGTCGAGGATGTAATTTTGGGTGGGCCTAAAACACAGGCTGATAGAGACCCGAGGGTTAATTCAAATGAAAGTCGAGTTCCTCGAACTATCGATGCTACGACTATTTATCTTAAAGAAATTGGTTATTCACCTTTATTAACTGCTGCTGAAGAAGTTGCCTATACCCGCAAATTAAAGAAGGGCTGCACGGTATCCCGTCACAAAATGATCGAGAGCAACCTGCGCCTAGTGGTCAAAATATCACGCCGTTATCTCAATCGTGGCCTAGAATTACTCGACCTTATTGAGGAGGGCAACTTGGGATTAATGAGGGCTGTCGAAAAATTCGATCCTGAATTAGGTTATCGCTTTTCAACCTATGCAACCTGGTGGATTCGGCAAACGATTGAGCGAGCCATCATGAACCAAACACGCACGGTCAGGTTACCTGTTCACGTTGTTAAAGAATTAAATATTTATCTACGTGCGTCTCGCAAATTAGTTCAAAAACTAGATCATAACCCAACGCCCAAGGAAATAGCGGCAGAGGTTGATAAGCCCATCAAAGATGTGATCAAGATATTAAGCCTGAGTGAACGCACTTCATCTTTAGATACACCGGTAGCTGACCAAGAGAGGTCGCTTGTTGATACTGTTGCTGACCACGGTAAATTGGGGCCTCAGGGTAGTGTCGAGACCGATGATCTATCAGCGGTCTTAGTTGGATGGCTAGAGCAATTNCCATTGAAACAAAAAGAGGTGTTGATACGAAGGTTTGGGCTTCTGAACCACCAAGAGGCAACCTTGGAGCAGATCGGGTTGGAGATAGGCTTGACGAGAGAGCGAGTCAGGCAGATTCAAGTTGATGGGCTAAGAAGGTTGCGAGACATNTTACGTCAGCACAATCTGGAGAGTGCCGATTTATTCGAAGATTTAATGAATCATTAATATGAATCAAGAATACTAAAAACCCCAGAAAATTCTGGGGTTTTTAGCTTTAGACTACACGATAACGTTATTCTCTCTGGGTCAATTCGATTTATAGCTACTTAAAAGAATATTCCGTTAGGAGTGAGTAGTCCTGATATAACAAGACTTACCATGGCCATAACATTAATTAAAATATTCATCGCAGGTCCAGATGTGTCCTTGAATGGATCTCCAACGGTATCTCCAACAACGACAGCTGAGTGAGTGTCTGAGCCCTTACCACCTAGGTTGCCTTTCTCGACATGTTTTTTAGCGTTGTCCCAAGCGCCACCGGCGTTAGCCATAAATAGAGCCAATGCTACACAGCCCAAAAGCCCTCCGGCTAGCATGCCACCTAGCGCTATTGCGCCTAATCCAAACCCAACGACGGCTGGCATAGCAACCGCTATAATACCCGGCAGCATCATTTTCTTTAATGCTGCTTCGGTTGCGATTTGCACACATTTTTCAGAATCTGGATCAGCAGTACCTTCCATTAACCCCGGAATTTCTTTGAATTGTCTTCTAATTTCGTTAATCATTTCAAAGGCGGCGTCGCCCACAGCTTTCATGGTGATAGACGATATTAAAAATGGAATACAGATACCAATGAACATGCCTACAAGAACCATAGGATCATTTAGGGACAAAGAGAAAGTGTCTGGAAACTCAATTTGAACTTGTTTTGAATAGGCTGAAATAATCGCTAGGGCTGCTAGAGCTGCAGCACCAATAGCAAAACCTTTACCAATGGCTGCAGTGGTATTACCCAACTCATCAAGTGAATCCGTAATATCCCTTACCTCTTTTCCCATGCCTGCCATTTCCGCAATGCCACCGGCATTATCAGCAACTGGACCATAAGCATCGATGGCCATCGTTATGCCAACAGTAGATAGCATTCCTACCGCCGCTATACCAACACCATATACGCCGTCAATACCGGCAGAGCTTGCTATTGAAGTCGATACAAGAATAATGGTGGCAAGAATAAGAATGGGAATAACCACCGATTGCATTCCAATAGATAGGCCTGAAATCATGACTGTTGCAGGCCCAGTTTCACCTGATTCGGCAATCTTTCGAACAGGGCTTCCGCCGGTGTAATATTCAGTTATCAACCCTATGAGTACACCACCTACAGCGCCAGAAATAACGCAATACAAGACTGCAATCGGCACATTACCCATACCTGTAATGAGGAAATAGGCCATCACTATAAAGATTAATGGCGCCAGCATAGTTCCAGATCTAAGTGCAAGGTCCGGTGCTTTAGCTGATTGAAGCTTAACAATGAAAATACCAATAATAGAAGCGATTAAGCCTATAGATGCAAGTCCTAACGGTAGAAACATTAAGTTGTCTTTGTTGGGTGTAGCCACCGTATACGCAATAGCTATACAGGCGATCATTGCTCCACAGTAGGATTCAAAAATATCAGAACCCATACCAGCTACATCACCAACGTTATCGCCAACATTATCTGCGATAACCCCTGGGTTTCTTGGGTCATCTTCTGGAATTCCTGCTTCGATTTTTCCAACTAGGTCAGCACCAACATCAGCACTTTTAGTAAAGATACCACCACCCACTCTAGAAAATAAGGCTACAACGGACGCGCCCATTCCAAAGCCTTCTAAGGCATGAACATCAGAAGCGCCATTAGCGGCATAAAAATAATACAAACCACCCAAACCGATTAATCCTAGCGAGGCAACGCAGAGTCCCATAACAGAACCGCCATAAAAAGACACAGACAGAGCTGCGGCAGCACCATCCTGTTGGGCAGCCGTGGCCGTCCTAACATTAGCTTTCGTTGCGGCGTACATTCCAATAAAGCCTGCTAGAGACGAGCAGAACGCGCCGACGACAACCGCGATAGCTGTTGCGGTGGTTAGGAATATTTGAGTAAGCACGACAAGAACAACAATAAAAATCAGCAGGTACTTGTATTCAGTTTTCATAAAAGCAAGTGCGCCGTTATGGATTTGATCACCGATTTTCTTTACCTTATCTTCGCCATCGGGATATTTCATCACCAATGTGTAAACAAAAAATGCGGCCAACATGCCAAAAAGACCCAATAGGGGTGGAAGTAGTGGAATATTCATTAAAAAAACCCTTTTATTTTTGAACGCGCATTCTAACAAAAAAAACTTAAAAATAACCTATTTTTCATCCCTATATTGAACATTAAAGGGTTTAAAAGTAGCGTTAATAAACGCTAGGTCTAAAAATTTAAACATAGAGATGGAGCTCTCAGGTTGTTGATGTTATTGCACGTCATTTTCCGGCGACCATTGTTAGTATTAAGATGGGCCTTAATAGGCTGTTTGGTTGTCATAGAGCTGTTTTGCTGATTGCCCATTATAGTTGGACATGTAAGCTGAACTATTATATTGGCCGCACAATGGTGGACCCCATAGTTGCGCGCCGCAAAGGTGTAGCTTGTGACTAATACTGGGTAGTCGAGAGCTATCCTTGTGCATAAAGAGGGCGGCGCAGATAATGGGTCATTGAAAGGGTTAAGTGGGTAAGTGAAACAACCTTGATTTTTAGATTTTGACCCCAATATTATTGTGATGTTTTGAGAGATCTTAAGAGTCACACTTCTTTATTGATTAGCAGAGGAATTACCTTGAATAACAATGTTCGGCTAGCAGCATTTTTCGTTGTATCTCTTATGGTGTGGTTTGGAAGTGGATTCTTAATCTCCCCTAAATCGGATGAAGTTCAGCAGTCGGCGCCTGCACCGCTGACTGTTGTCCAGGTGACTCAGTATTCTGAACAGCTTTTTCGCCCTAAATTAACGCTGAGAGCTCACACTGAGTCAAATAGGACAGTTAATGTTTTAGCGCAGATGGCTGGCCAGATTTCTAAGATATTGGTAGCGGAGGGCGCTTTGGTTAGCAAGGGTGATGCGATATGTCAGATAAACGCAGAGGACCGATATTTGCGTTTAGATCAAGCCAAGGCAAATCTCGAACAATCCGATATATCATATCGAGGGGCCTTAAAGCTCAAAACAGGCGGTTATCAATCTGACTTGGCAATTTCCCAGGCGAATGCAAACCTTGCTGCGGCGAGAGCTAATCTTAAGCGCGCCCAGCTTAATGTGGACAACTTACAGGTGACTGCCCCATTTGCAGGCATTGTTGAAAACAGGCCAGTAGAAGTGGGCGACTATGTTGTTCAAGGCAGCCTATGTGCCTCTGTAGTTGAGTTACACCCCATAAAAATAAAGGCTTTGGTCAGTGAAAAAGACATTAATAGAATCGATATGGGTAGTTTAGCGACTGTCACCTTAGGTGATGGGCAAACAGTCTCGGCCACGGTCACCTATTTAGCTCATGAAGCGAATACAACGACTCGCAGCTATCGTTTGGAGGCGACTGCTAGCAATGTTGATCGATCAATAAGAGCTGGCCTTTCCTCGCGCTTAGATATACTTCTTAACGGAGCTAATGCGCATTTAATCCCTGCTAGTAGTGTTTTACTGAATGACCTTGGCCAGACGGTGGTGCGAGTATTATTAGAAGGGAACTTAGTTGGTTCGGTAAAGGTGTCCAGTTTAGGAGAAGCAAGGGACGGGATTTGGGTCTCAGGGTTACCCTCGAAGGTCTCAGTGATTACGGTAGGCCAACATTATATTATTGACGGTGAAAGTGTTGATCCTACTTTTATTGCTGCCGAAGCTAACTGATAGAACGGAATATCAATTTAATGAATTTTTTTAGACTTATAGTGAATCACACTAGAGCAACGCTCTCTATCATGTTATTAATCCTTGTCGCAGGAGCCATGTCACGGGTGTCTATGCCTGTAGAAATGACCCCTAATGTGACACTGCCTGTGGTTATGGTAATGGTTCGGCATGATGGAATCTCCCCTGAAGACGGAGCTAGATTACTTGTAAGGCCTATAGAAAAGGAGTTAAAGACGCTTGATGGAATAGACGAAATTAAAGCTACCGCTCGAGAAAGTATGGTGATTGTTACGGCGGAATTTGAATCTAGTGAAAATATTAAAAATGCCGTAGCTGATGTGCGTGAGGCGGTAGATCGTGCGAAAGCTGATTTTCCTTTAGATACCAAAGAACCGATCGTCAATGAGCTCAGTCCCAGCCCTGAGCCGACAATTATTATTACTTTTTCTGGAGAAAATGTAACTGAGCGAGAGTTATAT
>JGI24540J26637_10001187_pt1 | contig 11454 bp, 8 predicted proteins | sample NorSeaMetagenome_FD_26637 | JGI IMG/M metagenome (IMG submission 26637) | reverse complement strand
TGGTTGTAGGCTTGTACCGTGATTTTCGACTCGGAATAAACTCACGCTCAGACGTCAGAAAAAGAATACGCGACCGACTAGGAACCGGTGCACGTGCAGAATCTCATCTATATTTACTTCAGTTGTCATCATCGATGGTATCATTAAAGTTGCAGAAGCGTCTTGCTGCCTCTATCTTAAACTGTGGGAAGCGTAAGATTTGGCTCGACCCTAATGAGGTACGTTGAGTGATTTTAGCAACTCTTTTCTTGTTCTGTTGAACCGAGCCGGTATAATTAACAGAAAGTTTCCTATTCTGATCATCTTGCTTTTAGATAACTGAAATTTCGAACGCGAATTCCAGACAGAATATTCGAAAACTTGTCAAAGATGGGCTTGTGATCCGCAAGCCAGAAAAGGTACGTGAACGCTATTCTTTCTTGCTCTCTTCTCTAATCAGTTTGCTTGTAGATCCACTCGCGGTCAAGGACTCGCAGGGAACAAGAAGCTAAAAGAAAAGGACGTCATACTGGATATGGTATATCTATTATTTCCTNACTATCTACTGAACATCTAAATCTTAAACTCAACAGGTAAAAGAAGAGGTACGAGAGAGGCACGTTTGCCTACTAAGGTGCTCTGGCTCCGCCGACACAGAGTCCTTCGTAGATTACTGAAGAAATATCGAGATGCTAAGAAAATTGATAAGCATATGTATCATTCCATGTATAAGAAATATCGAGATGCTAAGAAAATTGATAAGCATATGTATCATTCCATGTATCTTAAATGTAAGGGGAATGTATTCAAGAACAAGAGAGTACTGATGGAGGCAATACACAAGACAAAGGCAGAGAAAAGTCGTGAAAAGTCGCTGGCAGACCAGTTTGAGGCCAGGCGCACTCACAACAAAGTAGTGAGATCTAGAAAAATTGCAGCTCGTGAAGAAAGAATTCTTACGGGAGCTGCCGCTGATTTGAAGTAGATAGATTTCTATTAGTATGTCGACAATAATATATCCTGAATATCCTTCAACAAATCTCCCACAACTCCTCTATCCGGGACACTTCCTGCCATGCCATAGATAGGAGCTTTCCCTCCTTTAATTCCTTCAGGCAAGCTAAGAACCTCATAAACTGAAAGCCTCAAATCCGCAACCAATCGTGGAACACACGATACGTTTGCGGCAGTGATACACAAATGCAGAGCTGGTGGCGCTTGCAACACAGATAGTTGCCAGCCTTTTGACTGTAAAATATCATTCACAATATAAATATTGATTTTATTCATATTACTCTTCCAGGCAACTATCATGTTTATATCTTCACCAATTACTTGCAAACCTGGAATAGAATTAATCTCTGTCCGAAGCATCACAGCAGCAGCATAAATTTCTTTAGCTACGGTCGTATATCCATCAATACCCATGTGAACAAGTGCAGCCCATGTTTGACTTATCAGTCCTCCTGAGCGTGAACCAGGCTGTGAAGGAGATATGTAAAGCCCTCCAGTCCAATCCATTACTGATGTGTATTGAAATTTACGCAATTCCCTCGATGAATATAAAACTACTGATGAACCTTTTTGAGCACAACCATATTTGTGAGTATCTACACTCATGGAAGTTACCCCAGCTAACTCAAAATCAAAAATAATAGTAGAAATCTCTGCTTTCAAAAAAGGTAAAACAAAACCACCTAAGCAAGCATCGACGTGAAGGCAGCAATCGTATGCTAGTGCAATCTCGCTAAGAGCTGCTATTGGATCTATCGCACCATGTGGGTAACTTGGAGCTGATGTGTAAATCAAAATAGTATTCTTATTTATCTTTTTTTTTACTTCGTCCACTCTCATCCTCCCTTCCTTGTCAACCCCTACTCTAATAAGTTGTATCTTGAAGTACTCAGCAGCCTTATACACAGCAGCATGTGCCGAAATAGCAATAATCCTGGAGAAATAACGATGTAAGCTGAATGAAGTACGAAAGAAAAAGCAAAAAGATCTTACATTTCTGGGAATGAAATTTTCTTACGTTTCTGCATATAATCACGGGTTGCTCTAATAGCCGTTAAAATACTCTCTGTGCCACCAGAAGTAATAGCTCCGCAGACGTTTTTTTTATCCGGAGATCCACCGCCTAACAATTTCGCCGTCATAGAAACTATTTCAGCTTCCATTCTGCACACAGAAGGAAAAGCTTCGCTGTGCAGTGGATTAGCATGCGCAAACTGTGAATAAACAATATTGCACATTTCAAAATGATCACTATCAGCTATGTAAACGGTACCAGACATTTTGTTTGTTGCTACAGATATTACAGTATCTTTCTCCTTCAGTGCAGTTGCTTCTTTCAAAACTCTTGCAACAGGCCAGCCTGTCTTTGGAAGCTCTTCATTCTTTTTTAGTATGCAACTACGGCTGGAAGATATATCTTTCCGCAACTGTGAAAGCATTTTTTGCTTTTCTTTACTTATAAAGAAAGCTACGAACGGCATCGTTCGAAAGCAGCGAAATAACGTACTTTTTAACTTTTCATGTCGCAAGAAGTTAGCAATTTGAACGCTCGTGTGGAGAACAAACGAGGAGAATAATATGAAAACTCCAGAAAAAATAAGAAAATCAATCAAAGAATAACTTTGTAGTGACAAATGCCATAACTGGATAATCTCCATCAGTTGCCATTGAAGTGAGAGCATGTTGCAGATAGAGTTGTTGAGCTGAACAAACACGCTCCTTAGCTGCTTTCTATTTCGAACCGCCCAGTCTCCTTTCTTTCCTTGTGGGGTGTTTTTTCGCATTTTTGGGGGAGGGGAGGAAAACCGGAAACCCCTAAACTTCGGGCTCCGGAAAGAACCTAATGATAATGCATAAAAGTGGTTTAGCGTGTTGTAATTAACCGTCATTCACTAACGCTCACGATCAACTATTTCATGGACGTAAACAGATTGCAAAAGCTTGCCGGCGCTGTGCGCACGGGCGGAAAAGGATCAGTTCGAAGGTTTGCCCTTATTCTTTATTGCTTCGTTTCAACACGATTTTACTGTCTGTTCCTTTTCGAAGAAAAAAAAAGGTTGCCCATAAAACAACCTCAACAGATGATAAGCGACTTCAGAGCGTCTTAAAAAGACTCGGCGTTACGACTGTGCCCGGAATCGATGAAGTTAACATATTCTGTAACGATACCGTCACCCATTTCACAAGTCCTAAAGGTAATATTTCACCTTGTAATTCTACGCTCCAGAAACTTAAGCTATGTAGTTCAAGCTGCAACACCAGCAAATACTTATGTAATCAGTGGACAATCCCAAACTAAGAGTAAGTAAATTTAGAAGGTGCAAGTTTTTTCAGCTTACAACATTGGCTAGAGCTACAAGATTTACTTCCAAGTATTGCTAGTCAATTAGGTGCGAAAATATCTTCTCTTCTACCCTTCAAAAGTTGAACCTCAACCACGCTAAAGGTCCTGAAAGTTTTCAAACTTTAAAGAAGATGGCTGCTGAATTCAATTCGAACGAGGCGTAGTAGTTGGGCTATTCCCGCCCGACTGTCCTGATCTTCACATTATGTACTTAGCTATTTTAACTCGAGTTTTAATTCTAGTAACTAATTATTAATAATCGTACTTTAAAAACAAATACATTTAAAGTGCTGTTATAATTCATCTTGAAGTCAAAGTTTGTAAACTGGATCTATTCCCAAGATGAAGAAGCATCTGCGCATCACGGATGCAGTTGCATGGCAAAGAATTATTCGGCTTTCCTCATTATCATCACCTATCACTTTACAAGAACCATAAAAGTCATTGAATAGACTGGATAGCGTATATAGATAATCACAGATTCGAGAAGGCATCAAATCCTGTAGAGATGAATCAAGTGACTCAGCAAACTTAAGAATGTGCAAAGCTAGCGCCCTCTCTTCTTTCGCTTTAAAACGAAATTCTTGGGGTGTGACGTTCTGTACATCTATCTGCGTTTTGTCCAGTACCGCACTAACTCGGACATGTGCATATTGCAAATATATGGCAGTGTTACCTTTCAGATCCAGCATTCTATCGAAGGAAAATACATAATTTGTGGACAGATTGTTTTGGAGATCAGCGTATTTTATCGCACCTATACCCAGTTTTCTTGCAGTCTGTTTCATTTCTATCTCGCTAAGTCCAGATGTGCCCCTATTCTTCAACTCATCGTAGCATCGTGACTCAGCTTCACTTAGGAGCTCCTTCAGACGTATGACCTCACCAGAACGAGTGCGGAATCTTTTACCATCTTCCCCCATCACCAATCCAAAACCAACATGACTCAAACGAACATCTGACTTTTCACATCTTTCGAGCCAACCGGCTCGCTCCGTTGCATCAAAAATACCTGCAAAGTGTTTTTTCTGGCCACTATCCGTTACGTAAATTACCCAGTCCGCCTTTTCGTACTTGATTCTATGATTTATTGCCGCAAGGTCCGTAGATGCATAATTATAACCACCATCGCTCTTTCTGCATATAAGAGGTGTTCCTTCAAAACTGCTGAATATACACAAAGCACCTTCACTCTTCACAGCTATATTCTTCTGTTCTAATTCTTCGAGTATGCCTGATATCATTAAGTTGTAAAAACTTTCACCTCTTTCCGAGATTCTCACATTTAAAGCTTCGTATATAGTTTCAAATTCATTCCTACTCGTTTGACACACATTTTCCCATATTTCTAACATTTTTGGGTCGCCAGCTTGCAACTTCACAACAGCTGCCTGAGAACGAATCTTAAATTCAGTATCCTCGTCAAATCGTTTCTTTGCAAGCTTATAGCACGACTGAAGATCCCCAATAGTATCAACAAAACCATCGTGTTCATCATTTAAATATTCTATCAACATTCCAAACTGGGTACCCCAATCTCCAACATGATTTAAGCGTAAAGTTTCAATATTTTTATATTCTAGCATTCGACATATAGAATCACCGATGATAGTACTTCTAAGATGTCCCACATGCATTTCCTTTGCTATATTAGGAGATGAGAAATCAACAATAACGCGAGGATAGTTTACATTTTCNGCAGTGTTTACTCNTCGCTCTCGTGGCTCACAAATATTGAAGTTTTGCAGGATTTTTGAAGAAATGTATGAGTCTGAAATTTTGACATTGATGAAGCCAGGTCCAGCTATACTAGGGTTCTCAAAGAAGGGGTTCACGGGTAGCATGTTGATAATATTTTGAGCAACTTCTCGAGGACTTTTAACATCGCATCCTCCGACTTCACGCACAACAGAAAATAAATGCATGGCATCATTAAATTGATAGTCTCCAAGACCCGAGTTCGCGCATTCATTTAGCGATACCTCCTTAAAATTCTCAGGATATGCGGCTTGAACAGCCTGTGTGAAAAGAGATTTTAACGAGGCTTTCAAATTATCTTCTTCAAACTTGAATAAAGCTGACTTCCTTTCACTCAGGCTCTCTACAGACTGGACGCTTTTAATCGAATCAGAATGTAACCGGACCGTCTTTTTATTGAAGGTTCGACCTCTCATTCTCGAATAGTTTTGAAGGGAAACATTGTATTTAATTGGAGCTACCCCTGCAATCCTCAAAGCTCGTGTTTGTAATCGATGCGCCATTAATGAAGGTCTTGACTGAGGATATGGATAAGGTTGTGAGTCTACCCAAGCTACCCGAGAAACGTATGTATGAGAAGACGTTTGGTGAAACCGGCAAAAAAAAAGAGAAGTGTCTTTTTAAAGACCTCAACCTCATCTCAGGGAGAAACACTAAATGAAATATGTTTTTAAAAAAAAAGGTACAAAAACACTCTGAACAAAAACCCAGGATCGCTCGTCTCGCAGAACCTTACTGTTCAAATGGATTCCACGCAAGTTCTGTGCAAGAAGGATGCGTTTGTACTCAATTTTGAGTTTAAACAATATCGAGCTCGCGTTAATCATGTAGCAAGAGAGCGAAGTTTAAACCTTTCTTTCGGGCGTTCTCAAGGACCAGAACGAGGGAGAAATGCAGAAACAGTTACAGCAAAAGAAAGGTTCGTCCTTTAGCACTTAAACTTCATGTATCATAATGTACCACTTTTTAGAGTTAATCGACCAATATTGAATAATCCGTTTCCAAGTTGGGGTACGGTCGGATTTGAGGTGAACACAATACGTCAGCTAGCTTCGAAGGTATTCTTTCTCCGAATAATAATTATATAATTTTTCAATTTTCCTCACTAGCAACTTGCCTTTATTGGATTAGCAACTCATAAAAGTCGCGGAAGCGGTGACACGAACTTGTCAGAAATTTCCGATTCTCCTCCGAAGAAAGACATCACAGTTGAGTCTTCTTATCGTGTTCTCTGTCTGATGAGTCATACTGGTGGAGGGCATAAAGCAAGCGCACAGGCTTTAAAAGATGGATTTGAGTGCATCTATGGTAATTTCTTTTTATCTTAATTCTTGACTATTAACGCAAATTATATCAGGGAATTCGTATGATGTGAATATTGTGGATTTATGGAGCTCACATTCTCCGTGGCCTTTATGTAACATGCCAAAAAGCTACTTTTTTTTGGTTAAAAACCCGTGGCTTTGGCGCTTAAATTTCCGATGCTCAGAACCAAAGATCGTTCATGAAACACTGTTCAGGGTGAGAAATAAACATATTAATTGATAGCATACAATCAAAGTTTACCTTCACAATATTTCTAGGGATACGCTGCGATTGTTAGCACGCAATTTTCTCGTGTTTTCATGGATTATAATCCTCACTTAATTGTAAGTGTACACCCACTGATGCAACATGTGCCCGTAAGAAACTATCATCAAAATTTATGTCACTTTGAATAATTTTCTTTATAAGTTGATGTCTTTGGAGCGACTCCGGGATAAAGTTGCAAAACCGATTCCATTTACAACTGTGGTCACAGATTTAACCCGGTGTCACCCGACTTGGTTTCACAAGGTTCTTTCTATCATATTTTTTTCGTAATATCATAACCATTTTTTTCTACTTAAGAGCGTATTGAAATGCTTTGTGGCGACAAAAATAGTGGTTTCGCAAGCATTAAGTTTAGGACTGAAAACAACACAAATTATATGTCATGGACTTCCTATCAGACCATCTTTCAGTATTCCTGCCGGAACAAGAGCATATTTGAGGGAGAAGTTAGGTATGCAAAAGGATGCTCGGACTGTGATGTTAATTGGAGGTGGTGAAGGCATGGGCAAAATAACAGAAATAGCTGAGGAATTATCGAAACGGTTTGCTCGAACTATATTCGCTAACTTTCTCATAACAAGTCTTTATTAGACTGTCTGAAACACATCAACTTGTTATCATATGTGGAAATAATAGATCTCTTGTTGAAAAATTGAGCGCCAAAATATGGCCATTCAGCGTCCATGTCAAGGTCCTTATTTTTCTAAAAATATAATAATGTAAAATTTTATGTGAATCCACGTAGGGATTCGTTCATAACATGTCGGAATATATGTCCTGTTGCGATTGTGTTATTACGAAAGCAGGTCCAGGCACTATAGCTGAGGCTCTAATATGCGGAATCCCAATCATTCTCAATGGTAACATCTTTATCAGTAGCTTCTGTAGATTATAACTTTTTTCCAGGATGTATACCATGCCAAGAAGAAGGTAATATACCTTTTGTACTTGAAAATAAAGTTGGGACGTATAGCGAGGATCCTGTAATTATTGCAAATACTGTCTCGGAATGGTTTGATAAAAATGATGGGACTTTGGAGGAAATGTCAGCTCGAGCTAAACTGCTTGGAAGGCCTGATGCAACTTTCAACATCGTGCGCGATCTTGCCGGTATGATCCTTTCATTTTATCACTGAAATACTCAAGTTCTTGTGAGGAAAGATCTCGTGCTAGAATAGTATCATGATATTTTTCTGCTCCACCTAAAGCTGAAATCTTATGTTAATGCCAATACCTGGAAACAAAACAACCTAAGTATAAACTCTAACCAGTAGCCACGACAAGTTTTTCCTGCTCAGTCAGACTTTTACGTCCATTTCATCGCGAAAATGTCAAAAAATGAGAAAAAAAAGGAAATTTCATCCAATATGCATACTGAAAACGGTGTCGTGGCTAATAGGGTTGTGACTCTTACACATACCATACCATAAGTTGATTTATCCACATCTCAAAAAAAAACTCCAACTGTTCTTAACATCTCACACAGGCTCACAATTACCTAGTCATTCGAACAATTTGTGCGCAAAGTTAACGTTGTCGAAAGTCTGCAGATTATACTTTTCATAAACTACGCCCGATATCTTGCGCGACGCAGCTTCACTNGTGAAGTTTTGAGAGCGTCATTTCGTCATTTCTTTGAATTTTAAAAGGTTGTTTCTTATGAAACTTTTGCGGCCCATGGTGAGACTTCTTCTCCTTTCTTTACGGGTCTTCAATCTAACTAATATGTGTAGGGCGAGATATGCTGCAACGTTGGTTGCAACGTCAGTGCTTTTGTTCCTTCACGTACCACTTTACTATCGCACAGGAAAAGAATTCACGCGAGCGGAGAACAACTCAAAAGAAAGGCACTTACAACACGTACTTTTTACAGACTTCAGTCTGCTGTAGCTACGGCAGACAAAGAATGTACTGGAAACGTGCTTAATATTCTTCGCGAACGCGGCCTTCTTGATGCTTGTACCAGTGAGGGTTCGCTAAGTGAGGCTACTCAAAAACCTGTTCGAGTATACTGCGGTTTTGATCCTACTGCAGACTCTCTGCACTTAGGTAATCTTTTGGGAATCGTTGTACTATCATGGTTTCAGCGCTGTGGACACACACCTGTAGTCCTTCTTGGAGGTGCAACTGGAAGTATCGGTGATCCCTCCGGTAAATCGGTTGAACGACCATTGTTGGAAACGAAAATAATACAGTCAAACACATTAAAAATTGGACAGAACCTTGAAGAAGTTCTTGGTCGTGAAAGTAAATATCCACCCCCTCTTGTTATGAACAATCTTGATTGGTTCGCAGACATGAGCTTTCTCGATTTTTTGAGGAACGTTGGGAGATATGCAAGAGTTGGGACAATGATTACCCGTGATAGTGTGAAAACACGCCTGGACAGTGAATCTGGGATGAGTTTCACTGAATTTTCTTACCAGCTTCTTCAAGGATATGATTTCATGCACTTATTTCAGAACCACGAAGTTACCGTTCAAATAGGAGGAAGCGATCAATGGGGTAATATTGTCGCTGGTTCTGATCTTATCAGACGCACAGTTGCTAAGGACTCGGTGTTTGGTTTAACTTTTCCACTATTGTTGAAAGCAGACGGAAAAAAATTTGGAAAGAGTGAAGATGGCGCAATCTGGCTCTCGTCTGAGCGCTTGTCTCCTTTCAAATTTTACCAATATTTATTAAATACAAAAGATGAAGACGTTCTTCGGCTAATGAAGATGTTGACATTCTTACCTCTCAATGAAATAGAAACATACTCGAAGTTAATGAATAGCAAGAACTATGTACAAAACAGTGCTCAAGTTCGACTTGCAGAGGAAGTGACAAGATTTGTCCACGGCGAAGTTGGCTTACAGAAAGCAATCACTGCCACAAAGGGTCTTTTACCAGGATCAGATACAGAATTAGACATTGATGTACTTGAGTCGTTAATTGATGTCGTGCCGACTGCTATATGTGCTAGGACTGACATTATAGGAATCCCTATAGTCGATGTAGCAGTAAAAGTTGGGCTACGGAAGAGTAAGGCTGAAGTTAGGAGAATGATTGATGGTGGCGGAGTGCGGATAAATAACAAAAAGGTTCTAGATGTGTCAACCTGTATAAGCCCAGAGGAATTGATTGCCGGAAGAATGCTCCTCATTAGCATGGGAAAAAAGAACAAGTTCCTTATACAGGTTCAATCGTAACGTAGTTAATTGTGAAAGAATACATACAGGTTCAGAGATAATGCAAACCATTGTAAGTTTTTTTTATCTTGCGTACGTACGTGCTAGTAATTTCACATATGCACGTTAACTTGTTCTCCTCAACTATTTATGATGCACTTGATGTAAATGTCCACATTGTATCACGACCTTCCCCACGCTTCTCAACAGCCACACATAAAGAGGCTACACGCAAGAGTGCTGACCAAATCGGGGTCGGATCATACAAGTAGAAGTTTGGATATTTTGACTTCAAAGCTGAAGTTGCCAACTGTGCCTTATAGTGTGGAATCGAGCACTCAATATGATGTGCAACGTGAGTGCTCCCAATTCGATGGTGTAGAAAATCAAAAACAGCACCATAAGGACGGTCGATAGTCAAGAATGCGCCTTTAATATAGCTCCACTCCTCGGCTGCAAGATGCTGAACATCTGTGTCGGTATGTTGAAGCCATGTATAGAGGACCAGCCAAATATTCACAAATATATATGGTCCAAGGTAAAGTGAAACAAAGGGTTGCACACCACAACAATAAACCCAATAACCGAGAGAAAAGATTACTGCGAGCACACCCACATCAGAAACGAGGACCTTTTTTTTCCAACTTCCGGGGAACAACTCTAGCTCTCCTGTATTTATCCAAGGTAAAAAATGATTTGTGATTCCACGTGCACTGCCACCAGTAGCACCAGTAATCAAATATGCTGGCCACCCAAATACTAAATGTGTGAGGAGTTGAATGAAAGTAAATAGACCTTCTCCTAATCCTTTTCGTGCATTCAGGTTTAAGTCACCCTTTACTTCACCCTTAACATATGGAACATGAGTTTCACCCTCTGTTAAATGATTGGTTCTACTGTGATGAACAGCGTGTGACCTTTGCCAAGAAAAATATGGTACTAATAAGAGTGAGTGCAAAGAATATCCAACGAAATCCTGGAGTATGCGATTCTCACTGAAAGCGTTATGTCCACATTCATGAGCGATCACCCAACATCCAGTTGCAATTGTCCCGGTTACGGCAGCATAGCTCAACCAAACTGGCAACCAACACAGTTTTAAAGGGATAAATGCAAAAGCAAGTGCTCCACAGAACGCAGTTAAAACTGTGGAAAGAACAGTATACGCAAGAGATTTCATCGTATCTTTTTTGAAACACTCGTCAGGTATGTTTGAAAGGACTTCAGATCTGCTCGGAAATTCATCCTTGGGTGGGAATACAATAGCTTTGCCCTGTAGCCCCGACAGCGGAAGAGAACTTTTATCCAAAATCGATGACGTTACACCAAAAAACTTTTTTTTTTCACGAGCCTTCCCTTTCGGTCTAAGAAGCCTAGATGATGCAGGTAATTTACCGCGTGATTTACTCAGATGTTGCACTTTCGAAGAATAGCATGAAGGTGATGCAGTATTCAACATCATTTTTACCTGTTTGTCGAAGTGACCAGACCACACGCAGAGAAAGAGAAAGTCTTTTGAAGCGTGGGAAACCTTAAACCTGATGTCGTTTCTCTTTTTCCATCTGAGATAAAATTATTTTTTTTTTTGGTTTTGTG
>JGI24540J26637_10001183_pt1 | contig 11475 bp, 13 predicted proteins | sample NorSeaMetagenome_FD_26637 | JGI IMG/M metagenome (IMG submission 26637) | reverse complement strand
CCTGTTTTACAATCCTCCATTACAATTCCATAGCCACCCGGACCTGGATTTCCTCTAGATGAGCCGTCAGTGTATATAATTACATCGTTATTGCTCATAAACTAGTAGTTTTTCGATTACAATTGGGTAATGCAAGTGTTCTTCTTTTAATATTTTTTTCGAAAGCGATACTGGGGTCTCAAAAGAATCAAGCTTTACTTGTTTTTGGAAGATTATTGCTCCTTTATTTACAATCCTCCATTACAATTCCATAGCCACCCGGACCTGGATTTCCTCTAGATGAGCCGTCAGTGTATATAATTACATCGTTATTGCTCATGAACTAGTAGTTTTTCAATTACAATAGGGTAATGCAAGTGTTCTTCTTTTAATATTTTTTTCGAAAGCGATAATGGAGTCTCAAAAGAATCAAGTTTTACTTGTTTTTGGAAGATTATTGCTCCGTCATCGTATTTTTCATTAACATAATGAATTGTCAAGCCAGATGTTTTCTCTTTATTATTTATTACTGCTTTGTGAATATTTCTCCCGAACATCCCTTTACCCCCATATAACGGTAGTAAGGCGGGATGAATATTTATAATTTTATTTTTAAAAATGCTTGTTATACTTTTTGGTATTTTTAACAGAAACCCGGCTAATACTATCAGATCCGGATCAATCTTTAGAAGACTTTCTAAAACNTTTTGGTTGTCCAAGTCTTTTTTAGAGAACAAAAAGGTTTTAACATTAAGCTCTCTAAATTTTTGTAAAACTCCAGCTTTTGGGTTGTTACAGTGTAAAGAGGCGATNTTAATATTGTCANCTTCTTTAAAATGATCGTGTATTTTTACAGCATTAGATCCNGATCCTGAAGCAAAAATGACTATGTTTTTGTTTTTTATTTTCAAATTATNAAACTATTCTTTCACAAAATAACGCTTTTCTCTCTCTTAATTCAAGAATTAAAAGCACTCTTTTCTTTAATTTTTATAAAAAAGAAGGGATATAATGTAAAGTTTTTTATTTTTGTCGGAACTTTAAACAAAAGAATTATGTCTGATATTTCATCTAGAGTTAATGCAATTATAGTCGACAAATTAGGAGTTGACGAAAATGAAGTTGTGCCTGCAGCTAGTTTTACTAACGATTTAGGTGCCGACTCTCTTGACACAGTAGAATTAATTATGGAATTTGAAAGAGAATTTGATATTCAAATCCCAGATGATCAAGCAGAAAAAATTGCTACTGTTGGTCAAGCCGTACAGTACATAGAAAGCTCAAAATAGTCCTTATGGAACTCAAGCGTGTTGTTGTTACCGGATTAGGGGCATTGACACCAATAGGTAGCACTGTTTCTGAATATTGGGAAGGTCTTAAGTCTGGTGAAAGCGGGGCTAATGATATTACTTATTTCGATACTTCAAATTTCAAAACTAAATTTGCCTGTGAGCTTAAAAATTTTGATCCTGAAAACTTTATGGACAGAAAGTTGTCTAGAAAAATGGATCGATTTGCTCAGTATGCCATTGTTTCATCTGAAGAGGCGATAAAAGATTCTAGATTAATTGAAGATGATGTTGACAAAGACAGGNTTGGTGTTATTTGGGGAGCTGGTATNGGTGGTTTAGAAACTTTTCAAAATGAAGTTTTAGGTTTTGCNGCNGGTAACGGAACNCCTAGGTTTAATCCTTTTATGATTCCTAAAATGATACCTGATATTGCGCCTGGAATCATTTCTATTAGAAATGGGTTTAGGGGGCCTAATTTTGCTACTGTTTCTGCCTGCGCATCTTCTGCCAATGCTTTAATTGATGGGTTAAATTATATTAGACTCGGTCACGCAGATGTTATTGTTTCTGGCGGTTCTGAGGCTGGGGTTTCTATTTCCGGAATAGGGGGTTTTAATGCACTTCACGCGCTATCAACAAGAAATGATGATCCAAAAACAGCATCAAGACCTTTTGATAAAGGAAGGGATGGTTTTGTTCTAGGAAGGGAGCGGGTGCTTTAATTTTGGAAGAATATGAGCACGCTAAAAAAAGAGGTGTAAAAATATATGCAGAACTTGTTGGAGGAGGTCTTTCCGCTGATGCCTACCACATGACTGCTCCACATCCTGAGGGAATAGGAGCAATAAAGGTTATGCAAAACTGTCTAAGAGATGCTAATGTTAACCTGGAGGCAATTGACACAATAAACATGCACGGAACATCAACTCCCTTAGGAGATGTTGCTGAATCAAAGGCGCTTTATAAAGTTTTTGGTGACCATCTTTATTCTATGAATATTAATTCCACAAAATCAATGACCGGTCATCTTTTGGGTGCTGCTGGGGCTGTAGAGGCAATCTCTTCAATATTGTCAATTAACAACAGTCTTATTCCTCCCACTATAAACCACACAACAAAAGACGAATCAATTGATGAAAAAATTAATTTCACTTTTAATAAATCTCAAAAAAGAAATGTAACCTACGCAATGAGTAACACTTTTGGTTTTGGAGGGCATAATGCTTGCGTTCTTTTTAAGAAATTTGAAGAATAACTCTTCTTTAACTCTTTAAAGTATTACAAATTGTATATTTGAACCGTGCCAAACCATGTCTTAAAACATCTTGAACCAGAAAAAGAAACTAGTTATTTTGCAATTCACTTTAATGACGAGTTTTTTAAATTGGTTCTTTTATTAAATAGTCATTTAGACACTCGCTTTGTAAGAACAAAAAAAGATTTAACCTTTAAATCTACAAAAGCCTCATTTATGACATATAATTACTTTAATAAAAAATCAGGTTTAGACTTTTGGGTTTATAATAATTCATGTAAAAGCGTTGTTAAATCAAATGATTCTTTATCTTTTTTTCAAGATTCGACAGAAGAGTTTTTTTTGATGCCTGAAATTTCAACTGTTCAATATGTTTTAAAATGTATTGGAGACCAAGCTCTTTTCGTTGATTATTTAAAAAAAATTCTTTCAATTAATGAAATTTCATCAATTTATAAAATTCCTAAAAGGAAACTAAAATCAAAAGAAAATTTAATCTTTGAATAATATGACTTTAAATAAAACCAAAATAATAGCAACTCTTGGCCCTAGTTCTACGGGACAGCCCGTGCTTAAATCTTTAATGGAAGAAGGTGTAAACGTTTTTCGTGTTAATTTTTCTCATGCCAATCACAGTGAGGTAAAAAAAACTGTTTTGAATATTCGAGAAATAAGCTCGTTGCTTGGACTTCATGTAGCTGTTTTAGGAGATCTTCAAGGGCCAAAAATTCGTTTAGGTACAGTAAAAGAAAATGTCTTTATTGAAAATGGTGATACTGTATCTATTACTACAAGTGAAGTAGAATTTGGTGATTCTAGTTTAGTTTCTATAAACTACCTAGGCTTCCCAAAAGACGTAGCTAAAGGAGAAAAAATTTTAGTTGATGATGGTAAAATAATATTAAAAATTATTGAAACTAATAAAAAAGATTTGGTTAAGGCTGAGGTTGTTCAGGGTGGTGAATTAAAGTCTAGGAAAGGAGTAAATCTTCCAAACACAAAAATTTCATTACCTGCGTTAACTGAAAAAGACAGAACTGACGCTCTGTTTGCAATAAAAAACAACTTCGATTGGCTGGCGCTATCTTTTGTTAGGTCAAAGGAAGATGTTTATTCTCTTGAAGAATTGATTAAACAAAACTCCGAAAATAAAATTCCAATTATTGCTAAAATTGAAAAGCCTGAGGCTATTAAAAACCTTGACGCAATCCTTCAAGCTGCCGACGGCTTAATGGTTGCCAGGGGGGATTTAGGTCTAGAAATTCCTGCTGAAGAAGTTCCTTTAAATCAAAAACTCATGGTTAATATGGCGAAGAAAGCCAGAAAGCCTATAATAATTGCCACTCAAATGATGGAGTCGATGATAGATAGTCTAACTCCTTCTAGAGCTGAGGTAAATGATGTTGCAAACTCTGTAATGGATGGCGCTGACGCCGTAATGCTTTCGGGCGAAACTTCTGTAGGACAATACCCTGTCCAGGTTATTCAAACAATAAGCAAAATAATCAAAGGGGTTGAAAATTCTCCTTTGATCAAGGTTCCCAATACTCTTCCTGAAATACATTCAAAAAGAGTTATAACTAAAGCGATTTGTTTTCAGGCCTGTAATATTGCTAACGAATTGAAGGCTTCAGCCATCTGCACTCTTACCAATAGTGGTTATACCGCGTGGCAAATTTCCTCTTGGAGGCCATCTGCAATGATTTTAGTTTTTACTTCAAACAAGCGGATTTTATCTCAACTTGGATTACTTTGGGGAGTGAGGTGTGTGTTTTATGACAACTTTGTGAGCACAGATAGAACTGTAGAAGAGGTAAACGAATTAGCTGTCAAAAAGGGATTTGTAAAAAAAGGTGGTCTCGTGATTAACCTTGCGGCTATGCCTGTAATTGACAAAGGGCAAGTAAACACACTTCGTATTTCAAGATTATAGTTAAAGTTTTCTGTATTTTTGTAATATGGAAACGACCAGGCAAAAAAAAATAGGAGCTGTAATTCAACAAGATTTGACTGTAATTTTACAAAAACTTTTAAAAGAGAATTTGTCAGGTTCTGTTATTGCGTCTGTAACAAGGGTCCGCGTGTCGTCCGACCTTTCGTCTACAAAAATATATATAAGTGTTTTTCCTGTCAAAAACACTTCAATGATTTTTGATTTGTTTTCAAAGAAAAAAAATGCAATTAGACATTCCCTTGCTTTATTGGTTAAAAACCAGGTCAGAAGAGTTCCTGAACTGTTTTTTTTTAATGATGATTCTTTGGAGCATATTGATTCGATAGAAAATGCATTAAAAAAGACAGAGGATCCTATAAAAAACACCTCTTTGTTGCCTAAAAGGAAAAAAATTTAAAATGAGTATAAGTTTTTTTGTTTCAAAAAAATATTTTTTTTCAAAAAGCAAATTCAATATTGTAAACTTTGTAAGCTTAATTGCTTCTTTTGTTTTGGTGGTTGCTTCGTGCTCTTTTTTTATTGTACTCTCGGTTTTTTCAGGGCTTAAAGATTTCGGATTGAATTATAACCGCGCGTTTGATCCTGATATTAAAATAACTTCCGAGTCGTTAAGGGTTTTTGAACCTACTAAAATTCAGATAGATTGGCTCTCTGCGAACTCAGATTCTTTTGTCTATTCCAAAACAATTGAAGAAAAAGTTCTTCTTAGTAGCTGATGGTAAAAATTCGTATGGAAGACTAGTGGGGGTTGATCAAAATTTTAGAGACGTTATCGAAATTGATAGTGTAATCTCTGTCGGCAGGTGGATTGATATGGATTCTAACGAAGCTGTCGTAAGTTATTTCTTTGCCGATAAACTAAACCTTGGACTTTTTAATTATGGAGGAGAGCTAAATGTTAGTATTCCTTATAAAGAAAATGACTCTCCTTTATTCAAAAACCCTATTCGTTCTTTGGGTTTCACTCCTTCTGGAGTGTACATGTCTTCAAATGAAAAAGATCAAAGAACCATTTTTTCTTCGATAAGTTCTGCTAGATCTTTTTTGAAAAAAACCGATAAAGAAATTTCTTCAATATTGATTAAGCCTTTTGGCGACCCTAAGTCATTAATAAAAGGCTTAAAAAAAGTTTTTAATCAAGGTTATATCGTTAAATCAAGGGAAGAGCTTAATCAAACTTATTATAAAATGTTAAAAACGGAAAGTTTGATTTTAAATATTCTTATGGCCCTTATTTTATCCGTAGCAATGTTTAACTCAATTGGTGCTGTAATTATTTTAATAGTAGAAAAAAGAAAAAGCGTCCAAACCCTTTTAAAACTAGGTGCTACTAAAAAAAGTGTTCAAAATGTGTTTTTTAAACACGGTTTAATGATTTCATTAACAGGGGGAGTGTTAGGTCTTTTTTCTGGGTTTTGTTTTGTCTATTTACAAAAAACTTTTTCTTTTGTCAAGCTTGCTGGAACGGAAATCCCTTATCCTGTAAGCTTAGAGTTGTCAAACGTTTTTTCTGTAATTGCATTTCTTTTAGTGGTTTGTTGTATCGGCTCTTATTTAGCCTCTAGGACAAGTCTGCAGATTAAACTGTAACAAACAAAGATTCTTTTATCTGTTCTAATTCAGAAAACAAACTCATTAATTCATCTTTAGTTTCAAGTGTAACAAGTTTTGTTCTGTATGGCTTAAAATCTTTTATACCTTTAAAATAGTTAGAATAGTGTCTTCTTGTTTCAAGTATTCCTAGCCTATCTCCTTTCCATTTAACTGACATTTCAAGATGTCGTTTTGCAACGTTAATTCTTTCTAAAACAGATGGTGGTTCAATTTTTTCTCCTGTTTGTAAAAACGATTTTACTTGATTAAAAAACCAAGGGTTTCCTATACTAGCTCTGCCTATCATCGCTCCGTCTAAGCCGTACTCATCTCTCATGAGTTTAGCTTTTTCTGGTGTATTTACATCTCCATTTCCAAAAACAGGAATAAACATTCTAGGGTTGTTTTTTACTTCGGCAATTGGCTTCCAGTTTGCTTGTCCTTTATACATTTGGGCTCTAGTTCTTCCGTGAATTGATATTGCCTTTGCTCCAACATCTTGTAGTCTTTCAGCAACTTCAACAATTTTTATAGAATTTTCATCCCAACCAAGTCTTGTTTTAATAGTGACAGGAAGCTTGGTTCTTTTACACATTTCACTTGTTAGCTTTACCATTAGGTCAATGTCTTTTAGAATTCCTGCTCCTGCTCCTTTTGAAACAACTTTTTTTACAGGACACCCAAAGTTTATGTCAATAATGTCCGGGTTTACAGACTCTACTATGTCTATGGATTGGAGCATTGAGTCAAGGTTTGCTCCAAAAATTTGAATTCCAACCGGTCTTTCTTTTTCAAAGATATCCAGCTTGATCATGCTTTTGTGAGCATTTCTTATAAGCCCCTCACTTGATATAAACTCCGTATAAACAACATCTGCTCCTTGTTCTTTGCATAATGCTCTAAACGGGGGGTCGCTTACATCTTCCATTGGAGCCAACAAAAGAGGAAAGTCTGGAATTTCTATTTCACCTATCTTAATCAAAAAGCTAATATTTTTATGCAAAAGTAAAATATTAATCTTAATAGACTTAAAGAGTTTATTGCGTTATATTTGTGCCTTATTATTTATAAATGACTGAGATTAGAAATTTCTGTATTATCGCACATATTGATCATGGTAAAAGTACGCTTGCCGATAGGCTTCTTGATTTTACTGGCGCTGTAACTTCCAGAGAAAAACAAGATCAGCTTTTGGATAATATGGATATAGAAAGAGAGAGAGGCATAACAATTAAGTCTCATGCTATTCAAATGAATTATGAAAAAAACGGAGTTGATTATGTTTTAAACTTAATTGACACACCTGGTCATGTTGATTTTTCATATGAGGTGTCTAGGTCTATTGCGGCTTGTGAAGGTGCGCTTCTTATTGTAGACGCAGCTCAAAGCATTCAGGCTCAAACAATTTCAAACCTTTATTTAGCTTTAGAGAACGATCTTGAAATTATTCCTGTGCTTAACAAAATTGACCTTCCTTCAGCCAATCCAGAAGAGGTTAGTGATGATATTATTGATTTGCTAGGCTGTAAAAAAGAAGAAATTATTCATGCTTCGGCCAAAACTGGACTTGGTATCGAAGACATTTTAGATGCTATAATTAGTGTTGTTCCTGCTCCACAAACAGACGACAACGCCCCCTTAAAAGCGCTTATTTTTGATTCTGTTTACAATCCTTTTAGGGGAGTTGAAACTTATTTTCGGGTTTTTTCTGGGAAAATTGCTAAAGGACAAGACGTTAAGTTTCTTGCTACTCAAAAAAAATACTCTGCCGATGAGGTTGGCACCTTAAACCTTACACAAACTCCTAAAAAACACATTGGCGCCGGAGACGTGGGTTATTTAATTACGGGCATTAAAAACGCAAAAGAAGTTAAGGTCGGTGATACTATTATTGATGTGGATTCAACAGACACTGTAGGTGTTTCTGGCTTTGAAGATGTAAAGCCTATGGTTTTCGCTGGCATTTACCCTGTGGACACTGAAGATTATGAAGAATTGCGATCCTCAATGGACAAGCTGCAATTAAACGACGCTTCACTGGTTTATTTACCCGAAAGTTCTTCGGCTCTTGGCTTTGGTTTTAGGTGTGGTTTTTTAGGAATGCTTCATTTAGAAATAATTCAAGAAAGGCTTGAAAGAGAGTTTAATATGTCTGTTATTACAACAGTTCCCAACGTGTCGTATAGTGCGTTTACCAGAAAAGATCCTGAAGCTTCAATACTTGTAAATAATCCAACCGATTTGCCCGACCCTTCTAGTTTAGACAGGGTTGAGGAGCCTTTTATAAAAGCCACTATAATTACAAAGTCTGATTATGTGGGTAACGTCATGGGTTTGTGTATAGAAAAAAGAGGAGAGATAAAGAATCAAACATATTTAACCACTCAAAGGGTTGAGCTTATTTTTGAAATGCCGTTGGCTGAAATTGTTTTCGATTTTTATGATAGGCTTAAGACGGTTTCTAAGGGTTATGCTTCGTTTGATTATTCGCCAATTGGGATGAGAAAATCTAAACTTGTAAAAGTGGATTTATTGTTAAACGGCAGCTCTGTTGATGCACTTTCCTCTTTAATTCATGCTGACAACGCCTATTCTATTGGAAAAAAAATGTGTGAAAAACTACGACAACTAATACCTAGACAACAGTTTGACATTCCAATACAGGCGGCAATTGGAGCTAAAATTATCTCAAGAGAGACGATAAAAGCTGTAAGAAAAGATGTAACGGCTAAATGTTATGGCGGGGATATAAGTCGAAAAAGAAAACTTCTTGAAAAACAGAAAAAAGGTAAAAAGAAAATGAGACAAGTAGGTAGTGTTGAAATTCCTCAAGAAGCATTTATGGCGGTTTTGAAACTAAACGATTAAACAGTTATATTTTAAAAGCTTCATTATAGGATTTCTGTTTAAAAACATTATTTTTATTTAAATGAAAAAATTAGACAGGAGTCTTTCTTTGCCTTATGTAATTGCTATTAGTATTGGGGGGATGCTTGGTAGTGGTATTTTTGTGTTGCCTGGTTTTGCTTCTGGAATAACTGGCTCATCGGTTTGGTTGGCGTATCTTCTTGGTGCTCTTTGTGTTTTACCCGCTGCACTTTCTAAATCTGAGCTCGCCACAGCAATGCCTTCTTCCGGAGGAACGTATGTTTATATAGAGCGTGCATTTGGCCCTTTGTTTGGAACTATTTCAGGAATTGGCCTATGGTTGTCTTTACTTTTAAAAAGTTCCTTTGCTCTAATTGGATTAGGTGCTTATCTAGCAGTGCTTACAAATGTTGATGACGGCATGACACGGCTAGTTGCCATTGGTTTTTTGGTGTTTATTTTTTTTCTAAACGTTTTTGGTGTTAAGAAAGTCGGCAAGGTTCAGCTTGTTATTGTTGTTATAAGTCTTGTTTGTTTAGCTGCACTTTTTTTCTTTGGATTTTCAAGTGTTGAAGAATCGTATTTGAAGCCTTTTATGAAAGAGGGGAACATTGGTTTAATTTCTGCTGTTGCTTTTGTTATCTTTCGTACTCTGGTGTAATTAAAATTGCTGCAATAGCGGGTGAAATTAAAAACCCTGATAAAAACCTTCCTTTAGCAATGATTCTTTCTTTGTTGTTTATCGCAGGGATTTATGTTTTTATTTCTTTTGTTTTAGTTGGTAATGTTGACCCTAAAACACTTTCTGTAGACTTAAGNCCTATTCACACGCTTTCGGAGCTAATTGGCGGAACATCTTTTGGATATGCTGTTGCTTTTGTTGGGGTTTTAACCCTTATGTCTGGTGCTAACTCAGGCGTGCTGGCATCATCTAGGTTTCCCTTTGCAATGGCAAGAGACCTTTTAGTTCCTTCTTTCTTTTCAAAAATTCACTCTAAATATTTAACTCCAGTAGCCTCTATTTTGTTCACTTGTGTTGTTATGGCTTTTGTTATTTTGTTTTTAGATGTTGTTAAAATAGCTAAACTTGCAAGTGCTTTTATGGTGATGATGTTTGTTTCTGTTAATCTTTGTGTTATAATCTTAAGAGAAACCTCAGCTCAGTGGTACAAACCGTCGTACAAATCTCCCTTATATCCTTTTTTACAGCTTTTTGGTGTTTTTAGCGGAATAGTTTTGTTGTTCCTTTTAGGGTTAATTCCTTTTATATCTATCCTGGTTATTTCTGCTATTGGTTTTGTTGTGTATCTGGCAATTGGCAAAAGAGCTACAAGAACAGGTGTTTTAACTAACTACGGGCATGTTCCGGCTTTGTTTTTGTTTTATAAAAAAAATGTTCCCAAGAGAAGTTTGCCGTTGCCTGTCAAAAAAACTACAATCTCTACTTTAGCCTCAAGCGCAGGAACTATTGTTCCTTTTCTTGGGAACGAAAAATCTGAAGAAATGCTTACAGAAATCGCATGTGCAATTAATGCCAAAAGTTCTGTTCAAGCTGTTAATATAACAGAAGTTCCTAATCAAACTTTTTTAGAGGCAATAAATAACGACACGCCAAAGGTTTTGTCTATTAAAAGAAGGCTTAAAAGGCTTGCTGAGGTTCGTGAACAAGAAATTGTTTTTGAGTCTTTGGTTACTCACGAGGTTTCTAACACTGTTGCTTTACTTAGCGGGCAAGCTAATTGTGATTGGCTTGTAATGGGTTGGAACGGAAGAGCTCATAGCGGTATTTTGGTGCGAAACCCTATTGGATGGTTGTTGACAAACGTTAATTCTAACCTTGCTCTTTTTAAAGACAACGGGGTTAAGAACATTAGTAAGGTGCTTATTGCGTTAAGACCCGGAAGAAAGGATAAAAACTTTTTAGCCGTTGCTGAAAGAATTTGTTCTTTTTATGGAGCCTCACTTTCTCTTTTGCATATTGTTCCTGCTTCTTTTTCTAAGACTCTGGTAAAAAAAATAGAGAAGAAGTCTATGAATTTACTTTCGGTTTTGAGAATTAAAACAGAACTTAGGATTGTTGAAAGCGATGACCCGGTGGACTCTCTATCTTCTATTTCCTCTGAGTATGACTTGTTGATTTTAGGAAGCCCAGAAAAAGACGGTTGGATTAATTTACTGCTGGGCGGTGGTAAAGACAAGTTTACAGAAAACTCCGCTTGTTCTGTACTTAGACTAACTATGAAAAATTAATTGTGAAAATATATCCTATTGAGGCTGGTAATTTTAAACTTGACGGAGGCGCAATGTTTGGTGTTGTTCCTAAAAGCTTGTGGCAAACCAAACGGAGGCGCAATGTTTGGTGTTGTTCCTAAAAGCTTGTGGCAAAAAACCAACCCTTCTGACTCAAACAACATGATTGACATGGCTTCAAGATGTATGCTAATTGAAGATAAGAATAAGCTTGTTTTGATTGATTCAGGAATGGGAAACAAACAGTCTGAAAAGTTTTTTAGTTATTATTTTAAATGGGGTGG